>Ga0123355_10019532_pt1 | contig 10785 bp, 8 predicted proteins | sample TergutEmb28metaG_3_FD_89872 | JGI IMG/M metagenome (GOLD analysis project Ga0123355, IMG submission 89872) | Embiratermes neotenicus P1 segment gut microbial communities from Petit-Saut dam, French Guiana - Emb289 P1 | ecosystem: Host-associated > Arthropoda: Insects > Digestive system > Gut ...
CAAGCCTATGCCCGGATCTACATTGGCGGCGTCATCTCCTACCTGGTGATGCTGACGGTGTTCGCACTGGCAACGGAGCCGATCTCCTCGGGTGCCGCCCTGGTGCTGACCGGAATTGGCGGCTCCGGGTTCAGCATCATGCAAGCAACTCTGGTTTATCTCGCGGCACCACCGGAGATGAGGAGCCGCGTATTGGGAGTCCTCTCGGTCTGCATCGGCACCGGACCGATTGGCTTCCTGTATCTGGGCCTACTGGCCGATGCCATCGGCGCTTCCCGGGCGACCATGACGATAGGAATAGCGGGACTGATCGTCATGGCCCTCACCTGGCGATGGTGGCGCGCAACGCTACAGTTCCCGGCCGTCCGTTCAGCGTCTGACTGAGGCATCACCGCCTGCAGGCATCGATGCGATGTCGGCCGGCACGGTGCTACGGCGAGGGTCACCAACCTCTGGCGTTTCCCGTGTGTCTGGTGCAGGTTGGCCAAACTGGGCAGGGGACGATTGCAACAAGCAAAAAAGCGTTGCACGGGGGCCATTTCAATAATGCAATGTCAGAACACGTTGCACACCGAGGTGCTGCCGGCGCCTTCCTGCCCTGCTCTGCCGCGAGCGACAGACGCCGCGCCGTCCGCGCGCCCCAGGCCACGCGCCAGGAATGCGCTCTAGATGTTCGCCTACGCCACCCGCCGCGTTCTGACCACCATCCCAGTGATGCTGATCGTCGCCTTCTGCGTGTTCTCGTTGCTCTACCTCGCCCCCGGCGATCCCGCCGCCATCATCGCCGGCGATCAGGCAACGCCGGCCGACATTGAGCGCATTCGCGTATCGCTGGGCCTGAACGAACCCTTCCTCGAGCGCTTCGGTGACTGGCTCTGGCAGATTCTGCACGGCAACCTCGGCACATCGATCTTCACCAACCTGCCGGTCTCCCACATGATTGCGCAGCGCATCGAGCCGACACTGTCGCTGATGGTACTGACGGTCATCTTCTCTATTGTTGTCGCCATTCCACTCGGCGTGATCGCCGCCTGGAAGCACGGTTCGCTGATCGACCGCATGGTCATGCTGTTGGCGGTGTTCGGCTTCTCCACACCGGTATTCGTGGTCGGCTACCTGCTGGCCTACATCTTCGCGCTGCAGCTCGACTGGCTGCCGGTGCAGGGCTTTGAGTCCATCCGCAATGGCCTGTGGCCATTCCTGCGCACTCTGATCCTGCCGACGATCGCGCTGGGCCTGATCTACGTTGCCCTGCTGGCGCGCATCACGCGGACCACAATGCTCGACGTGCTGAACCAGGACTATGTCCGCACCGCCAAAGCCAAGGGCGTGAGTCAGCTTTCGATATTGTTTCTGCACGCTCTGAAGAACGCCGCGGTGCCTATCGTCACCATCATCGGCAACGGTGTCGCTCTGCTGATCGGCGGCGCGGTCGTGACTGAGAGCGTCTTCGCCATCCCCGGGCTGGGACGGCTGACCGTCGATGCGATCCTGCGCCGCGATTACCCGGTGATCCAGGGCGTCGTGCTGTTGTTCTCGATCACCTACGTTCTGGTGAACCTGGTCGTCGATCTGCTTTACACGGTATTCGACCCGAGGATCCGCTATTGAGCATCACCAGCCTACCTGACGGCCACGCCGCTGCCCCCGCGCTGCGGGACATTCTGCCGCCGGCCAAGCAGCGAGGCCGCATCGGCGGCTTCATCTATCGTAACCCCACTATTGTCATCGGCGGGGCGCTGCTCGGGATTATGATCTTCATCGCGATCTTTGCACCGTATCTCGGCACGGTCGATCCGACCGCGATCTCGCCCATCAAGCGACTGCGCGAGCCATCGGCGCAGTACTGGTTCGGCACCGACATGCTCGGCCGCGACCTTTTTTCGCGGGTGATGTATGGTGCACGCATTTCGCTGATTGTTGGATTCGCTGTGGCCTTCGTCGCATCCACGATCGGCACGGTGGTCGGTGTGCTCGCCGGCTTCATCCGCTGGCTCGATTTCATTGTGATGCGCATCATGGACGGCCTGATGTCGATACCGTCGCTGCTGCTGGCAATCGCACTGATGGCATTGTTCCATGCCTCGGTGCAGAACGTTGTCATCGCAATCAGCGTCGGCGAGTTCCCCCGAGTCTCCCGCCTGATCCGCGGCATCGTGCTATCATTGCGCGAGCAACCCTATGTGGAAGCGGCGATTGCATCGGGCACGCGTCTGCCGGCAATCATCTGGCGCCACATCCTGCCCAACACGCTCGCGCCGCTGATGGTCAACGCGACATTCATCTGCGCCTCGGCGATGATCACCGAATCGATCCTGTCGTTCATCGGTGCCGGGACACCACCAATCATTCCGAGTTGGGGGAACATCATGGCCGAGGGCCGCGCGCTCTGGGAAGTGAAGCCCTACGTCGTGTTCTTCCCTGCCGTATTCCTGTGCATCACCGTACTAGCCGTGAATCTGCTGGGTGATGGGCTGCGCGATGCGCTGGACCCACGCCTGGCGAAGCGACTGTAATCATGGCGCTCCTGGAAGTCGGGAATCTGCAGACGCATTTCGCCACCTCCGATGGGGTGGTGCGCGCGGTGGACGGTGTGTCGTTTCACGTCAAAGCAGGCGAGACGCTGGCGATCGTCGGCGAATCCGGTTGCGGCAAGTCGGTGACCGCGATGTCGATTATGCGGCTGATCCAAGAGCCACCTGGCAAGATCAGCGGCCGCGTCACCTTCGACGACCAGGACTTGCTCGCGCTGCCGGAAGCCGACATGCGCGACATCCGCGGCAACCAGATCTCGATGATTTTCCAGGAGCCGATGACCAGCTTGAACCCGGTGCTGACGGTCGGACGGCAAATCGGCGAGACGCTACGATTGCACCAGGGACTTTCTACCCGCGATGCAGAGAAGAAGGCGATTGAGATGCTGACGCTGGTCGGCATTCCGGCGGCGCCGCGGAGGGTGCGAGAGTATCCGCACCAGTTGTCCGGTGGAATGCGCCAGCGAGTGATGATCGCCATGGCGCTGGCATGCAATCCCAAGCTGCTGATCGCCGACGAACCAACAACCGCACTGGACGTGACCATTCAGGCCCAGATTCTGGACTTGATGCGCGATCTGAAGCAACGCGTCGGCGCTGCGATCATGCTGATCACGCACGATCTCGGCGTGGTGGCGGAAATGGCCGAGCGTGTGGTGGTGATGTACGCGGGACGCAAGGTCGAAGAAGCGACGGTTTCAGATATCTTCGCCCGTCCTCTGCATCCTTATACACGCGGGCTCTTGGGATCAGTGCCGAAACTGGGGTCGTCGCTGCACGACGGCGGACGCGGCAAACTGACGGAGATTTCCGGCCTGGTGCCGAGCCTGCGACAGAAGATCGAAGGCTGTCCGTTTGCCGGACGCTGTCCCCTGGCGACGCAGCTCTGCCGCGACGTGGCGCCGACGTTCGAGGAGAAACGGCCGGCACACGCCGCAGCCTGTCATCACGTGGATGCATCGGCGGCCGCGCCGGCCGTGATGGCCAGAGCATAACCGAACCCGGCGCTCGCGGCCGGGCTTGATCGGGCCGTGAGACGCGAGCGAGACTCGTCGGTGGCGGTGTACGCGCGTGGGCGCAGATTACTCCTTCAGCGTCACCAACGCATCCGCAATCGTCAAACCCGATCCGTCGGCGTGCAGGATGACTGGATTGAACTCCATCTCCGCAATCCGCCCTGCATGCGTCAGCGCTGCTTCTGAAAGACGTGCAACCAACGATGTGACGGGCGCGAGGTCGATTGGCTTGCTGCCGCGGAACCCGGCCAGCAGAGGAGCCGAACGCAACGAGTGGATCATGCGCTCCGCTTCGGCGACATCGACCGGTGCCGGCGCGTGCGCCACGTCGCCGAACAATTCGACCGTCACGCCACCCAAACCCACCATCATGAGCGGGCCGAACGTCGGATCGTTGATCATGCCGATGACAAGCTCGTAGCCTTTCGGGGCCATGCGCTGCACGACCACACCGTCGATATGCGCATCCGGCTTGCGGGCCAGTACAGCGCGCATGATCGCGTCATAAGCAGAACGCACGGCCGTCGCATCACTCAGGTGAAGGCAGACGCCACCCGCTTCGGTCTTGTGCGGCAGGTCGGGAGACTGAACCTTCAGCGCGACGGGAAATCCAAGCCGCGTCGCTGCGTCCACAGCTTCAGCCGCGGTGGTCGCCAGAGCTTCCGCGGATGGCGGCAGGAACTCGGCAAGCGCTTGCTTGGCCGCGTACTCGGGCAGCACCGGTGACGACCCCGGTATGATAGGCACGGCATCAAAGGCCGCGGGCAACGCTGGGATCGGCCGCGCCAGCGCCTCCGCGTAGTCCACCAGGCGGGCCATTGCGACGCCCACGTTGCGAAGATCGCTGTGCACAAACAAGCCGCAATTCGCTGCCGCGGTGCGACCGAACTCCGAAGGCAGTGTGTAGGTCCAAACCGTCATTGGCTTGCCACAGCGCGCGGCGGTGGCACGCACGCGGTCTGCATCGAGCGACACACGGGTAACGCTGGTCAGCGACGTGATCAGCACCAGCATGTCGATCTCGTCGCTTTCCGCCAGCTTCTCCATCGCAGTCATGGTTGCGGGCCCGGTCTGCGATCCCTGCGCGGTCACATCGACCGGATTGCCAGGCGCGCCATAGGACGGCATGACCGAGCGCAGCGTCGCCTGCATCCGTGCCGACAGCGGGGGCACGATCAGGCCGGCGGCGGCCAGCGTGTCGGCCATCCAGACACCGCCGCCGCCCGATGGGGTTATGATACCCACCCGGCGCCCCTTCTGCAGCGGGCAGCTCACCAAAACGCCGGCAATGGCGACGGCTTCGTCAGCGTCCTCCGCCTCGATCACCCCGTAGCGCTGAAAGATTGCGTGATAAGCGGTATAGGAACCGGACAGCGATGCAGTGTGCGAAGCCGACGCGCGGCTGCCGGCAGCGGAGCGGCCGACCTTGATGGCGATGACCGGCTTGCCGCGACGGCGCGCCTTGTCGAGCGCAGCAACGAAGCTCGGACCGTTGCGCACGGTCTCGCAAAACAGCATGACCGCGGCTGTGTTGGGGTCCTCGATCATGTAGTCGAGGAAATCGGCCATGTTCAGGTCGGCTTCGTTGCCGGTCGATATGACGTAGGAAAAGCCGATGCCGGCCGCCTTACCCCGATTGAACAGGGCAAACCCGATCCCGCCGGATTGCGCGATGACGCCGACCCTGCGGTCGGAAACCAGCTTACGGTCAGCGTCTTCCGTGACTTCGACGGTTGGGCTGAACGTGGTGGCGACATTGCCGAGGGCGTTGAAATAACCCTCGCAGTTCGGCCCACAGGCGCGAATACCAGTGCGTCCCGTGACCTCGATCAGCGCGGCCTGCATATCGACGGATGCGCCGCCCTCCTCGGCAAAACCGGAGCTGATGATCAGAGTGTTCTTCACCCCGGCCTGCGCACATTCCTCCACGGCCGCGGCGACACCGGCGGCGGGAATGGCGACGAGTGCGAGATCGACCGGGCCGCCGACCGCGGCGATCGACGGATAGCAGCGCAAGCCTGCTATGTCGGCATAACTCGGATTGATCGGCAGAATGCGGCCAGGAAACCCGTTCTCGCGCAACTGATGAAGCAGCCGCCCGCGGATGCGGTGCAGGTCGGGCGAAGCGCCGAGAACCGCGATCGACTCCGGCCAGAAAAACGAATGCAGAGGGTGCGTCATCGTACATCTCTCCCACAGTGCGGGAGAGTTTCCGGTGCGCGGCATCGCCTGGAAATCGCCAACTGCTCGCAGACTGCCTCCTGCGGGTCGCAATCCAACCTCCCACCTATCATTTCATCGTGCCTCGTAGCCGTTGAACATCAAACAATAAACACCATCCCCGTCTCGGCACAAACCAGCCGCTTGTCTCCGCAGACCATCTGGCACACTGCCTTACGCATCCGCGCCGACATGATAGGGGCCGATGCGTTCCGGGCTCTCAATCGCAGCGACCATGGGCAAATCTGCATGGTATTGTGTGTTGCGTTCCGGGGTTGCGGCATAGCATTCGTGCATCAGTACGTGCGCACGGCAGTAGAGCATCAACGCCTCGTCAGTTGGCCAGCGGTTGCCACTTCAGGCGAATTGACGGCCATCGACGCCGAGCATGATTGCGCGAGTGGCCACCGCATGAATGGTTGGTGCAAGCTCGACTGCGAACGGGCCAATGGCCCGCCCCGCAGCCGCGACACGGAATTCCAGAGGGAGGGAACGGTCCACCAGAAGGCGCGGGCTTGCGCAGCGCTATCGGTCACGATGGAGGGATGTCCCGGCGCGCCACCGGGCGCCCCTCCTCAATATCGACGCGGATTGCGAAATCGTAGCGATCGACGTCCAAGGCGATATCCAGGTCTTCCGGGTGCAGATGGCGGCCGACCGCATACCGGTACTTCATCGCTTGGCCAGACGCGCGGATCAGACGCCGGACCGCCTCGACGTCACCCGACTGGCCTCGCAGCAAATTACGCAGATGCAGGGCACACAATTCGTCTTCGTCGGTGCGCGAGCCGTCATCGAGGCCCATCGCGACAAGCGTGATTCGGCTCTGGCGGGTCGCGAGTAGGGCCCGCGCGGTTGATCGCGCCGTCACCAGCGCGGCGGCGTAGCGACATTCCGCGGCAATCGTGGCAACGATGCCTTGCGTGCCTGCGCTGGTGCGCTGGATGACGGTTTTGCCGCGGAGATCGGCGCGGGACAGTTCGAATGGCGAATTGCCGAAATCGAATGCGTCCGGCGCACGGCCTTTGACCTCACCCATGCAGATCTGGCCACCCCCCACGGCACGCAAGCGCAGAGCCTCATCGACATCGGCAACCATGACGATGCGGTCTGCACCATTGGCAAAGGCAACCGCCGCGGTCGTGAATGCCCGGAGGACATCGATGACTGCCACGGCACCGGCGGCCCGCCTCGCACCATCGAGCAGGCTTTCGATCCGAATCTCGGCGTCGTCCGTCACCCGAAGCGTCCCGACCGGGGGAAGCCGTTCGGTGGCAAGCGGCCAGCTTGAGCACGTTCGCCCAGCCAGTCACGCAGGTTCGTTTCGGTACGGATCTTGTCACCGAGCTTCCAGCTCAAACCTTCCGCCATTGAGAATACCTTGACGTCGCCCAGGCCGCCGTCTCTGTATCGTTGCAGGATCACGCCGGCGCCACGCGCCATCTCGGGCACCTGGTCAAGAGGGAAAACCAACAGCTTCCGGTTGGTGCCAATCATCGCGACGTGGTCGCCATCGGCGAGTACGCAAACTGCGGCTTCCTCGTCCGGCTTCAAATTCAGGATCTGCCTACCGGTGCGCCTTTCTGCGCCAAGTTCCACCGCGGGCACGATGAAGCCTCGGCCCGTGTTCGACGCAACGAGATAGCGCGCGTTTTCCAGCGCGACGAACAATGCGATGACGTCATCTTCATTCCTCAGTTCAGCGAGAACCCGAATCGGCTGGCCGTCGCCACGGCCGCGCGGCAGATCCGCTGCCTTCAGCGTGTAGGCGCGACCGTTCGTGCCGAGCAAAGTCAGCCGGTCTGTCGTGAAGCATGGCACCAGAAGCTTCAGCTTGTCCCCTTCCTTGAAGCGCAGTTCAGACGGCTCGGCGACGCTACCTTTCACCGCACGCACCCAGCCCTTGTCCGACAGGATGACGGTAATGGCCTCACGTTCGACGAAGGCATCCAGCGCTACGTCCACCGTTGGCGGCGCGTCGCCGAGCCTGGTGCGGCGCTTCCCCAACGTTCCAGTGCCGAATTTTGTACGCGTGGCTTCGAGCTCTTCGGTGATGCGGCTCCACCGCAGACTCTGGTCCTTAAGCAGCTTCTGCAGTTCACGCCGTTCCTTCGTCAGTGCCGCATGCTCCTTTTTCAGCTCCATTTCCTCAAGCCGGCGCAGGCTGCGCAGTCGCATGTTGAGGATCGCGTCCGCCTGATTGTCGGTCAGATCGAAGCTCTTCATCAGGCGCGGCTTCGGTTCGTCTTCGGTGCGGATGATGCGGATCACCTCGTCGAGGTTCAGATAGACCAGCAGATAGCCGTTCAGCACTTCCAATCGCCGTTCGATCGCTGCCAACCGGTGATTGGTGCGGCGGACCAGCACTTCGTGGCGATGATCGAGCCACGCGCGCAGCACTTCCGGTAGCGACATCACCTGCGGCGTGCGCGTCGCATCCAGCACGTTCATGTTCAGCGGGAAACGTGTCTCCAACGAGGTCGCCCGGAAGAGGGTTTCCATGAGCACCTCAGGCTCGACCCCGCGGCTGCGCGGTTCCAGCACCACTCGGATGGTGTCGCTGCTTTCATCACGCGCATCGCCCAGCAGCGGCAACTTCTTTTCCTCCATAAGCTGTGCGATTTGCTCGATCAGCTTCCCTTTTTGCACTTGATAGGGAATTTCCGTGACCACGATCTGCCAGGTCCCGTGCTTGCCTTTCTCGACCTCCCACTTCGCGCGCAGGCGGAAACCGCCGCGGCCCGTTTCGTATGCCGACCGGATCGATGCCCTGTTCTCGGCCAATACGCCGCCGGTGGGGAAATCCGGGCCCGGCATATGGCGCAGCAGATCGGCGGTGGTGGCTTTTGGATGGCGAATCAGGTGGATCGCGGCCGCGCAGATTTCCGCTGCATTGTGGGGAGGGATAGATGTGGCCATGCCGACCGCGATGCCGGCCGCACCGTTTGCGAGCAGGTTAGGGAAAGCACCCGGAAGGACGATGGGCTCGGATTCTTCGCCGTCGTATGTAGGGCGGAAATCCACCGCGTCGTCGTCGATGCCAGTGAGCAGCGCGCGTGCGACTTCCGTGAGGCGTGCTTCGGTGTAACGCATCGCCGCCGGATTGTCGCCGTCAACGTTGCCGAAGTTCCCTTGCCCTTCCACCAGCGGATAACGCGCCGCGAATTCCTGCGCCTGCCGTACCAGCGCGTCGTAGATTGCAAGGTCGCCATGCGGATGGTACTTTCCCATCACGTCGCCGACGATGCGCGCGCATTTCTTGAACCCTGCACCGGGATCGAGGCGTAGCAGATGCATGGCATAGATCAACCGGCGGTGCACCGGCTTCAGACCGTCGCGCACATCGGGCAGCGAACGCGACATGATGGTCGACAGCGCATACGCGAGATAGCGTTCCGCCAGCGCATCCTTCAGATGGGTGTCCTCAATATAACCGCTCAGGTCATCCGGCATCCTTGGTCTCCGATTCGGCCGCCAGCGCGGCAACGCGGTCGTATAGCATCGCTCGCGCCTGCGGCAGCGGGCGGTGGTGGTGACCGAACGCGTCGCGCGTCAGGAAATGCCCGGTCAGCGCCAGTCCGTCACGCCAGTCCACTGCGTCCGCCGCATTGGCACCAGTCAGGAAGCCCGGTAGACGCAGCAGCCGCGCTTTCCAGCTGCCTGCTGCTTCTTCGGTCACGGCACGGCCGGTGCGCGGTGAGACGAATGCCAGGCCGGACACTGCGCCGGTGACGGCGCAGCTCGTCAGATCCAGGCCATAGCCCAGTTCAGTCAGCAGCAGCGCTTCCCAATGGACGAATTCGGTCAGCATCGTCACCCCGCGTGGGATGCGCGCGATCAGCTGCACCAGGCCGCGGAAGGCTCGTGGATGCGGTTCCCGTTCCGGCAACGCGCCGTCCGCAACCGCACAGGCCGCGGACAGCATTGCCAGCGCGAGCGGATCATCAAGCACGTGTGCAGCGCCGGCATGGATCATTTCTGCACTGAAACTTCCAAGCTGGTCGGACAGCCTCGCCACCCAACGCACCTGCGCGAGATTACCCGGTTGCCACAGCGCCGCCTGAGCGCGCGAAGCGCCACCGCGGGCCAGGCCGCGGTGCAGTCCGTGCTCTTCCGTCATGACGGTGGCGATGGCGTCGCCTTCGCCGAACGGGCGCGCGGCCAGAATGACTGCGGGTGCATCCCAGTCCATATGTCAGCCAGTCGGAACGATCGCGGCGATCAGATCCAGCGGACCCCGTGCCCGAGGGCGCCACAGCGGACGCCGGAAGCGCCCAGCATTACCGTGGAGCAAAGTGGCATGATGCCGGGCAGCCGGTGGCGAGCGGCACGCTGCTCGCGCGCCAGCCGCTCCCATTTGACGGCGGTCATCCGAGCAGACTGTTCGAGAACGGCAACGCGGCATTTCACCCCGGCAGGATACCGGCCGGCAGAATAGGGTTCAACCGGGAGATCGGACGCAGCACGGGACCCCGGAGGATCGGGCAAGGCCGTCGCCAGAATACGCCAGGATGCGAGCAATGAGCGGGTGGCTCAGCCCAACCTGGCGAGGCCGGTGGCGTTGCCACGCGCGTTGGCGGCGTTCGCCTTGACGTCGAACTTGCCGGTGCCGCAGGAGATGGCCAGACGAATGTAACCAGATCGGCCCTCGCCTTTATGCGCCGCACACCCTATGTGTGCGCCGCACCAATCCCCCTTTCAGGTTCGTTATGCAGATTCGCAACGTCGCGATCATCGCCCACGTCGACCACGGCAAGACCACGCTCGTGGACAAGCTTCTGGCGCAGTCCGGCGCGTTCCGGGAACACCAGCAGGTGGCCGAACGGGCGCTGGACCGTAACGACCTGGAGCGTGAGCGCGGCATTACCATCCTGGCCAAGTGCACCTCGGTGTTATGGCATGACGTGCGCGTCAACATCGTGGACACACCCGGCCACGCCGATTTCGGCGGCGAGGTGGAGCGCATCCTGAACATGGTGGACGGCGCCATCGTGCTGGTGGACGCCGCCGAGGGC
>Ga0123355_10019533_pt1 | contig 10785 bp, 11 predicted proteins | sample TergutEmb28metaG_3_FD_89872 | JGI IMG/M metagenome (GOLD analysis project Ga0123355, IMG submission 89872) | Embiratermes neotenicus P1 segment gut microbial communities from Petit-Saut dam, French Guiana - Emb289 P1 | ecosystem: Host-associated > Arthropoda: Insects > Digestive system > Gut ...
ATGCTCTATCATCTCTTCAACTAGACTGCTTTCCTTTAAAGTTTCTACAATCTGCCTCTCAAAAATCTTGTTATGCCTAACATAGGCCTCTTTTACTTGCTGACTTGAACATGTTAACATAACCTGACCAATTTTAATCGTGCCCCCTAACTGACTTATCATTGCAGGATCTAACGCTTGTTGAGTCTGAATAACAAAAAACTCTTTAGAAAAATGTTGAATCTCAAAACTCACTTGATTTGTCTGCAGATAAACCACAAGTTCCGCTAACGAAAGCTGCCAATTCTTCCCCGAAATAAACACTGACGTAAACATTTAAAAACAACAAAGCTACAAGAACTATTTAACACTTAATATACATCGTTACTATACAGAACACAAATTCACAATAAACATGCTTCAAAATTTAAACAAAGTTTACCATAACCTTTGTAAATGTTAAAACACATTAATTGGAATAACATCACCTTAACCTATTGCTCTGGTAGAGCCTATTAAAATTCAAAAGAATGTTAAGTCGCTTTTCAGATAGAACGACCTCAGACTTTATTAATAAGTTGCCACAAATACTGAAACCCCATTAAACATCATTAAAATTGGAAGATGCAATAGATGCACGCGCGAAACTTCAGACATGTAAAGAATCGTCCATATACCCGAAAAGAGTATACTCGAGGATTTCCACCGCCAAAAATTGTGAAATTCACAATGGGTGACCCAAAGGGTACTTTTGATTTTGAAGTCAAACTCTTATCCACAAAACGTGTCCAGGTGCGACATAGCGCACTTGAAGCAGCACGTGTAGCTACTAATCGTGTCCTAATGGAAAAATTAGTTAACGATTACCTCCTAGTAATTCACCCATATCCACACATTATTTTACGAGAAAACAAAATGATCTTCGGCGCACATGCCGACCGTCTTCAACAAGGCATGAGACGCTCCTTTGGAACACCTGTAGGTACAGCTGCAAAAGTTGAGGTAGACCAACCAATAATCACCGTAAACGTAAAAGCTGCTTCTGCTGAAATAGCAAAAACAGCACTCAAACGTGGCAGTGCCAAACTACCAATACACTGCAAAATCGTAGTAACAAAGACTCCAACAGCAGAAGGGAAAACACCCCCGGAGACTGAAACTGCTTGAATGAAACAAGCACAACAGGAAAAGGAACAAACAAAACTTCAATATTATGGTTTAACGATGTAAGAAATACCGATGTTCATATCGTCGGTGGCAAAAACGCTAGTTTAGGCGAAATGATCCACGCAGGACTACCCGTTCCAAACGGATTCGCTGTCACCTCTTTTGCTTATGAACGCTTTATAGAAGAAACACAAATATCCAAAAAAATTTATACCCTCCTCAAAGAAATCATCACAGACCACAACGATCCAAAACAATACGAAATCGCTTCAAAACAAATTCGCAACTTAATCGAAAAAACCCCAATACCCAAAGACATCGAAATAGCAATCAAAAAAGCCTATGAAGAACTAAACAAACACTGCAACCTCACAGACACATTCGTCGCTGTCCGCTCAAGCGCCACCGCAGAAGACCTACCAGACGCTTCATTTGCAGGTCAACAAGAAACATACCTCAACGTAAAAGGCCCAGACGACCTCATCGACAAAGTAGTAAAATGCTGGTCAAGCCTATTTACCCCAAGAGCCATTTTTTACCGCGAAGAAAAAAATTTTATGCATGACAAAGTCTTCATCAGCGTAGGAGTCCAAAAAATGGTCAACTCCCGCGCCGCAGGAGTCATGTTCACAATTAATCCCGTAACCGGCGACAAAAACGAAATTATCATCGAATGCACTTTTGGCCTCGGCGAAGCCGTGGTCTCAGGTGCTGTCAACCCCGACAATTTTGTAATAGACAAAACAACAAACCAAATCAAACAACGCCGAATCGTAAAAAAAACAGTCGAATATATACGTGACCTTAATACAGGGAAAACTATTCAATCACCAATAACCGATGATAGAACCCAAAAACCCTGTGTAAGCGACAAAGAATTACTAACACTTGTAGATCTTGCACATAAAGTCGAAAAACATTACGGCAAAGTAATGGACATCGAATGGGCAATAGACCAAGATCTACCATCATCCACAAACATCTTTTTAGTTCAAGCCCGCCCCGAAACAGTGTGGTCAAAAAATATGAACAACCCAGTTGATTCTAAAGAAAAAATCGAATCCCTAAAAATCGTAGTCAAAGGCATCTGCGCCGGCAAACGTGGCTACGGTTTTGGAGCCGCCAAAGTTGCCAAAACAACCGATGAAGCAGCATCAAACATGCAAAAAGGCGACATCCTAGTTACAGATATGACCAACCCCGATTTCGTTCCATACATGAAAATAGCATCTGCAATTGTAACCGACAAAGGAGGCATCACCTCACACGCTGCAATCGTAAGCCGCGAATTAAACATCCCCTGCGTTGTTGGAACAGAAAACGGCACCCAACTCATAAAATCCGGCGAAAAATACACAGTTGACTCAAGAAACGGCATAATATACGAAGGCATACTACCACAAGCACATGACCCAACAGACGGCTCTGTACTACTCCACACCGTCGACGCACCCGCCCCAGTAACAGCCACAAAAATTTACATGAACCTAGCCATCCCAGAAAAAATCGAAGAATACAAAGACCTACCATTCCAAGGCATCGGCCTAATGCGCGCCGAATTCATCTTCGCAGCATACGTCAACGAACACCCCATGTCACTAGTCGAAAAAGGCGAACACCAAAAACTCATCGACAAATTCGCCGAAGGCATAGCAACAGTCGCACGCGCAATCCAACCACGCATAGTAGTTGTAAGATTTAGCGACTTTAAAACAAACGAATACCGCGACCTCGTAGGCGGAGAAAAATATGAAATCGTTGAAGAAAACCCAATGCTAGGATGGAGAGGCTGCAGTCGCTACATCAGCAAATGGTACGAACAAGCCTTCCGACTCGAATGTCAAGCAATAAAAAAATGCCGCAACGAATGGGGACTCAAAAACGTTTACGTCATGCTACCCATGATCAGAACACTCTGGGAAGCAAAACAAGTACTCGAAATCATGCGCCAAGAAGGCCTCGAACGTTCACGAGACTTCAAAATCTGGTTCATGGCCGAAACACCCAGCATAATCGTCATGGCAGACGAATTCAGCAAACTAGTCGACGGCTTTAGCATCGGCAGCAACGACCTAACCCAAGGAACACTAATGATTGATCGCGACTCAGAAAGACTCGGCCAAATGGGATACTTCGACGAACGCGACCCCGCAGTAAAACGCATGATCGCACACCTAATCAAAGTCGCCCACGAAAACGGCTGCACCGTAAGCATATGCGGCGAAGGGCCATCAAACCTACCTGACTTCTGCGAATTCCTCATCCGCATAGGCATAGACAGCATATCCGTAAACAACGACACCGTCGCAGTAACACGCAGAAACGTCGCCGGCATAGAACAAAAAATAATCCTCGAACGATTATCAGAAGCCGCCGCAATCGCAACAGGCCAACCCCTAAAAAGACCCACTCCCGATTGGGAATGGTAAAAAACCATTTCTACACTTTTCTCTTTTACCTTTTAGTCACTACCTTCATCTATGGTTAAACATATGAAACACTTCGATTTCGAAGAAGAAAAAATCACCCAAGAAATACTACATCTTAACGCCAAACACGTTCTAATACAAATGCCACAAGGCCTAAAACCTCACGCACCCCAAATAGCCAAAATAGTAGAAAAAACCGGCGCCATCGCAACAATCTCCGCAGACACATGCTATGGCGCATGCGACATCGCCATAAACGAAGCACTAACCCTCAACGCAGACATGATCATCCACTTCGGCCACTCAAAATTCGTCAAACAATCCCCAATACCAACTATTTACATCGAAACAAAAACCCTAATAAACACAACAACAGCCCTAAAAAAAGCTCTACCACTACTAACTAACTATCAAAAAATTGGCCTAGCAACTTCTGTACAACACATACAAACCCTCAACAAAGCACACAAATTTCTCAAAAACGCAGGAAAAACCGTGATAATCGGCGAAACCATAAACACTACTAAATACCCCGGCCAAGTCATCGGCTGCGATTACAACAACGTAAAATCAATCGAAAATAAAGTAGACGCATACTTATTCATCGGCGGCGGAATTTTCCATGCATTAGGCATATCTTTAAGCACATCTAAACCAACCATTGTTGCCGACCCCTACGATAACCGCGCATTCCTAATTAACGAGATAGACACCCAAAAACTACTAAAACAACACTGGGCATGCATCGAACAAACACGAAACGCCAAAAACATCGGAGTTATCATCGGCTTAAAACTTGGACAAAAACATTTCAAAAACGCCCTAAAAATCAAAACATTAATCGAAAAACACGGAAAAACTGCTTACCTCATTGCAATACGTGAAATAACCCCTGAAATTCTCCTCGATTTCCCAACAATCGACGCATACGTAAACACAGCCTGCCCAAGAATCTCACTTGACGCCCCCGAAAAATTCACAAAGCCAATATTAACCATAAACGAATTTATGGTTGCAGCTGGCGAAGCTTCATGGCAACAAATGCTCAAAAAAGGCTTATTCGAAAATTAGATCTCGAACGATTTCTCTCAACGGTACAAGTCAACCCAACACCCAAAGTTGAACTTGAACAATACACCATCTCTGAAAGAGTCGCTGCAAATATGCTCTACATTGCAGCATATACAAATAATGATATAGTGGACAAAACAGTCTTGGATTTGGGTTGCGGCACAGGTAGACTCGGCTTAGGAGCAGCTTTTCTTGGAGCAAAAACCGTTTTAGGCGTTGACATCGACAAAGCGGCCCTAAATGTTGCTGTCATAAACTCACAAAACACCGGTTTATTAACTAATACCACTTGGATAAACGGCGACATTTCTGTGATCAATGGCCATTTCGATACAGTTATACAGAATCCACCCTTCGGTGTTCAAACACGCAATGTTGACCGCGCTTTCATAGTAAAAGCTCTATCATCTAGCAAAAAAATTTATTCACTACATAATCACCCCCAAGTCGACAAACGATTAATCAACATGCTTAAATCATCCGGATCTGGTTTCCTCGAAGTTCACCCATCACCTTTTCTAAAACACTTCATCGAACAACACGATGGCACAGTTAAAGCCGTCTATGCCCTACTTATGACCATCCCAAAAATGTTCAATTTCCACACTAAAACAAATCATGATTTTGTAGTAGATTTCTACATCATCGAACGCAACACTACCAAATAGCCCCTTTTCACAACGGAAATATTTTTCTCTAACAAATCAAAAGGTTTATTGCATAGCGCAGAATTTTAGCATATGCTACTTAATAATCCGTGATTATCTTCGGGTATTAAAATAATAACAATAATAAAGAGAGAAACTACTATGAGTCTAAAACAGCCGGAACGAAAAAGCGGCAACATGGTTTTACCGGGAGAACGTTTAGGTGTTATCGAAGAGTTCCTACCAGATTCAGGAACTTATGTTAGAGACAGCATTATCTACTCAAAAATTGTTGGACATGCATTAATGGATCTTTGCAACAAACGTGTTTCTGTTTACCCACTAATTACTGATACCGTAACCCCCAAAGTTGGCACAATAATTCTCGGCCAAGTTGGAAACGCCCAATCAGATAACGCTCTAATAAAAGTCTTCAAAATCACCAACAAAAAAATCAGTGGCTCCTTTGGCGGCATACTCCACATATCCGACGTTTCCGACCGCTACATCACCTCCATGAATGACGTCTGCAAAACAGGCGACATCATCCGCGCCAAAATCATCAGCGAAAAAAACCAAATTTACCATTTAACAACCCAAGACAAAAACCTAGGCGTTCTATACGCTTTCTGCTCCCGATGTAGCACTATCACAAATCTCGACCATTACGAACTACGTTGTCCCAAATGCGGCAACATTGAAAAACGCAAAACCGCCATTGACTATGGCACTGAACCATTCTAAAGAGGAAACAACAATGAAAATCAACATACTAAACAAAAATGAACACGAACTAAAAATCGAAATCATAGGCGCAGACCACGGCATCTGCAACTTGTTACAAAAAAAAATCCTCCTAGACGAAAACGTTGACTTAGCCGGATACGACGTCCCACACCCCTTAGCCTCAAACCCAATAATATACATCCGAATGAAAGATAACACATCAAAACCTCAAAACACATTACTCACTGCCGCCAAAAAAGCAATTGCAGACAACGATGACTTTATCAAAGCACTAGAAAAAGCTCTAAAACCATAACACCTCCAACTCTAATTTCCCACAACAACAAACTTTTCACTTCAAAACCCATAACACCATAAAGCTGTCCAATATCCATGAATATTAACATCAAAAAATATTCTTAAAATTTTTTATTACAATTATGTATCTACTATTTGTAACTGAACAATTAGAAAACATTTAAAAGCCACAAAGACAAGAAAACCAAAAACGGATGAGTGAAACCTACATGGAATTTTGTCCTAAATGTGGTAGTCGTCTTGAACCAAAAAAATCAAAAACTGGCAAAAAAGTTTCTTTGGTTCTTGCTTGTCTAAAATGCGGGCACAAAAAAGTTGAAACCGACGCAGCAACAAATGAACCTAAAATTGCAAAAATCATTCAACATAGCCCACAACAATTCGTAGCCGTAATCAGTAAAGAAGAACAAAAACTAAACACGCTACCAACGGTTAGAGTAGAATGCCCAAAATGCGGAAACAATACCGCTTACGTATGGCAAGTACAAACCCGTGGCGCTGACGAATCCTCAACACAATTCCTACGTTGCACAAAATGCAACTATACCTATAGAGAATATAGCTAACTTTTCTTTTCAAACTCTATAAACACTTTCCTCCCCCTTCTCCCAACAAACAAAATTTTACCCATCTCCTCCTCAACAAAATTAAACAAAAAAAGTTAGAAAGTTTATCTATTGGAATAGGATAAACATAATAATTATAACTAAACATAAGTACACCAGACGAGGAAGAAACCATGTTTAAGCTCAAAGTATCCGACGCCAAACTATTAAAAGACATGACCACCGCAATTTCAATACTAGTCGATGAAGCAACCTTCAAAATCGACACTGACGGACTAAAACTACGCGCAATGGACCCATCACGTGTAGCAATGATCGACTTCTCATGGCCAAAAACAATCTTTGAAGAATACACATGCACCGAACTAACAAAAATATGCATAAACATAAGCGAACTCCTCAAACTACTCAAGCGCGCAGGCCGCGATGAATCCGTCGAACTCTCACTCGACGACAAAACCGGACGCCTACAAGTCAAAATAATGGGCAAATACACCCGAAACTTTACCATGCCCACCCTTGAAGCATCCGAAGAAGAAGTACCAACTCCAAAAATCTCATTCAACGTAAAAGCAAAAAGCACCACCGCCAGTTTAAGCCAAGCAATCGAAGACGCACAACTAGTTAGTGACCATGTACGAATAGAAGCAGACCCAGAAAAATTAACACTAAACGCAACAGGCGATTTAATGGGTGCTACAATCACATTACAAAAAAATGACGGCGATGCACTACTTGATTTAGAAGTCAAAGAACCATCCCGAGCAACTTTTAGCCTAAGCTACCTCTCTGAAATCATCAAAGCAGCTTCAGCAACTTCCAACATTGCAACAATCGAATTTTCAAGCGATATGCCCATACATATAGACTTCCAACAAATCAATGACGGAAAATTAACATTTTTCCTAGCCCCCAGAATAGAAACAGACTAATGATGGATGGCATTTGTCGTTTGAATCCGTTTTCACAAAAAACGATTTAGCCAAATACCCATTCTTAAAAGAAACCGCCAATTATCTCTCTCCTTTAGACCTACAAATTGAAGACCTAATCAGCCCCAGTATGTCCCAAATTTTAGACCGCTCCATGGAACGTGTAACCTCTGCAATAATTAACCTCACCACTAGACCATTAATCAGTGCACAAGGACACAAATACACAATAAAAGACCCACAAAAAGAAATACTCTCCTTTCCTGTCGCATTAATGCTTGTCTCCGCAACTGAAAACTCTCTCATAAAAAGACGATACGCATTAGCCGAAGCTAAACCAGCAACAAGCGAACTAAATTCAGAAACAAAAGAATTCATCCTTAGAATAGCTCTCGATTTCAACTGGAAAATCACCATCATGCCATCTGATAGCGCATTCGAATTCGCCTTACACTTCAGCGACTTTTTACAAAACGCTAGCCATCTCCGCGATACAAAATGGAAACTAACAAACAGCAAACTCTCTGAAGGAAATGTATACCTCAACAAACACGACACTGTCCGCTTACTCCAAGAAGAAATAAAACACAGAATAGAAAAACGCTTCAACACAATTACTATAGATAAATATCCCCCAGAAATCACCAATTTAGCAGACAAACTCAAAAACATCGCATCAGAACACATCGGACAAACTGAAACAGAATTCCCAAAAATAATTATCCAAGAAGCCTTCCCACCCTGCATTAACATACTCTATGACGCTGCCTCAAAAAACCACCACTTACCCCATATGGGCAGATTCGCATTAACCACCTTTTTAATCAATATCGGCATGAGCCCTGAATCCGTGAACACCCTCTTCAAATCATTTTCCGATTATAATGAAAGACTCACACGATACCAAGTCGAACACATCGCTGGCACACGCGGCTCAGGCACAAAATACACCTGCCCACAATGTTCAATCCTCCAAACCCATAATGTCTGCAAAAACCGCGATGACACATGCAAACGCATCTATCACCCACTAAAATATTACAAAATCAAATCAGACCTAACACAACTAAACACACCTAAAAAAATCGAACCAACACCTAAAAAATAATTCCCCAAACTCTCCATGCATAACCGTCTCCAATAACACCTTTCCAAAATATATCCTACCACTATTTATGACCAAAAATTGGCATTCACAGTCAACGGTTAAATTAGAGAAACAAGATAACAACCTCAAGTGATACCTGTGTCTTCGAGGGATTATGTTTATTCCAAATTTCAAGAATTCTATAACAATCCCTCAACAACAATTTCTATACCCCCAAATTTTGAACAACGCGAACTCGCTTACCTCATGTTCAAAGAACGCTTTATGATTCGACACAAACGTTTCGAAAACATGCAAACCTTCCAAAACATCCTAGCTAAAACCGTACCCTCTGACGTCTACCACTCTTGCGCCTATTACGAAAACCCCGACCTGGAAATGGACAAAAAAGGTTGGATCGGCTCTGATCTTGTCTTCGATATAGACGCTGATCACATACCCACTACCTGTGGCAAAATCCATGATGAATGGGCCTGTCAAAACTGCACCTTTAACGGTAAAGGAGTAACCCCAGATGAATGCCCCATCTGCGGCAGCAACAGATTCTCAACCAAAACCTGGGCATGTGACCTTTGTATTGAATCTACACGCGTGGAAACAGCTAAACTAATTGACATGCTAACAAAAGACTTCGGTTTTGCTGACAACGAATTACGCGTCTTCTTTTCCGGACATCGCGGTTACCACGTACATGTAGAAGATAAAGCTATACACTCACTTGATGCCCTATCCAGAAAAGAAATAGTCGACTACCTAATTGGGCTCGGTTTATCTGTTCTCGAAAAAGACCAGAAAGAAAAAACCGTCAAAGGTAAAAAACGAGTAACCGCCAAAAAAAATTTCAATCTACACAACTATGGTTGGCACCGCCGTTTAAAAATAGGCATGGAAAAATTTTTATCAACACTGACAGCTGAAAATTTGAAAAACTTTGAACTAAAAAATAATAATTTATTTAAAAACAAGGATGCTATACTTAATCGCGCTATCCATAATGGTCGATGGGACAGCATTTCAGGCGTTAGCGTAGCAACATGGCTCAAACTGGCCGAACAGGTTAAACGTTTAGAATCAGCAAACATCGACACAGTTGTAACAACCGACATTCACCGACTAATCCGAATGAATGGAACTTTACATGGCAAAACTGGTTTACTTAAAGTAGAACTCCCCATACAACAACTTGATGTTTTTGATCCGCTAACTCAAGCAATAGCTTTTAAAAAGGGCACAACTAAAGTGTTCATCACTAACGCGCCCAAGTTTAGGCTAGGCGAAGCAACATGGGGACCATACAAAAATGCTAACGTTGTGTTACCCACTGCCGCCGCAATTATGCTTATCCTAAAGGGCAGAGCTGAAGTGGTAAATGATGTATGATGAACTATATCAAGCATGGAAATACGAAATAACCGAATATACACTTGGTACTCTGCCTCGTGATTTTTATGAGCGTATCACTCAGTACCTACGTAAAATAAAAGAAGAAAACAACCTGCCTGATAATAAGACCCTTAAAACAACTCTTCTCGACAAAGAAACTGTCAATGTAAAACACATGCTTGGAGAGTTGCTGTGGACAAGATACAAAAAATTGGTTAAATTTACAACCCAAACTCAGAAACTTTCTATGGATTTATTAACTTTTGAAGAGGCTCAAATTTTCGAAAGCTTTGTTCCTTTTACCGAAGCTTACCAAAAATTTGCTAAAAATTTACTTCAAGGGCAAACCCGTAAATCGCGACAGGAACCATACAAACGTATTACTTTACGCTTCTCAAAAGAAATCCCCCAAATTATGGGCGTTGACATGAAACCCTACGGACCGTTTAATGTCGAAGA
>Ga0123355_10019534_pt1 | contig 10785 bp, 3 predicted proteins | sample TergutEmb28metaG_3_FD_89872 | JGI IMG/M metagenome (GOLD analysis project Ga0123355, IMG submission 89872) | Embiratermes neotenicus P1 segment gut microbial communities from Petit-Saut dam, French Guiana - Emb289 P1 | ecosystem: Host-associated > Arthropoda: Insects > Digestive system > Gut ...
AACACACATCGAAACAAGAACACACAACCAATGTGGTGATACAATAGAAAAGTCGCAGGTTCCTGATGATGGATGTATTAATGTCCGAAACATGTTGAGCATAGAAGAAGTGAAATAAAACTTAATAAGAAGTGACATCAATTTGGTCTCTTATTCTTCAAATATCACAAATAGTATATCACAAATGCGGTCTCTTCTTCTGAACCCTAAACGACTTTTCGCTTTTCTGAAATTATTTCATTAACACAGTTCCACTTCAACAAAGTTAGGATCTCACTCACCAATAAATGCTACTCTGTCCCGTTTCCTACTACGCATGAGAAATGTCAGAATCACTGACCTATCTCTTACGATGTACTTGATATTTTTGAATGTAGGTGAAGGCAGTAATATCTTCATTTGTCAGCAGTTCAAGGTGGATTTCGAGAAGAAAAACTACGTTTTACAACACAAACCTACTTGGAGGAAATCTGTCTTAACGAAAAATTCTATACAAAAAGAACAATAAACGAGCTGGTTTCTAGACTTTGTCTATCATGTCGTGTTCAAAGAACACAAAACATAGTAGGAACAGGTGGAAGGGTGGGCAGGCACCTGTTGCGTTTTATCATACCACAAGAGATATTATTGTGAGGTACGAGATATTCACAGCGATGGCCACGAAGCCCTGCAGTATGGCATCTCCGTTACGTCAGAGCATCATGCTACCTTCTTTATCAGAGTAAAATATTAAACTGCCATTGTGATTGGGAGGTAGCAGGATTCTCTGAGTAGATGGGGAAATTTCTACTATCCTACACACCGTCACATATCACAAGACATCAGTATTGAAGGATATTCTTAACTACTCTATGTGTGCTGAGAACCAGTGTATAAGAACAGTCCTCTCTGTCTGAAGAAAAAGAAGAAAAGTTGCTGAGAGTAGCAGTGTCTTCTGTTGCAGCAACTCGGTAGGATTTACACAGGACATCACGCTGTGTTTTTAAAACTTGAAAATATATCGATCATAAATCCGTGGATGTGTTCGACGGATTTATAACGGATTTCTTTGAAACTCGGTAGGTGTCTCCCCACTCTTTCACCTGAGGTACAGTGTAGACGCAGCTTCCGAAACGCCGTTTTCCGTTTTGAATAAGAGATAACGATCAAATCCTACAAGCCGAGTGACGCTAAGTGTGGTATAGCATTGTCAAAACCCTTCATCTTCAACAGAAGGAATTAATTTTGAATGACATGTGCGCAGAATAAATTCCAGCACTTTTTATCGATCATGCTATGAACGTACCAACCTCTTTAATGTAAGGCATGTGGGGCGCTGAGCGGTCCAATTTTCAAAATATTCACTGTATTTTGGACCAAGCTTAGTGGACAATGCCTGATCACCGCATTATTGGCAGGTCCGTAAATTCCACTGTCCCACAAACAGGCTAATCATCATCATCATCATCATCTTCATCACACTGTTTCATGCGACCAGCTCCATTGGAAAGCTCCGCTGCTGCAGCCATCCATCACGAAGGTTATGCATGACGTAACAGCTGTGCAACACATCCATACGTCATGCATTCGGCTATAATATGGCTCTTTCCGTCCCTTACTGACACCGGATTACAACCGATACAATGTTCCGTGAAAAACGGTCATACATCTCATTAACATTTTCATAAAGGACATATTTAACACGACAAAATATGATTATATTTTTTAAAGAGCCCGGTGTGTGTGGTTACATATAAAGTAATTGGCAGGACGGCACACAGCTGTCAAGTAATGTACAAATTAAAATTTATGTAAGTTATCTAGTGCCACTAATATAGTTCAATTACAAGTGCTTGACAACAACGTGACAGGAAATACTGTCTTAGTGTCTAAGTAAGAGCAAATTTTAATACCAATATACATATTTAACACAGAATATCGGAATTCCCACAAGTCAGCTACTCTTAGACTTGTGAAGATCTACGGATTGCAATGAAATAAGGATGCATTTCGAATGGGCAGAAAATAAACTAGAGCAGTAGTTAGGTAGAAAAACTACTGAAAGAGCTGTAAAAGTGAGTTCTTCAGTTCTCGTTGTGAAATGAGATATTAACCGGAGGAAGAAGTGTGTCTAATGTAGATGGCTTCCTTGTGACGCACCAACAAAATCAGGTCACTTTAGTGCCTAAATGGGCATAATTCCGTCCACCAAGTTATTGCAAACTACAAATTACCACGAAACGTCCATGTAAAAAATATTTTGCATTTTTCACTCAGGAGGCTAAAATCTTAATAATAATAATAATAATAATAATAATAATAATACCACTAAGGCCCTAAAACCTATATTAATTTTTTTTATAGCTGGTGAAATACTGTAGACCGAGGGTCTTCAATCTGTGGCCCGCAGTCACGTTTGTAAATCATATACAAATTATAAAAATTTTACAATTATTCAGATAGGTTTACAACATATTGTTATTTTTTAAAGCGAGACCCGCAAGCCAGCCTGCAACAACCGGTGTGACACTTCGCCAGACACTGACTGGAGACCCTGTTAGACACACACTGATACAGACTGGAGAGCCTGGGTAGACACACCGACACAGACTGGAGACCCTGTGTAGACACACACCGACACAGACTGGAGAGCCTGTGTAGACACACCGACACAGACTGAAGACCCTGTTAGACACACACTGATACAGACTGGAGAGCCTGGGTAGACACACCGACACAGATTGGAGACCCTGTGTAGACACACACCGACACAGACTGGAGAGCCTGTGTAGAAACACCGACACAGACTGGAGACCCTGTGTAGACACACATCGACACAGACTGGAGAGCCTGTGTAGACACATCGAAACAGACTGGAGAGCCTTGTAGACACACCGACACAGACTGGAGAGCATGTGTAGACACACACCGACACAGACTGGAGACCCTGTGTAGACACACACCGACACAGACTGGAGACCCTGTATAGACACACACCGACACAGACTGGAGACCCTGTGTAGACATACACCGACACAGACTGGAGACCCTGTGTAGACACACCGACACCGACTGGAGACCCTGTGTAGACACACACCGACACAGACTGGAGACCCTGTGTAGACACACACCGACACAGACCGGAGACCTTGTGTAGACACACACACACACACACACACACTCATATATGCGTGCGTGTATATGAATGCAAAACGCTGAAATAGGTGCCTGGAGATGAACAGATTTCTGTGCGGGTTTTGACACTGCAAAATAATCAGCAAGGTTTAAGCAGAACAACAATTGAAGGAGATGATTAAAATGTGGAAATAAATGGTGAGAGGGTGAGATATGATTCTTAGTTGACTGTCTGGATATTAGAAAATGAAAGCAAAGCTGACATTTTGCCCATTAGATTAATTCTGATTACAAATGTGGATATGAAAGGATATTGAGAGTGTTGAGGCGAAATATTACACCGACGAGGTAAAAGTAACAAAAATGTGTGTTTTGTTGATCGTGCATCTCGACATATTTATTTAAAGAGAAATCAACTTGATGCACAATTTATCTTCAGTACATTTCGTCAAGCACCTCTACATGTTTCGGGTTATCTATAGCCCATCGTAAGGAGGTACATCGTATGGATACAACAATTGGTTTTTATTGTTCTTTTTAGATGACTGTCTGTTGTACTAGTTGGGTAATCCCAGCCAGGACAATAGATAGTCATACGGTGTACCTCCTGATGATTGGCTATAGATACGTTCGAAACATGTAGAGGTGTTTGAAGAAATATACTGAAGATAAATTGTGCATCACGTTGGCTTTTCTTTAAATGAGAAAAATGTAATTTGATCAACACACTTCAGAATCATTTTTGGAAGTCAATGTTTATATAAAAAACATAATTTAAATACTTTCATTTTTAATACACTGAATATATACAGAATTCTTATTTTGATAGCAGTTCTGAAAATGCTTTCAAACAAGTTACAAAATATCAACAGGGCTTAACAGTTCTGGCCGCTTCACTTTGATACCTTTTCTCTTCTTTCTTCGTATCTTGGCAACAAATGTAGAGCAGATCTGGCTATAATTATTATGTTTAGATGGTCAAACACATTTTCGGTCCTGGCTCATACCCCAAGAAGAACACTTGATTTTTTTTTTGTATCGTCAATTGTTTCTTCGACCTCAGCTCGCATCCCATAGAAAAAGCAGTCTGTCTCAATTATAAAGACAAATTACATATATGTGAATTGTAACCAAGTAACAGTCTGTAATTTTTGTTCAATTTCAAAAGATCATGATGGGCTAATACGTTTAAACCCAGGATATTATATTTTACAAATATATTTCAGTCGGAGTCCACTGTTCCTTACGGACAGAGGGACGGACATATTGACAGACGGACAGATTGAAGGATAGACATAACAACGGGCGAGAAAAAGCGAAGGAACTAATAATGGCTTTTCGGAACCGTTGTGTGATCTCGCCTAAAAGTTACTTCCAGTAGCATTTGCAGACAAAACCAGTTCGTTGGTGTCCGTACGTAACATCAGCAAATCAGTAAAGGAGGTCACACTCATTAAAGAATACTGAAAACATGAATTTTTTAAAAACTCTGATAACTTTATTGCTAGATCTCGTATTAGAAATTATTCAAAGACTCACGTATGCATTGTAGCAGACAACTACGAAAGAGCAAATTAGAATAGGAATAGAGGACGCGTATTTTCCTTGAAATTCCACAGGCTAATTTATATCTTGAGGCTAAAGATAAGTATACATTAATAACTAAATGATAATTTTACGATCCCAGTATATTTACAATTTCCACTCGCTGAAATCCAAATTTTTATATATTTGGGACAAAATAAAAACCTTATATGACGGTCATTTTTGGGTTTAACATACGTACATAGATTAAGGTTTTATAGATTTGTTTCAGACAAATTTATGAACTGTTTTCACAAAACACATGCAATTTCTATTTCGAGGGGGGGGGGGAGGCAATTTTTTTTTATCTGCAAAATTCTATTTTAAAGGAGGTGTCTTTGTAAGGTCATGCAATCAATTTCAAGACAGAGCATTGAGTGGTGCTACTGTAGCTTCCAACCCGGACGTTCGTAAAGCCGCCAGAAAAAAAAAATGTTTGTTTGTAATAGCACGAAGGCATTATCGTATCATGTGATAATTTTCAAGATAAGAACAATTATATGGGAAGAGGTCTGATGATATCATAAGCCATTTCTAGCTATTTCCTCTCCTGAAATGGAAATAACAGGCTTAAAATATTAGCAGACGGCCTGTGTTTATGTGTGTGTTAACTTCAACGTTTGAACTCTTTGGACGATTGTCAAGGATTTTGGTGTAATGTTTATGCCACTTGCATACGCCACAGCCCAGAGTCAAACCTTTCACTTCCTACTATATACAGTAACAACATACGTCGCGGTAAAGAGATCTTGCGACGTGGGAGAGAAGCTAGGAATATTTAATTTACAATGGCGAAGAGATTTGCATAATGTGTGAGTTGTTTAAGAAAATATATCCATATCGTGGAAAGAAACACAACAGTGTCTTCTCGAAAATTAACTTTAGATTTTATTTAAATGGCGATATGCAATAAAACCACTCGATACAGGCATGTGATATTTGGTAGGGCGATTGTCAAAGGTAAAGCTTTGTATAAAATATTGTTTGTAATTCAACAACTTTTCGAAATCTTGTGATTATGTAGGGCATTATGTAACTTTATACGATCAGTGATTCAGTAAAATATTACTGCACCATCATCATCATCCGTGACGAGTCAGGCATTGATAGACCGGTTTCGACCTTAAAATGTTACTTACATAAACAAAGTAAAGTGTACGATTATTAACTAATAATAAAATCTCCTGGACTGAAAGTCTAAGCTACTCGAAAGGAGCATTGAGGAATTCTGTTTTGGAACTCTCTATTAAATAATGAATTAAGAAAATTAGTTTAAAATATGAAAGTTCAATATCGTTGCTTATTATAAATATAAACAATATATCGATACGGTGATACAGTGAACAGAAACTACGAGGATTTCCCTTCAGCAAACATCAAAAAACTCTTCTTTCTTTCTTTCTCCTTTATTGCCAAAGTAAATCTCTAGCGTTAGACCGGTTGTGAATAACCAGTGCTAATTGTTCACACCAACTAAACTTCTCGTGTTTAAGTAAAGTATCTACACTGCCTGCATCTCAGGTTTATTGGTGACCGAATATTATGACTTCAAAGCAAAATCATTACAGTATAAGAATTCGTATTTAGAACTGTGCATTCGCTTTATTTCGTCTGCATATTTCACTAACCGAAAACTCGTAGAAATTTTATTCAATAGTAGAATGTGTAAGGAAAAGTTGTTTAAATTAGTAATATATATTTTTTACCTTTCCTATTTTCACTACATACAGCCTTACTTATAATTTATTTTTGACGTTACATGCTACAGAATTATTTCAACTCCGAAAATGTAATAGGGATTCGTAATGCAATATAGATCGGGTGTCATAACGGATGAGTTACATAAATAATTTGACCGCAAAATTTATATATTTTGAACATGTTCGGAAAGGTCTAAATGTTATTTATGTTTATTTATTTATTTATTTATTTATATTTCACTCTACCAGCCTTTCACAAACTTTCTCGGTTCACGCGCCCTAGTCTCTCTGCAATTTTTTACGGCGCCCCTAGGCCGAGACAAATACCTAACGCTTCTTTTTATTAAATAGTTAGGTCAAAATAACTAAATAACTATTTGTCCTAACAATTTAGTAATCGTTTGAAATAATAATACACATAAATTGAAAGAAAAAACAATATTTTGAAATGTCTTGTGGCGCCCCTAGGCGCCGCGGCCACATTTTTGGAAATAGCTGCATTACACCATTTCCAAACACAACATGAATTATGGTTGTCATGAAAATAAGAAATCAGTATGATTAGCCAACAGACGGACTTTTGATACACTTGTTCACAGTGTGTCTGAGGTGTCAGTAAGCGTCACGATATGCCCCTTATTCATTCACGTTCTCGCTTGTATTGGTTGTAACTATATGTGCAGATTGCAGCTTCAGTAGCTAACATGGATTGTTGTCGCCATTCGTTACAATAGACGCCTGCCGATCGAACAATTGAATCATTTCATGCCATTGATTGATTCTCTAACCTGCCTGCTCCTGACTGCCTTTAACGCCGGCGTTTGCAATAAATCAGGATATGAGGGAGAGAGCGGGTTACTGCAACGCTCCTCTATTATACGCTACTGTGTGGACTTTCCGGTATGGGTAATGATAGTGTGCATGTTTGTGCTACTATGTTAAACTTAATTCTTGCTACACTGGTGATAACTCAAAAAATATTGCGAACAAATGTTTGTTTTTGGTACTGATTATCACAACAATTGATCAGAATATAAGTTTACAATTTGCATAATTTCAGTTATTTGTTTAAACTGTAATAAGAACATTTCATATTTAACTGTGCTACCCTCTCACAACTTTCCCACACAGTCTTTAAGACAACTAAGACACGTGTGACGTCTTTGGAGGAGATTTTGTGCTCGCTATTGACAGAAGTCCGTTTCGTGTGCAAAGAGCAGCCTTGTCACATTCTTTCTATTTCGCGATCCACTTTAAATAATTTGTGACAACCAAAATTTGCTTAGGGTTCAGAAAGAAAACGAAAACAGCTCGGCAATAAATTTACCTCATATAATAACAACCGATGCAGATATTTTCATCATCATCATGATCATCATGAACGCCGGACTGCTGGCTAGAAGTCAGTATCCGGAAGTTCCTGCGACCGGCCACCTCGACACAGGTTTTTCTTGGTTTCCATGTGCCTAAGAGAAAACGCTGAGATGGTTCCCAAGACTCCAAGTTGCCACTACATGCTTCTCATGTAGCCCTCCAGACTTAAATTTAGTAGTAACCAATTTCACATTTTATTCACATGTAAAATAACCACTGCCACCGGGTAACAACCCAACTGCAGTAAATAATAATAATAATAATAATAATAATAATAATAAGCCTCAGCTTGAAGCCTGAGCAGTGGAGATCACCGCTGGTACAAGAGAAGTACCAGGAAGATAAGGCATGTGACAAGAGACATCCATATTGTATAATTATTATTATTGTTATTATTATTATTTCATGGATTTATTTTTCGTGGCACCTTCCGATCTCAATATTAGAATCCAGGAGCCCCTTCATAGGAAGCCCCGTGTTCCTTTTACCTATTGGATGAATTTTCATAATATCGTGCACGAGTCTCGATCTGTCCATTCAACTAATACCATTTATCCAGTTATTTTTACAGTTGATTTCTACCGAAAGTGCTGGTGTTTTAAGGTCTTTTGGGATATTGTGAGTTTTTCGTAGTCAATAAGCATGCCCTTTTTTGTTTTGCTAAGAAAATAGCATCTGCTCTGATTCTGGATTTATCTTGATCTTTCAGTGTCTAAATTCCACCACCGTACATTACGATGCGCATTGCTAATGTCTTGTTTATTCGTAGTATATCTTTCAGCCTTATCCGCCACGTGAACTTATTTTTTCACCAAGCCACTTAATAGAGGAAAATATTTGAAGGTCACTCACTCACTCACTCCATGGTGCAGAGTCCTTCTTGAGAAGCTAACTGGATTGCAGCTAGTCAAGAAATTCCCCGCATTTCACGGAACCCGAATGTTCATTACCGCACTCACAAGCGTCCGCCACCTGTCTCTATCCTGGGCCAACCCTATCCAGTCCATATACCCACATCCCACCTCCTGGAGATCCATCCTAATATTATCCACCCATCTATGCCTAGGTCTCCTCATTGGTCTCGTTCCCTACGGTTTCCCCGGGAAGACCCTATACACCCCCCTCTCCTCACCCATACGCGCAACATAATTGAAGATCAGCGAATAAAATTAAAAAGATCGTGGTAAAAGCGCATTAAACTAATTAGAAAAACAGTTGAAATTTTTGTGATAATCTTGAATTATCATAAACCTTCTAGTCAATTTTTTTTACAATTTTAACTCCGCGTATATAGAAAGATTTATAGCAGAACCTCGGAATATCAAGTGAAATGAAAATTCTTTGTGAAATATTCCATTCTTACTTTTCTTCAAGAACAGGAAGAAATTTTACAAGTATGATATCATTATAACTTTTTGTTCCTTTATGTGTATAAATTTATCAGCTTTTAATGAAATCATTTTTTAAATAAGGTGAAAGATAATTGCGGTATTTCCATTCACAGTTCGTAGCACACAATAATTTTTAACACAAAATATATAAATATCTCTATAATCCAAGCCAATACAAACTTTCACATGTTTAAGTTTGGTCTGACAGTTCCTTAGCTAAAGATGTTAAAGAAAAAGACATGTCAAGTTAAGGTTTAGCGTTGCAACCAGTTCCTCTATGACATTCCACCTATTACACTGATGAAAGCGCATACGTTAGGAAAGTCTACAACACTGCAGCAATAACATTTAGGTGGCTTCGTCAAATAAACTCGGAAAGCTCGCACAGTCTCAATGTTGGTATTACTGATGGCACGAGATTAAGTTCTGGCAGTCTCTGGTGGTATGAAATTCCAAGAATTTTCATCAATTTTCATTAATTAATTTAGGGAGGCATGGAATAAATAGGCCAACAACGTACATTATGACCACATTTAAAGGCTCCATTCTGGGACATTTCGAAATGCAGCTAGCATATGGCGCCAGAGCTTCTGAGCAGCTTGCTACCAACATCTTCAGCCTAGTCCGCGGAAGATGGTGATAGAAAATTCCTCTCAAACGTTTGCATCTCTGCGCCATCCTACAGACGGTCACATACTGCACGAATGGAATCCGTATCAACATTACTACGAGCACCTCAGACATAGCAAGCATATCTTGAAATGTTTCGTCAAGAATCTTTGAAAAAACAGAGATTTGGAAACACGGATACAATAATAACCTAAAACTGATATAGGATTTTTAAAAGTTTGAGACACGAATATCTCTAAAGAAGGGACGCTAACTGGAATGGTCTGATCTTGCGTAGGAACCGTCTTCCAAAATACGTTATCGATGAAATGTGAAGGGAAGGATAGAAATAAGGGGAAGACGAGGACGGATAGTTAACCATTTACTAGATGACCTTAAAGTGGTGACAAGATACTGGAAATTTAAAAAGGGAGCGTTAGATCTTTCACTTCGCTTTAGAAGAGACGTCTCCTGTGTCAGATCACGGAATAGTGAAATATCCACAGTAAATTCACTATGATTCATTTACAGTTAGCAACTGGTCAATATTGTTTGGTGGAATATCTGTTGCATACTGTGAGAACCATACCAAACACAAAAATGTTTAATGCGCTTAACGTTAAGATATTTTTGGTAAGTGACTACGTAAGTATTTGGTATTTGATTAGTAATATCCCCTACGCTTAAATGGCGAAGAAATATCGAATATTCGTATTTACTGAACAGTATTAAATTGTAAACTCGGATAACCAGGTAATATTGAGGATCTTTTAAAGATTCAAAAATGAATTGTCGTATGCTTTTTAATATTATCGGATAAAATTTTTTTCAAATTTCGACTGTATGGTAACAAATAAGATCACTAGAAGCCCCTTGTGCATCAGCACTGGAAATCACAAGTCCCCCAACACTGTTACAGTGACCCGTAATAATAATTGCTGCAGGACGGGACGGGACGAGACGGGGGGGGGGGGGGTTATAACCGTGTCCCGCACCCTTCCATAAATTCCGAC
>Ga0123355_10019535_pt1 | contig 10785 bp, 13 predicted proteins | sample TergutEmb28metaG_3_FD_89872 | JGI IMG/M metagenome (GOLD analysis project Ga0123355, IMG submission 89872) | Embiratermes neotenicus P1 segment gut microbial communities from Petit-Saut dam, French Guiana - Emb289 P1 | ecosystem: Host-associated > Arthropoda: Insects > Digestive system > Gut ...
ATGTATAGGGCTGAACCCGCCGTGGGGCCGGCCCATGCCGCCATAGCCGGGGCGGTTCCATGGACGGATAAAAGGACGACCAAACCAACGGCCACCAGCCATGAAATCTGAAAAAGGCAGTCTATGACCTTCTCCGACACAGTATTCTCCCTCGTGAACAAATCCTGGCGGGCAATGCGCCCGAACCACCATTTGGGCAGAGGCTACCGTGGGAATGCCCAGCATTGCAAGGGCGAGTGCGAGTGCTTTTAGCATGCTATTCTCCCGGATGTGAACCGAAACGGTATACGGCATCGGTTTAACGCTTCAACGACATCCTCGATGCTTCGGCAGATATAAATTGGCACGCCGGCACCCTGTAGCGCCGCGAATGTGGTCCGCTGCACAGAACTTGCGGCTGCACCATATACCTTCAGTTCTATTCCCATTGTCTGGCCACGATAAAAAACAAGGATGTCGGGCATCCCCGCTTTCAGTCCAGAGCGTTTCAGACGAAATGCGGTCTGGCCGCGCAATTTGCCCCAACCAGCCGGAAATGTGGTGTAAAACGCGGGGGAAGAGAGCGCCCAATCGAGGAATTCCGCAATTGTGACGTGCAGATCGGCTTCAGAGCCGTTCTGCGGGATATTTAACGCCTTCGACTTCCGCGGCTGGCGCTGCGGATGGGACCCGCGCGGCCCCCGATCCGCGGGCTTTGACCTCGCGGCGTCGATCCCCGCCATCCGAACCTTCCTTCGCTCGTCCACGGGTTCTTGATCACCGGACCGAACCCGCCCGGATTACGGCCACGTCTGGAACGGGCCATTAACGCCTCCGATAACCGCGGCGTCTTCCTCTGCCGGCGCCACGACCATTCGGCACGTCAGGACGGAACCTGACGCGACTGGACGGTCGCATGGTCGCAAATCTGGCCGAGGGATCGACACGGCTGCGGTGGCCTAGATGAATACCACGAGCCATTACAGTCTTCTCCCCTTACGGTACGCATTGAGCCGTGGCCTGTAGCTAGGCAACCGCCACGGCTTGATGCGAAGGTTTCGACGCAGCGACCGAGTTACGTTGGAACCGTACCTCGGTGACGCCATGTCTGTTTACCGCCGGCCGCGTCTACGCCTCTTGAAGAAGCGCATACGTCCATGGACGCGCCGGCCTTTTCTGCCACGACGCGCCATCAGTACCTCCGGTGCCTACGGCCCCGGCGCCGTCTGTTATGTTCCAACATGGCTCACCGACCATGCCGACGGCCACGACGCCGTCTACGCCTATTGTGGGTGAGGATTTCCTGGTCGAGCATGCTCTTCTCCTGCGTGATGCAGTTGGTTAGGCACCGTATTGGGTGCGTTCCTCTGCGCCGAAATGAAGTCTTTCTATCGTGAAGTCCGGTGATAGGGACTGCAAATCGACGTAGGTCCATATCCCTTTACCGACCGTGGGATAAGGCAAGAGATCATACCTCTTTCCAGACGGCATTTCAAACGAAATGTCCTGCCGGCCCCCGACCACGCTGCCGCCGCCCGATGTCTGGGTCCCGGTGATGGATACACCAAATCCAGGTCCGGTGATGATATTGGCGCCCGTGGCGTTCCAGTTCACGCTCTCGTCGTGGATCTCGATATACAGACGCTTGAAGTCTTTTTCGACTATAAACGACTGGCCACGCAGGGCTTTTGTCGAAAGACGCTTGGGCAGGAGATTGTCCGGTTGCTTGAAAAGCTCAAAAAGCTGCGTGGTCGTGGCGCCGTAGGGCGTATTTATGCTGTCCTGCTCGTAGGTCCCGATGTTCTGGAGGTCCAGGTTCTGGCTGGCTACAGACCAGAACTGCTTGCCCTTCACGGGGTGGTACATCAAAAGCAGATTTCTGCTAACTCCCCACGGGTCTGTGAACTGTCCATTTATGAGGATTACCCGGAACCCGAACATGTTGGCCGTGGCCATGGTCGGCAGGTACTGGGACGTGTCGATGGAATTAAAGACGGTGATGACCTTGTCGCCTATCGGGTCTGCCTGGGCGCCAACCATAAGGTATATTCCGCCGCGGTGTTGCTGTACCGAGGTGTCGGCGCCTGTAAACGGTGCGCCGTTAAGCATAATGAGAAAACGCCCGAACCTCCCAACCGGACGCGGATAACCGTGTCCGACTTGTGGGTCGATATTCGAGTAGTTGAATTGGGTGACAAACGGACTGTCGATGGTTCCATTTCCAGACAACGTCATGTTGCTGATTAGATCAGTGGAACTGTCGCCAAATACGTACAAGTATCCGGCGGAAGCCGCTAAGTCCATATAACTGTATGTCAGTTTGTTTCCGAAGTAACCTAATGAACCGCCGCCGTTCACGGTACTGAAATCCGCTCCATTCGAGGGAGCGGAGAAGCTTATAACGTCTTTGCCGGCGACGAATAATCTCTCCTGGTAGACCTCCATCGTGTAGATCCCCGGCAAACCCTCCGGCATTATGTAGGGTCCGGGAACCGGAGCCGGCCCGCTCTCGGCCGCGTCTGTTAACCAGTCGGGCGCGGGATCGCCAGGATGATAGAGCGTCGTTCCATCCCAGGCATACAATCCCTGTGGTGAACCAAAGAGAACACCGCCCTGTTGCCCTTCGACATTGCCGAAGAACCGGGGTCGCCAGACGACGGCAGACGCCCAATATTGGGGCGGGATTGGCTCCCATATTACCTCCCTGGCGCCGCCGTTTCCGATAGGAGTGACAACAAGGGTGTCGAGGTCCACTTGGTCAATCGTTCCGTCACTAAGGAACATCCAACCGAGCCGTCCGCCATACACAGGTCCCGGTGCAGCAAACTGCGGCGTAGGGTATCCGATAAAGCCAAAGAATATTCGCAGAATTGTAAGTCCTGCGGGCGCCGTGTAGATGGCATCGCCGTGACCCCAGCAAGTACGCAGGCATCCCTGCCCGACAGCAAAAAAATTCTCATTCCACCACTCCTCCTGGTCGTCAATGCTGCCGCGTTTTTCCTGCTGGTTTAATCCCTTCCATTCTTGCAGGACCAGAAATTCGGGAGGGTTTGTCGATTGGGTCGGCATTTATTCTCCCAATTCATTGCCGGGACCCAGACCGTATTTGAAAGGCGGATAACGCGGAGGTCCCGGAATATTCCGAAACCAATCGGCCATGTCTTTCTCAAGATATTTGTGCATGTCCTGGTAGCGCGCGTCCGCGGCTTTTGCAGACGGATAGGATGGAAAGTTTTCGATGCCCGTCTGCAACGCTCGTTGCCGTGACTGGTCCTCGTCCAGGATCTGGTTATCCCAGACTGTCGGGATGTTATAGTGCCGGCCGTTGTATCCCATAGTTGTTTGATAGAGGGTGGAGATGGACTGGTCTGGATTAACCACCCCGCCTTTGGATAGATTATGAAGGTGGTGGCGATACAGGTACTGCTCCTGTCTGGTAAGACCGAGTGCGCGGATCGCATTGGAAAAATTTGGCGAAAAATCCGCGCGATAACCTTTACGACGCATGACCATGTCACGCTTCCATTCCTCAAGGTTTGGGATGCTAGGCTGATCTGAGCGTTGCGCCATAGACGTTTGTGATCATCTGGGGACAGACCACCGCCGCACACATTGGAAGATCCGAGTTAAACAGTTGAGCCATCGCTTGAGCATCCTGTGCCCTCTGTTGCTGTAAAAGCATCAAGACCGCTGCCCAGTATGCCACGGCGTCCTGCCACGGGTAAGGGATCGGCTCTATGTCTCGGTCTGTTAAGAGCGGAGTGGGGATAAGGGTTAGATCGACTTCCATCGGAAAACGCTGGGCAGGGATCGGCGCAAGGTACAAGGCACCTGCGGTTCCCAGTCCAAGCTGTGACCACCATCCAGGTTCATTGAAGGTTCCAATGAAGGTATTGGAGTATATCCGAAGTCGGGCTTGGAAATCAGACCAGGACAGTCTTTTCCACATCGGTTTCCAGGAACCGCCTGTGATCTTCCAGCCGCCGGCTTGGGCGCCATAATCGTCTATCCGTCTGGCTGGGCCGTGTTCGTCCCTGGACCATTTGCCGCCGATCCCTATCGCGAGAGAACGACAAGCGAGGATGGATTGTGTTCCAGGAATGATCTTCTGGACCAGAGGTATCCAATCGGAGAAGGGATAGACTTCCTGACCAGGAACAGTTTGCGTTCCTGGGGGAACACACCGCAGACAACCCGACATATAGGCAATGCGGCGTCTGGATCTATTAATGTAATTAGTAACTGTCGGCAACCGGAAGAATTGACCGTCGCTGTCATTCAGGAGGTTCTGCGTTTCCGAAATGTAATTCGACAGCATTTATCATTTCTTCCGGGCCGGCTTCTTCGGTTCGGGTTCTTCTTCGTGAACGGCCGCCCTGGCGGCGCGAGCCTCTGCCGGCAGATCGACACTGGCCGTATGGGCCTCGCCAGACGCGATGACGAATGGCGGTCCAGGTCCGTAATCCACCGTCCGCGGCGGCAGACGAGGCTCGTCCACCGTGCGGATGACCTGGGGCACGCTTCCGCCAGACCCGACGAGCGGGCCGGCAATCCCCGGACGCGGGATGAAGTGCGGAAACCAGGGGTCCTCGGCCATCGTCTGTTATTCTCCGGGAATTCCCAGGTGCGGAGGTGGCGGCGGCGGGAAGGTAAATCCAGGGGCGCCGCCCGTGATGCCGTTGATAATAATACCTGTCGAAGGCTTGGAACATACTAGGTTCAACGCTGTCAAAGTCAGACCAACACTTGCGATCTGCCCTTGTGGGATGGTCGAATACCAGCCCGTCCACGCCCAGTTGGCGTCTTCGTGTATAACCAAAGTTATATATTTGGAGTTGAACCCTATTGCTGTGCCAACGGGCAAGTTGAGGTCAAAGAAGATTGGAGTATCGCCAAGTAAAAGTCCGCGGAAACCACTATTGACGGGGTCCTCTTTACCCCAACGCGAGCTTGGATCGTTATTGTATCGTTCGACGTGGATGAAGTCGGTCATAAGCGTGGTCCAATCCTGCACGGACATGACCACGAAATCCAAAGCCTCGCCGCCGGAATGCGCTGCCGACCGGAGCAGGAATGGAATAAAGCCTCGTCTGGTAAGAGTAGGTGTCTCCGGGTTGACGTTGGCGCCGGATACCTCAAGACCGCCCCAGAGCGGGAACTGTTCCCGGCTGATGCCGCCGTAGTGCAGCGTGCCGGCAGGACCGTTGGTGGCGCCGTAGGCATCGCGCAGGCTGAACATCTGTAGGGGATTTTGGGTGCGGCCCTGGAGTTGTCCAGGAAGAGTGCCGAACAGGGTCTGGGACAGAATGGCCAGAGCCGAATTCTTCATGTCGTTGAGCTTTAGCATCAACCTGGACGCGACGGCAATGGCGTCTTGGGTGACAAGCTGTTCCAGACCAAGGCTGGAAACCGGCGTGGCCAAGGCGCAGAGGTTGAATTCTGCATTGATTGTGGCGGCACGGTCCTGGGGCAGGTTGAATTGTCCTGCCGGCCCAATCCAGCTTGATTGGACGTATTGACCCGTCTGGACAGGTTGGGTGTACGGAGACACACCACCGGATGCGCGGATCGCGTTGCGGAGGAGGAGCGCCAGGAGCGGGTTCTGTCTGTAAAGCAGAACCACGACCATTTGGGCGAATACGCGGCGAACGGTAACTTCGAGTTCGTCGCCTATTGCGCCGGATGGGATGAGGCCAACGCCGAGCCGGGGCATGATTTATCCTTATCTTTGCTGTCTTGCCTGGGTCTGGAATGCACGCAGGATCTCCTTGCGCGCCCAGCCTTCGGGATCGGCCGAAACTTCTTTGAAATTGTCTTGTTTTTCGTGGTTCCAGCGACTGGTGTCATCGAACGTCGGGTCGCTGGTCTGAGGCTCCTTGGACGCCATGAGCATGGCCGCAGCCTCGTAGTCGCCAATGTTCCGCTCGATCATAAGCTGTTCGAGCCGGTTCATGGCTTCGTCTGTAAATCCGTAGCTCTTTTGTGTGTCCGAGCGGAGCTTGGCAAAGCGTCCGTCTTCCTCGGATCTTTTTTTCGCGTCGTCTTCGTCTTTGCGCTTTTTTTCGGCCGCATCCAGGCGCTCTTCAAGCTTGGCCTCGATGTCGTAATCCGGGATTTGCAGGTTCGGATATTTTTTCTTGATCAATGCCTTGGCCTCTTTGGCCAGGACCGGATCGTTGTAGATGCTTTCGACAAAGTCTGCGACCTGCCGCCGACCTTGGAGAAAATTATATTCTTCGTCTGTAATGTTACGCGGCATTGCTTTCGTCCTCGTCACATCCGTAATGCGGCACCGATGCCTCGGTCGCCAGGACAATGGCCGCTTCCAGACGAAGCTCCGGGTCCTCCTGGTGATCGTTCATTACGCGGAACAAGTATTCGAGGGCGGCCGGCGCATAAAGATTGCGAAGCCGGTGTTCTGCCGACTTCGCTTCATCTGGCGTAATCTTAAGCTCAAGTGGATCAGGCACTGTTGCTCTTTCCGATTACAGACGGCTGCAATGGCACGCCGCCGTCGGGCTTCGGAACCACTTTGCGGATTGCGCCCCACTCCGACACTTCCGACTGGGTGTTCACCTGCAAGATAGTGCGAGGTGGAGTTTCAGGCGGTGAAGTGATGGGCGGGTCATATGACCTGTTTTGGGCCATGTCTGTAATCCTCTGCTTTTCAGCCCCTTATCACGCTCCGGGCAACGGTGTCGAGGGGGTCGGCGGCGGCGGGACGCCAGCCATTCCAGACGGCGGTCCGCCGGGACCCTGTGGTCCGCCGGGATTTTGACTTTGCTGCCCGACAATCTTCTGCATGAGCGCATTACGGATGGTGGCCTGCAACATGTCCTTAAGCTGGGTCTGTTGCACGCCGGCTGTGGGCGTGCCCTGCGGCAGATGTCGGGAAATGGCCTGCACGGCGCGAATGGCGTCCTTGTGTTGCTGCGAGCCTGCCGGCAGGTTCGGGAGCGCCTGTTGGATCATATCCACGGCGCTTTTAAGCTGCATAAGACCTTGTGCAACGTTTCCTGCGCCAGGAGCAGAAACAGGAGGGGACTGGCCTCTTCGGGCGAGCGCAGCCAGAACAGGACCGCCGCCTGGGGGCTGCGGAGGACCCGGAGGAGCCGGAGGCGGGCCGCCCGAAGCGCCATCGCCTCCTCCACCCGGAGGCGGACCACCACCCGGAGGTCCTGCTTGATCATCGTCTGGAAAGTCCGTGTTGGCCATAAAAAACCTTATGGTTGCCTGCCCCCGTCACTGGGGGTACGGGGCTGGTGTGAGATACCGGACGAAGGCAGGCAAACCAGACGTATAGCTATCCGCCCTGTTTTTGTCCACCGCCGCCGCCTTTTTTACGCTGCATTCCTTGCCGGCCGCCCTGCGGGAAGCCAAGCACGCCTTCGATCAATTCCTTCTGGTCTTCCTGTTGCTTTTGCTGTGCCGCCGCCTTTTGGCGCTGTTTCAGACGCGCCAACAAAAGCTCCGCGCCAGGAGGGTGCAGCATGTGGATAAGGTCTTCAGCATCAACCGCCCCTGCGCGTGCCAAGGCAATGGCGACTTGGCGATTATCTTCAGCAAACGCAGGTGATGCCGAATGACTATCCACCTGGACCTGGAAATCTTCGGGAATATCAGATAGCGTGAATTCGATTTTGTTGTCAGACGTAGTGTAAATTGAGGGATCATTGGCCTGCATCAATCTGAAAGAGATATACCCTGATTGCGCAAGCTGTCTTTCAACTCGCGCTGCTTGGTCGATGAGATGTGGCGAACTAGTTCTGACGAGAGTTTGCGCATGAACGCCAGCGCGAACTCCTGGCTCCCCTTGACCACCCATGATTGGGCTAAATCCGCTTGCTTCATCGAACAACTTAAATAGGAAGTCGAGTTCTTGAAGATAGTTTTCCGGCGGCGGATCAACGAGCTTTGTTGCTTTGGCATTTGGGTTTGGGTCATTAAGAAATCCGCCTTCGTTGATGATCTTGAAGTAGTCTTCTTCCGTAACAGACGTAAATCCAGAGAAAACCTGGGGGGCGTTAACGTTACGATCCCACATGGTTTTAATATCGAGTAGCCGTTTACTAAGAACGTCTTGCAGCAATTGAACATCTGCGATGACAGATCTTCCGAAAAAATATCCAGGCGTCTGGGCGGGTTGGACTTTAACGAAAGGATGATGTCCGGGCACTCGCGATAGGTTTCGTCTGGTATCTTCGCCTTCGATAATGATTGGCTCATGGCCGTACACAAGCTGGATGGTCGTGTAGTCGCCGCCGCGGTCGCGGTCTTTTACCCAAAGCTCGCAGAACTTCAGCGTCGGCATGGTCTGCCGCTGCGGCTTCCACGGCGTCGGGACGGGAAAAACGTTTACAATGCCCGACCCAGATGGGACTTTTCCAATGTCCCCCAAAGGCTGCAAACCGCCAATGACCATTTGGTGGAAATAGCTGGGTTCTTCTTCGTCTTTATCGGCCGGTCTGGCGTCCAGAATGCGACCAATGATCTCGCGCCGCTTCGGATGACCCATTTCTTCGAGCATCGAGCGCAGCCGGGACAATGTCGGATACGAAACGTGACAGAAGACTTCTTGCTCATCGAGGTCAAGTATTGTCTCGCCAATGACGCCGAAATTTTGCGGATGCACGGGACTGATGTGGAAGCCTTCATCTTTGGATATGTGCTTTAAGAGTTGGCACCCATTTACGAGGGACCAGACCAGAGCCTCGGCAAAGCAGATGTCGCTGTCGGTCTGTCTGTAATCCGCAGTGAGCTTGTCGGAGATCATCTGCGCGCGTTCAAGTACGTCTTCGGGTTCGCCGGCATCGTAGATTACGGCAAATCGCACGTCGGTCGGCTGCATCAGGAAACCAGACAGACGTTCGATGAACGGCTTGATCTTGTTATAGATCGCCGCTTGGCCGGCAGTTGTCCCGGTATAAAAATATTGCGCGGCTCGTGTGTAGATCATGCCGCGCTCTTGGGCGGACGCCATGCACTCGTCCACCTTTTCCTTGACCCACATGTCGAGGTCGATGCCTTTGTCTGGTATCTTGAGCATTACCAGACCCTCATGGCGCGGCGCTTCGAGGCCGCGATAAGATCGACCTCAGTGCCGTTTTTAAGATTGTTTTGTAGAATATCCAGACCACTGCCGTACTTAAGACGGTTCTGGCGACCCAGGGCCACGGCTTGTTCAAGGCTCTCCTGGCCGGCAGTCCAGGTGGACGCCTGACTGGGTGTGTTGCTGCTGTCTGTATATCGGACCTGGGGGGTCTGCTCGTACTTGTCTTGGTTGAGGTCGGCAACATGATAGTCGTTGCGAAGCACGTCCTCGGTAATTGCCTCGGCTTTCGATCTAGCCGTATGTCCGACAATGGCGGGAGGTTTGAATTCCTGCTGCATTGGTCTGATTTCATTGCAGCGAGGACAATCCGGCGGCGGCTCGTCATACTGATGGCCTTCGAGTGTCTGTTCGAGGAACGTGCCGCAATGTTCGCAGGCGTATGTTCTAACGATTGGCACTGCGCGACTTCCTGTTGATCTTGGCCATATGGTCGCCGTAGGCTTGCGACATGGCGATTGAAAACGCCATGGCTTGGTCTTTGGGTTGGTCGGCGTGAGCGTGGATGCTTTCCCACGTCTTGCCCTTGGCAACCAGCATCGGCCGGCGCCACTCGATCCAGGCATGGTGCGCCAGGACCAATGCGGATACAAGGTCGTCGTTTTCGCCCGTGTCAGGGCCGGCGCCGATCCAGCCTTGGTCCTCGACCACCGCCTGCATTTCCTGCACGAGATTTACAGACCGGATCTCGATCCGGTGCAGCATCAGGCTGTCGCGTAGCTCGCTGTAGGTCTGGCTTTTGTTGTCCTGATTGGCTTTCCAGGCGATAACGTTTCCGGCACCCCCAAGCGTGTCCGGTCTTTTGTAGAGAAACCATCGCACTGCGCCGATCATGTTGAGAATGCTTTCGGAGCCTGGATCGCCTTGAAGAATGCCGCGCTCCGCAAGTTGCCGCAGATTGCGCACTTCTGGCAAGACTGCGGCCCCGACGCCGGTTACTTCAAGATTGGCGATATGGTCTTTATAGGCGCCTGCAAGATGAGCGAGGACCCAAGCCAGTTGGTACGTCAAGGGCTTATTCGACTTGAATTCCGCGCATTGGACCACTCGGTCTGCATAACAGCGCAGGACCTCTATCGCGTGGTTGTTCGCGTCGTCGCCACCCCCGCCAGACGGGTCGATACCGATGACGTAATGACCCGCGGGGTCTGGCGGCTCCCAGACCTTAAGCATTGCATCGTCGGGCTTCTTGACCTGTTCAATCCGACTTGAGAGAAATCGCTCCTCGAAAAGATACCGATAGCCCTTGTACGGTTTTACTTGGCTCAGTGTCTCGCTTATTTCCAAGGTCCTCTGGGCCGGGAAGAAAGACGACCCCGAAGCGATGAAGCATTGCTTTTCGTGCCACGGAAAGTGGCGCCACATGTATTCCTGTACGCGGAATTCGCTTTCCCTGCGCCACCATGCGACCTGCTCCGGTTTGACGGTTATGCCGTATTGCTGCTTGACCAGACGGGCGTTGCGGACCTCCTCGTCGTCCAGGCGACCGTCCCAGTAGACCTTGTAGTCCGGGTCTGTTTTGGGGATAGAATACGTAGGGTTAGCCCAGAAGCCGATGAAGACGAACCGCATATGACGGTCCTTCTTCGCCTGCTCGCAATGCTGGTAAAACCAATTAAAACCGTTCGCGACACTTTCCCAGATATACAGACGGTTGGGGTTTTGACGTGCCAAAGAAGCTTTCAAGCTCTCGACGC
>Ga0123355_10019536_pt1 | contig 10785 bp, 5 predicted proteins | sample TergutEmb28metaG_3_FD_89872 | JGI IMG/M metagenome (GOLD analysis project Ga0123355, IMG submission 89872) | Embiratermes neotenicus P1 segment gut microbial communities from Petit-Saut dam, French Guiana - Emb289 P1 | ecosystem: Host-associated > Arthropoda: Insects > Digestive system > Gut ...
CTATACCAATTGCTGTTTATTCAGAGTTGATCCTGCTGATGATGAGCAGCAAGCCTGCTAGAAATATGTAGAAGCTTATTATTGAAATAAATTAATAGAAAATAATGCATATTGTTGGTTCATATTATACGGATCGTACCATAACTTTCAGTATCACATTACTACTTCTTTAATACGTGAAATATTATGTGTGTAGAGTTTGGTTACAGACACTAACTGGAAACAATGGAGATAAGGAATTAAAGTGAGGCTGAATCTAAATAATTGACAATTACTGTAACATACCTTCCCATTCTTCTGTAAATAATGTAACTGACGTTAGATAGTGTACTTTATATTGCATGGTTTTTTCGAAGAACATGGCCACGGTATGATTAGAAAGCCGTTATTATTGCTTCACAATCAGTGATGCGCGTTTTGCGCTCGGTTGTCTGCGGCGAAATAATTTTGCAAGTGCAAGGCCAGTAGAATCGGTCACACACTGAATGCTCTAAATCCCCTCTAATGTTGGTTGCTAATCTGACACTTCAGGTAAATCACTTTTTTATCTAAGTACTAGCAATAGTGAAAAGACAGTAGATTCTAATGTGGTATACATGGTTTATTGCGATTTTGATTAACAATAATTCAAGAATATATTAGAGGTTTAATTCAAATTAATTTCTCTTATCCATTTTGTGCTGAAGTAATGAGGCTAAAACAGCACCATTCCTTTATTCCTAACGCAGAGCAACATGTATGTCTACCGCTGATGAAACTAATTTTCAACAGGCATAATATAAACAAAGGTCGATAGAAGTTTCCTCTGTATTTTTTAATCACTTTACCTAGACCCAGAACACCAGAAATGAAAATTTTTATGAGCGGCTAGCCTAATTGGAGATATTTCCGGCTTCTGCAGCGGAATATTTTAGGACTTCACAATCCTGGAAAATTTAGGTAGCCTATGTACAAGCATTCTTGTTGCGCTGTTTGACCCTTAGCGCTGTTCCGCAACGTCGGATTCCTAAACCTCCCATCTTCCCAGTAGAACGAAGGCGCCAATAGATCATCTATTCACAAATAACAAAAATACTACAATTTATTACTCCTCTTTTCTGTTCCAAATAGTGCTGCGCGGCTCTTCTCGCATAACTAGGAACTAAAAATGTTGTAAATACGGCAGCGTGACATTCGTTGTACGTCCCCTTATTCTTCTAGCTTATACGCGTATATTCAACTGTCATTTCCTTCTTAGCTGCGTCAGACAGGCGGTGTGGTGCAGTAAAGGTCTACAGTACAAAGTGTGATCAGAACCCTCAAACAGTTCTCGAGTTACGATAAGAAGCAGCATAACAATTTATTGTGTTGCAGCATCTCGAAAACAGCGAGACCTCCGAAAAAAAATGTATTAAATGTGAAATATTTTTATTTTCTGTATATTGTCTGTTTAAGATACCTTCCTTTCCAGTACATACATAACGACTTACACTACAGATCTTGTACCACCGTTATATCGCTGTACAAACTCCTAATTCTGAAAGTTTTAATGGTGTTCGTCTCTTCGGTTTATAAACGTGTGATAAAGCCAAGCAATTCAGGCAAGAAGGCAAAACACGAAACTTATTCAAAGTTTAGTGAACTACAAACTCCAAAACGTGACCACCATTGAGGCTAAACCAAGGTACACCAGGTGAAACTCAAAGTTGACCGTAATTCGGACAAAACCACCGTGACAGCCTGAAAACTTGTACTGTAAGTTTTCATTCCCGCAGTCAATAAAATCTGACGGACGCACGAATGTCTGAGGCGGAGGAAACACTAGGCGGCTCGTAAGTTATGATCCTGGAGTACAGGTGGTAATGTAGCAGGTGGTAATAAATCTTGAAAAAATATGTAAATTTGTTGAAGCAGTATTTTCAGCAGTATGTAAAACAACGTGGCGGCCGTGCGAAAATTTCTTGAGCTCTCGGGTAGACGGCGGCGATAACTGATAACGCCCGGAACCAGGTGGATAAAGTTCGTACAAATATAGGCAGACACAAAACATACTTGCACGTATCACGAATGAAACTATGTGTAAAATTCGATAATTACACACCTAGTGGCGATGAGAATTTTTAACTTTATATGAACAAAATTTTATCATTTAGAATTTTGAAACCTCAAACTACGTGTATGTTCCATCCTCTTCCTCTCCCTTCTTTCTCTTTAACCCTATGACCGTTTGGTTTGTCCTTGGTTTCACCCATGACAGATGCCCATTCGGTTCTGTTCAAATTCCCTGTCCTCCTTCTCTGGCACAATTCAGCATCATTCATCCACCTCAGTTGTCCTCCCTCGCTGTTTGTCTTCCAATAACATCTTTGTTGTCCTCGTACAACATATTCTTATAACAAGCCCAGTCCATTTCAATCTCCGTTCTTTAATTAAAACATGCTGAGATTTAAATCCCTTATTACATTTTTGATTCTTTTTTCTCCAATAACAATTTTTATATGTTGGGCCACACATTTTCTCGGTACTTTCCTTTCTCATGTCATGAAGTTTCTCCATATTGTTTAACAGGATTCAAGACTGAGCACCGTATGATACACTCAGTCTATATTGTTTTACAAAAACGCAATTTTCGAGACTGTGTTTATGTAGCTTTCCTTCAGTAAGTGGCTTAATACATGGCAATATTTATTACTATCAACATTTCTTGCTTTTATCTCTGCGTCAGTCTTATTTGTATTTGTTACCAAGAACCTAGGTGTCTAAAAATTTCAACATTTTCTTATATCAATTTCAATTTCTTTTGGTGCATTGTCAGTTTTCTTTCTATTAATCTTATATTGGATTTTGGATGCATTTATGGTCAAGCCAACTTGTTCTGCTACAGTTGTCACATATTTTACTGTTTCTACAGTTTGTCCCACTACTAGTCCCAAAACTACCACATCATCTGCACGCAGGAGTTACTGCCTTTTTTCTACTGGACATTGATTTTCTTGGGTTTGTTTCTACATTCATTATACATTTCTCCACACATACATTAAAAAAGAGTTCTGACAATTCATCAACTTTCCCCATTCCCACAACCATTTCGAAACAAAGTGACATCTTTCCTTGGATTTTTCACTCAGATTTTAGTCTTTTTCACTATCATCTTGATCAACTTAACTAACTTGGTATTCAAATTTCTTTCACAATTTCTATCACTTGGATCTTATACTAGCATACTTTTATAATGTGTGTGTGTGTGTGTGTGTGTGTGTGTGTGTGTGTGGGCCGGGTAGCTCAGTCGGTATAGCTATTGACTACGGGCTGGACAGTCCAGGATCGATTCCCGGTGGGGACGAGATTTTTCGCCCGTCCAGACCGGCCCTGGGGCCCACCCAACCTCCTATAAAATGGGTACCCGGTCTTTCTCAGGGGTAAAGTGCGGCCGGGGCTTGCTGCTGACCACTCACCCCCTTCTAGTGCCGCGGTCATGGAAGAGTAGAGCTATACATCTACCCAACATCTGGGCCACACCGGGCCTGTAACGGGATCACTTTACCTTATATATATATATATATATATACACAAGTTAATATATATACATGATGAATAGCTACATTATATTCATGAGACTTCTGTACGCTTGTTGTCATACCGAAAATTTAATCAGTTGTAGATCGACGTCTGCGAAAAGCACGTTGATATTCATCCAGTCTCTCTTCTACGTAAGGTTCAACATATTCAGCCACTAAATATTTAAAAGTTAAAATCAGGAGAAAAATTTGTCCATAGCTGTTACACTTTGAATGCTTATGATGGCACTGTTCCACTGCCCTGTTCCTTGCTAAAGTTAAAGTTCAACTTTAGCAAAGAACAGTGTATGCTCCCTGAGGATGATCTTATGATCGAAACATGTAGGAGCGTTTTAAGTGTTAATGTAAACGTTTTAGAATTTTAAGTAATATATGTGTGCATTGATTGGTGTGTTAGTTGAACGAATTTACAAAATGCATGGTGCAACGATAAAGATACTTCATCTTTACAATTATAAATCTGAAACTCTTGAAAGTAAGCTCTATGATTTATGCTTGCAGTTCCTTTTCCCATTACTGTTCTGTGTTGCTAACTTTCATAAGCTCGTCTGATATCTTAATTTATAGACAAGTGCATTTTCTTCGGTTACGAGCTAAGTCCAGTGCTGAATGAACCTTTGTTTCCTTCCTGTTGAAAGAACTGAAATCTAAATGCCTGAAGAGCAGCGCAGTGTGTCAAGCAATCGACAAGCATCGAAATGTGAAGGAAATTTAACATGACGATTGGAAGCAAAAAGTAACAATAAGGAAATAGCGTCACAAATACGACCAACTTAGGCCTGGTATTCCCATGAACGGATTTAGTGTGTTGCCTAATTAACTTCTAGGTTTACAGTCACTTTATTCTCTCTTCAACTCTCGAATTGTAGCTTATGTCACCAAATAACCACCTAATTTCAAGAACCACTTTCTTACCCCACCAAAGATTGCAGGAACCACTCCATAATTATCGAAAGAAATGTACCTTGTAGTATTGTCAGGTTATGTTACTACTACAAACAATCTAAAGAATCAATATCATAAACGCACGGTAATTACAGGACATATACACTTCAAATCATTATTGCGGAATATAATTTAGTAGCTAGAAAGAGAAAGTACAAATTGCAGGATTAGATTAAAACACAATACACTAAAATTCGGCCTTAGTTCTATTTTACAGGCCTATATTCTCTCTCTTTCTTTATATCCAACGGAGAAAGTTGAATGTGAATGTAATTTGTCCATTTCGATATTCAGGAAATAGTTAAGTAACGCTGGGAAACGTAATGCTGTCTAATTGCACAGTTAGTATTTGCAAATCACGTTGCCTGCAGCTCTTATGTTCCGCTTGCGTATGTGCATGCTCTTTGTGTGCAGGCTCTTTAAGACACTGATCCTCATTTCACACAAAGATATTTCGAAACTGGACGCATCAAATTAAAGCAAAAATTGTCAGAAAAATGTGACGTTCAGGTGACCCTACATCGTGATAAATTCTTATAATAAAACCGACTAGATGCACTAATTCCTCACATTTATTTGTGGAATAAAATTCTACATGTTTCGGACAGTTCCTCTGTCCATCATCAGGAGTTTTTCACTGTACAGACAGCAATGGTGTATGTCATACAGGTTTGCTGACAGCTTGCGAGCAGGATCAGGACGGAACTGCTGTCTGTACAGTGAAAAACTCCTGATGATGGACAGAGAAACTGTCCGAAACATGTAGAGTTTTATTTCACAAATAAATTAAGAAATTAGTGCCTCTAGTTGGTTTTATTATAAGAATTTGCCATAAAAATATATTTAACAAGCTGGATTTCTTAGAAGAGGATTCAAGCAATTGCAAAGTGTTTACTGACATTTGGCACATTCTTTCTTCATTGATCTTGATGTTCCTTTACTGTACCACTTCAATTGTTTCAGTTGCTAAATCTTTCTGACGCCATCAAGGACATATGTTCGATTTTAGGCCCTCTAGCATGAACAGTTTTCGAATTTCTTTCGTTCTTCTGTAAAATGCTTGGAAGTCTTATCCACAGCACCTTCCGTTTGTTCTCCTCGGTTCTCACACCGTCAGTCACAACTATCTCTCTGCGCGACGCTATACAGAGTGTTCTGTACAAGATACGCCCAAATTCAGTACGATTTTACAGCATTTACTTTGAGTACAAAGTTACACATCAACATACAAGCATTTACCCTGCCAACACTAACAAATGCAATATTATAAAATTCTACATTCTGTGTATTTTTTATTACTTAGCTCCTGCATGTTTCGACGTAATCGCCATCTTCAGGGGGCTTACAAAAATATCTTTAAAATCTACAGCAATAAATAATTTTACAATAATCCTACGTGTCAGTAGTGCAGGTTTTGGTCAAAATATATAAAATTTAAAATGATATTAATACAGCGACAATATAATTTGTTTGTTGTTTTGGTATTATATTGTATTGTTACTACATTAATAATAATAATACCATTTTACATTTCATGTATTTACAACAAAATATGCACTACTGACAAGCATATTTATTGCACAAATATTTCTTGCTGTACGTTTCAATGAATTTTGGTGTAAACTCCTTGAAAATGGAGTTATGTCGAAACATGTGCGAGCTAAGTAACAGAAAGAACGCACAGATTGTAGAATGTCATATTTGTTGATATTATCAGAATTTTAATATATCACAATGCACGGAATGAAACATTTCGAAACACTTAAATATGTCATGTTGCCGTGCAATACTCTAGGATCGCAGCAAATCACGTACTCACCTGACCGCGTAAGGAGCAACGAAACTATCAGAAATCAAGAATTCTGTTTTTTTTATCGTACACCCCGAAGCGGACACTTTTCGAATGAGCGTCTGTAGTTCTGCTATTGTCTGATAGCAGTGTGCAGATTTTGAAGCAAGACAAGACCATATTTTCTGCCAGGGGAAGGACGGTATTTATGTCCGGTGTTGAACACAGTGGATTATCATCAAGATGGGTGGCAGAAGGCAAAAGAAAGTGACTACAATCGAGATGAATCAACGTCACTTAGGATTATAATCAAACCTCTACCCGTGACCTGTGCCGACAAGTCGAAACGGTGCACTGAGATTACAGGGCAGCGCCACATAACCGACTTTGAAACTGTGAGGGGTTAAATCTAAATATTGTAATCTGCAGCTCACGACAAATCGTGCTGATCATTGTGTCAAGTGTTGTCTTCCTTAGTCTTTTCTCAACGTCCATACCCTGAGGTAGACAGCTGTTCAATATGGCAGCCAGAAGAAACTACTTGTGTTTAATTTGACGTTCACAGGGCCGTGCATCGTGATATTACCTCTACAGTAAAACCAACTAGATGCACAAGTGTATCAAATTTATTTTATTTAGGAATGACACTCTACACGTTTCGGACGGTCTTTCCGTCCATCATCAGGAGTTCAAGACTGTATATACAACAACAGGCATTTGTCATATAGATACTGTTGTCTGCTTGCTAGCGGGTCCCCGTTAGCAAGCAGAGAACAATGTCTGTTTGGCAAATGCCTGTTGCTGTATGTACAGTCTTGAACTCCTGATGATGGACGGAAAGACCTTCCGAAACGTGTAGAGTGTCATTCCTAAATAAAATACATTTGATACACTGGTGCATCTAGTTGGTTTTACTATAGAAATATTGATGTGTAGTTGGGACAGCATCAGCAAGTATTTCTATATTTCTACTGCTGTTATACAAATATCTGTTATTGTTCTTACAGTCAATTATACGAGCGAGTGTCAGTTGTTCAGGAAATACCTTGCCACTTTATGTAAGTGACTTGTTCAGTTCTTTGTTTGCAAATGGAACCTATCGTATGCCACTTCAATCCAGCACGTAATCTCACAGCTTCTTCCTTGTTATTATCCTTCTTCTGTAGCACTAACAAGAACACTTTGGCCAGTTTCGATACTCAAACCTTGTCATACTCTCTTTTCTCTTGTCTTTAAATTCCTTCCTATTTCCGGATCTGTAGTACAGCGCACTCTTGGGAAGCCCTGTACTTTCCACTTCTTCCAGGTAATATCTCTATTTCCGTCTGTTGGTCTCAATATCCTTTACAATGTGGTTTTTCCCAGTTTATTTATGATTACTTCATTACACAAATTGTGTATTCTTGGTAAGTTGTTTCGGAAAGTTTGCCTCCAAGCTTCCTGTACTTTCCTGTCGTCTGTTAATGTCCGGTTTCCAAGTCAATTATGAGCATTGTTTTAGAAGATATTTCGTGCAACTTTAACTGAACATCTGGCCTTTTCCACCCACGTGCCTTCTACTAGCCTAATTCCATTTATTTCATGTAAAAAAGGTTTGTCTTTTTTCGGCCGTTAGACACTGAGCTTCCAACATATTTAAATTTTTAAGATTTCAGTAATAATTTAAATATCATTGTGGGATAAGAAACCAAACTATATGTCACTTAGTATTATATTTATTTCTCCTTTATGAGTTGCTCAACATGTTTCGGGCTACCTTGTGCCCATCCTCAGGAGCTGACGACTTAGTGGTATTTTTGACGCGTGTGGTGTAGTGCCGTGGTTGTGTAGGCGGTCAGATCTGGCTGGCTGGTTGTGTGTCCATTGGGGAGTACGTAGCACAACGGAGTTGTGCATCCAAATCACATCTGTACTGCCTAAGCAGCTACCTTCCTTTTGGTTTAACGTGTTTTCCCTCATTTACGCCAAATAATTTTCGGACGAACATCTTGAAATAAGCTGTGACACTTTCCTTCCAAATTAAACTTATTAAGCATTCATTACCTTCATCGCCATATTATTTTGTGTATGTTGCCGATGACTGAGCCAAGATTTACTACTAGACATAAGCAAAACAAAATATCTCATAGTAAGAGATTAGATATTAGTGAATGGATGATGAAGACAATATTATCCGGAAGATGCCCTGACTTCCTGTAAAGAATTACAGCGCGGGGGTTATGTGAACTAATGCACCACTTATTTTAACATAAGATAATTCTATACTCTGACACATATTTTACATTTGTTGCCAATAATTCTCAAAACAAAATAAGATCATTTTCCTCTGCATAGTTAATCAACTTCGCTCTGCAACGTACAACGTGGGTGTTCATTGAGAAGTGAGCAATGAATATTGAAATGTTTAAGAGCAATCTATTCAGTCTCAAAGAGAGTTCCAGTAGGATGAGGCTCCCAGATTTCAAGACAATCGGCACATGAAGGTGGTACGGTTGTCAGTCCTAGCACCGGCCGCCTTTACCCCCGAGGAAATATTTTTTGTACTCAATTCTATTAGAGGCTGATTCGAGACCGCTGAGTGGGGCAGGAGGGATTATGTCAATGAAAATTTCTGATGACACCATTGGGAACCGAACCCGTGACCTTTTGAATTTTAATGCAGTGCCCCAACTAACTGCACCACCGCGTACCCCATATTGAGATGTTTGTCGCATAAAAATCTATGTCTCAAAGTATTAATAATCACAAAGTTAATTAAATCACTTCATAAAATTGTACAGTTGTGACATTCTTATATTCATTAAAGTGACTGGCAAGAAAAAGTAAAGTTCATAACAACTCAAACCACAAACTCCTACTCCGAATGTTGCCACTCCCATGTCAGAGGGCACTCATGAGAAAATGAAAACCTGTCGATAAGCCCACACAGCAAGGCGGAAGCGAGTACTTGTCACCACGGTCTGCATTGTTTTCCAGCCAACTTATGCAGCAAACGCTCCACACGAATTTATCTGTTAAAATGAAATAGCGTGAAATCGTTAAATTAAGCTATATTGGACCCAGTGATGGGTATCATTTACACAGCTTAATGAGGTAAAAAATTTGTAAATTATTCCTGTTTCCGTTAAATAGCACACAGTACAAAAATAAATTGCTCTCAAGATCATTAGAAAAGGTGTGGTGTGATAGTCTTTTTTAACAACTTGACGCACAAATTCTTTATTTTAATACATCTATTATATTCCTCTACATCTTTCGAGCACTATTGTGCTCATCTTCATGAGGACAATTGTATTAGTACAGCACATGGTATCGTCACTCTCTTCAGGTGACTGCAGTAGAGAGGTTACAAGAGAACTCTCGTCCTCTCGTACCCTCTGTCCTGCACAGTCACCTAAAGAGAGTGACGATACCAGATGCTGTACTAATACAATTGCCCTCCTGAAGATGAGCACAAGAGTGCTCGAAACATGTAGAGGAATATAATAGATGTATTAAAATAAAGAACTTATGCATAAAGTTGGTAAAAAAAATACTATCATTATATTAGGATGCACGGTCAACAAAATGTAAAAAATGTGTGGTGTGTTCTTAACTTACAGACAACATACTTAACGTCTTGCGTAGTTTCAAGTACGTGTAAGTAAATATTAACTTTTATTTCATAATCGCTTTAATGTGTGACCATTTTTATGTGTATAAAAAAATAATTTTGTTTTTCCGTTTCCTTACTTCGGTCTTTTTTATTCCTCCTCTAGATTCTAGGTGACTAGACACTATGTTACAGTGCAAACGCTATCTACGTCTACCGCCGTTTCAATGTCTAGTAACTTTTTGATGCCTACAGTGATAGTTATGAAATGCCATAACGGAAAATAATAGACAAAATTGCGTGATGGCAAATCTTTGTCTGATAAGCCTGGATTTAATGATAAGTCTAATTGTAAGTAAGGATAATTCAGTAGCTTATCGTTAAGTAATATTTATGAACATCTATTACGAATTCGTAAGCAATGAGATGTTGTCAGGACTTTCAGGATTTGCTAAATGCTGATTTGAAGCACCCTGAGGTTGTCATTCTAGCCAGCCCACATTGAAAGACTCTTCAGTTACAAACCCTGGATATTAACAAGCGACTTTTATTCCACATCGTGCCACAATTGTACAGTCACCTTTTCCGGAAGTGGGTGAAGTTAGATTCGAGCTGCATATTTGAACGGATTATAATGAACCGATACAAACCAAACAAGAATGGCCTCATAGTTAATGTTATGGAAATTCCGAGTTCGGAGTCAGAAAACTTTAAACACTATAATATATCTCAGAATAGTTGAAGAATAAGAGACCAACTTGATGTCACAATTTATTAAGTTTTTTTTATGTTTATGGGACCGTGCATCATCTTTATAGTTGAGTAAAGAGAAACCAACTTGATGCCACTTATTTTATTATATATTCAATACTCATTCAATGCTCAACATGTTTCGGCCGTTA
>Ga0123355_10019537_pt1 | contig 10784 bp, 3 predicted proteins | sample TergutEmb28metaG_3_FD_89872 | JGI IMG/M metagenome (GOLD analysis project Ga0123355, IMG submission 89872) | Embiratermes neotenicus P1 segment gut microbial communities from Petit-Saut dam, French Guiana - Emb289 P1 | ecosystem: Host-associated > Arthropoda: Insects > Digestive system > Gut ...
CAGTAAACGCCGCTTCACGTATCAGGAGGTGCAAGGGCTGTTGGATGACGAAAATACTGCTCTTTTTGCGTCAATGGACGCGCTTCGAGAAACCCTTTATCAAAAAAGGCAAAACCGCGGCGCACTGGATTTTAACCTGCCGGAAGCCAAAATTAGAGTAGATGAAACCGGCCACCCTATCTCTATAGAGCCATGCCCCCGCACCCAGGCTACCGGGATAATCGAAGAATTTATGATTTTATGCAATGAAACCATAGCCGCCCATTGTATAAAAAACAACATCCCCCAAATCTATCGTACGCATGAAGCACCCAGTCCGGATAAGCTGGCCAGGCTTAATAGCGTGTTAAAACCTTTCGGCTTATCGCTGCCCACCCATGCCATAGGCCCAAATGATATACAACGCCTACTTGAAACCGCTGAGGGACACCAAGCCTACTACGGTATAGCCATGGCAACCCTAACAAGCCTTCCCCAGGCTTTTTACACCCCCGAAAGCCCCAAGCACTACGGCCTTGGAAGCGATACCTATTGCCACTTCACATCACCTATCCGTCGGTATGCAGATTTGCAGGTGCATAGGCAAATCAAAAGTCATAAGGATAGCCCGTCGCTTCAGCATATTGCCTCCCAGTGCTCCCTAACCGAGCGTGTGGCTGAAGGTCTTGAAAGGGAGGTTGCTCAGCTTAAAAAAGTACAGTTCATGCAAAATAGGGTAGGCGAAGTATACGACGGCCAAATTTCAGGCATTACCCCCTGGGGAGCATATGTAATGATAGGCCAAAGCATCGAGGGCCTAATCCCAATCCAGCACTTAAAACATTGTGGCTACACCCATGACAAAGACAAAAACCAGTATAAAAGCAAGCGTAATCCGGTTCTGTCGATGGGTGCAAGAGTATGGGTAGGCTTGGCTCATGTAAATGTTGATGAACGCAAGCTGACATTTCATATATGCAAAAGCAGCTAATAGCGATTGTAATCAAGCCTATTCATGCTCTTGTAGTCTCTTTGCATAATCAGCTAGGCAACGGCGCATAACTTTTTCAGGTTCTTCTCCATTTTGTTCTGCTATATCTACAAAAACTTGATACACCTCTTTTTGTACAGGAACAACAACCTCCGTGATGAGCTTGTCATAAAAGGGGTTCCTCATGACTCCACGGAAATCTTTTAAGCTATATTCCGATTTCATTCCTCCGCACCTCCTGAAATATATATCATGACTTCTTTTCTAGTTGCTTTTCTCGCAGAAATAATCCGCACGTTTAGCTCGTTTTTATCTGGATCCCACTCAAATTTCATTACATGCACCCTATTCGATTATTCTCTGCTAAATTATAGCATGGGTGCAGCTATACTCAAAATTATTGTTTTCTCAAACCCCTTGACGAGAATTAAACCATATTTAATCAAGCTGTAATAAATAGTCAAACCCTTGAAAACAGTGACGTTCTATTAAACTGTAGATGTAATTTACGGAAATTTAACCGTTTCGTAAAAAAACTGTATTGCTCTCATTAAGATTAGGTAGTATAATTGTTCGCGAACAGTCATTACCTTTAGCAAAGTACCGTAGAAATGCGGAAGGAGAGAAGTTTACATGTTGCAGAAATTCGAACAAGTGACCAGAAGCCAAAAAGCACGGATACTCATGTTGTTTATAGCTCTGGCAATTGTAGCAGCGGTAGTCGTAATAGCCTACGACGGGTATGAAGAATACCAAGGGGCCCCGGCCTTTAGTCCAGCGGCTTTTGACGATTTTGGTGGCTACGATGATTATTTAGGAGGGCCAGTATTTGACCCGGATCCGGGAATAACATATGAGCCCCCGCCCGTAAACTGGGATGTGGATGATGGATATTCACAATACGCCCCTGGCGGCAGTGACTTACAAAATGGTTACATATTAGATCCGGGCGATGCCGCCGGCCCAAATTTAAGTGGAGCGGGCGATGGCTATGATGCATATGACGGCTCAGGCCAAGTTGTGCCTCCGGCTATCGACCCTACACCGGCTCCAGCCCCCAGTGAGGGGTATGAGGAGTTTGGCACTACCGGTGGGAATGAAGGCATTATGCCTTTAAGCCCTTTTCCTGTAGAATTCCATTGTGCTTTAACAGGTTTAGTAGATGTCTGGATGCATAATGGGATGGGAGACCCTGTTTTTTGGAGCTTTGGCTTGATTGGCGGCTCTTTTGTTATGCCAACATTGCCTGCGCAGCCTGGGTTTGGTTTCCTTGGCTGGAGATATTCGACTTATGACTCCCCGCCTAACCCACCCACAGGTCTGCCTTTGGATGACGCTGCGGTAATGAATTTTCCGGTTAACGACCCAGGCATTATATTCCATGCCGAGTGGGCTCCGTATTTTAATGTGACATTTAACCTAAACGGCGGTACCTACAGTGGTGCCCCCCTTGCCACACAGGTAGTTCTAACTTGGCCCGAAGGCGTTCGTGCAGGTTCAGAAATCGGTTATATGAATGTACCCAGCCGGTCTGTAAGTGGGGTGACCCTTACCAATGCTGGCCACACCTTCACCGGATGGCATACCAGTCCCGCCGCCGCTGCTTCAGGGGCTCCGGGAGAATCCGCGCAAGTAATAGGGTTTACGGTTGTCTCTAACGCCGCCCTTACTTTTTATGCCGGTTGGTCTCCTATTACCCACACGGTAACCTTTAACCTTAGCGGCGGCTCTTATACAGGCCCTGTCAGCACTTTAAATCAAGAAATTGTTCATGGGCAAAATGCCGTTCCGATTAACGAGCTTAACCTTGTCGGCCCCGTGGCTGGGCATGTGCTTGACGGATGGGTTCGCACATCTTCTATTGACCCCCCTGGTGGCACACCAATAAGCCCCAGTGCCTTAGATCTTACAAATATTGTACGAAGCACGACATTTACTGCCATATGGGTGTTTGTAGATGTGGATGTTGTATTTAACTATAACTTCCCCGGTGGTGCTGTTACTACCATAACCAGGAGACATGCGCTAAATATCGGGATGAGCAATGTACCTGTACCAACACGTCCCGGCTACACCTTTATAGGGTGGGGGCCTTTTGATGGGCCTATGCCAGGGCATGTGGTTCCTCCCGGTGTTGCTCCTAACCTGGTAGGTGCCGGTGCTAATGCCGGTACCCGCGAATATGTCGGCAGTATCATATTAGACATGAACGCCCCTCCATTGGTGTTTTATGCACAGTGGCGTGCCAATGTTTATACCGTAACATTTATACTAGGCGACGGTGCATTGTTTGGCACCTACAACGGCTCTATGGCCAATGAAGTTCGTACATTTGCGTTTAATCAATGTATAACCGATAATATGCCCATGCCGGGTGTAGCACCTGCGGGTCTTCAGCCCCCGGCTGGATACTACTTTGACAATTGGACGCGTATTGCCGATAATTTTTGGCTTGATATGGTAACCCCTTCTGCCCTAGCTGTAACTACAAATTGGTACTTTATAGCGCGGTGGGTACCAGAAGGGCAACCACCACAACCACCAGCTCAGGTTACCTTTATCCTTAATGGCGGCCTGTTTACCGGTAGCCTTGCCGGTGCTGTCCCCAGCCCTGCAGGCACTTTGGAAGTTCATTTCCCCGCAGGCCCTATCCCCCTTGCATCTATCCCTATGACCATAAACGGTCTATCCCGGACAGGATATACCTTCTTAGGATGGATCTGTGACGACACCGGTGCCGATATGGGAATGGGCCCGAACACCCTTACCAGCACATCAGTTTCCGGCGGTGCCCTTTATGCCAGAAGCTTTACCGCAAGCTGGATACGTACAACCCATACAATCAGGTTTGTACTAAACGGCGGTACCTATGCAGGCGATGTTAACGCTATCCATGTAGACCGTATTGTAGAGTGCGGCGATACGATTTGGAGCCCCAATACGTCACCGGCCCAGGGCTACTTCGTACCCCTTCCCCCAGCCGGCATGGAATTTGCAGGCTGGCAACGTGATGGTTTAGGCCCCCAATTAACTGGCGCGGCTTTAACCGCTAGGTGGGCTGGCTATGCCGTAACAGGCCCGGCTTTATATGTGGCGTCATGGAGGCCCCTTCACGATACACCTACATCCATAAGGTTTATCCTCAACGGCGGGATATATAATAATAGCCCTAACGATGTTGTGCACACCCGTCTGGTAGGCAATCCTATCGGCCTTAACTACGTCCCAACCCCTATCCGTGAAAATTACACCTTTTCCCATTGGGAAGTGACTAGCGGTAGCGCATTATTACCAATAGGCTTAACCCGTAGCGCACTTGAGGTATCTTGGATAGTGGTAGAGCCTTGGTTGGAATTTACTGCCCGGTGGACACCGCTACCGGGGCATCAGGTAACCTTCTTATTAAACAGCTTTAGCCCCGGCGACCATATCACCGACGGCGCAGGCAATATTATTGCTAACTCCATTGTTATAAACGATGTTGCCCATAATGCTTTGTTGGGCCCGGCGGTTCCAAATTCACCCGGCGATTTTTACCGGCATAACTATGTATTCGAAGGGTGGCGGCTTAACGATGCCGGCACGTTACTGCCCTCGGCAGTGGTAGCAGCCGACCCTATAACCAATTCACGAATCTACCTGGCCATATGGCGCAGGATAACCCACGAAGTGGTGTTTGTGCTAAATAACGGCACCTATGTAGGCAGTTCGGCTCCATTTAGCGTATGGGTACCCCAAAGCACTCAAGTTGAGAGAGTTCCAGCCCCAATCCGTGAAGACTGGAGATTAACCGGCTGGGAACTACTAGGCACTAATATTGTACTAACATCATCACAAATAGCCGATTCATATGTACTTAACGCATTGACATTAGAACTGGCTGACAATGAAATTAACGCACCAACTTCCCTAACCTTTACGGCCCAGTGGACAAGAATTTACCATTCGGTAACCTTTGTCTTAAACGGCGGTAATATAGGTGGAAACCAAAACAATATAGCGTTTACAACCGTATTCCAAGGCACTTTAATAGGTGACCCGATAAACAGCGTAACTGTGCCTGCACCTGTAAACCCACCGGCAAGCTTTACTGGTTGGCTACTAGACGGCACAAGCAACGTATATGATACCGCTGCCGATGTTGAGGCTATAATGGTATCGGCAACCCCAGGCGCATTAAGATTTATTGCCCAGTGGGATACACCTTCTCACCTTGTAACCTTTGAATTAGGCGGCGGTAACGTTGGCGGCAATACAGCTAACATTACAGCCAATATCGGCCATGGCCTGGAAATAGGCTCTAATGTGCCCGAGGTAGAGCGTAACCTCTACATCCTTCATGGATGGCAGGAAATTGTAGGCGGCGTTCCGTCCGGCCCGCTTATGAACCCGCTGGCACTGGCAGCCCTGGAAGTTACAGGCCCCGCAACATTTAGGGCCATATGGGTTCAGCTTCCCATACATGTAACTTTCCTTCTTAACGGCGGTTTGGTTAACGGCTCCGCTAACCCAATCAGCACATTAGTGCCCGCTGGCGACCCTGTTGGCGAGGCACGTGTACCAACCGTACCGGTACGTGGTAATGATGAGTTTGCAGGCTGGCTATTAGTAGGCACAACTCAGGTTTTATCACCTGCCGCTGTGGCACTTCATGAAGTAACTACCCTCACCATTTTTGAAGCACAGTGGGATGTTGAAGTTCACACAGTAACCTTTGTATTAAATGGTGGTAATGTAGGCGGAAGTTTAGCCAATATCCCAGTAGATATTATCCATGGCGGCCTGATAGGCGGTTTGGTGCCATTACCAGTACGCACAAACTACACCTTCCTAGGCTGGCGCGAAAACGGCGAAACCATAACCTCTAGCCAAGTAGCCGGTGAAGTTGTGGTAAGTGATAGGACATTTACGGCCCATTGGAGCCGTAACACCCATAGCGTAACCTTCGTGCTTAGCGGCGGTAATGTAGGCGGGAATACAGCCGATATCACCCGCACCGTAGATGAAGGCAATGTAGTAGGCACAGCCCCCGCGGCGGTACGCCCTGGCTCCACCCTAACAGGCTGGCAGCAAGCCGGGACATCTATTGTGCTAAATCCTGCACAAGTTGCAGGTCATGTGGTAGACGGCCCGCTGGTATTTATCGCACTGTGGGATACCGCAACCTATCCAGTAACATTTGACTTAAACGATGGAATATATAACGCCGCAACCACCCCAGTAATCCGCAATATCATAGGCGGCGCGGTTGTGGGATCGGCTGCTATACCGGTTCCGACCCGCCTTAATTATGAGTTGCAAGGCTGGCGTTTACAGGGTACGACAACCGTGCTGACCATGTCACAAGTGGCAAATATGGTTGTAACCGGCCCGATGACTTTTGTAGCTGCGTGGGAATATGTTGCCCATCCGGTAGTATTTAACCTTAACGGCGGCAATTTGGTAGGCAACACAGCCAATGTTAGCTTCTTGGTAGCCCAAGGCACTGCAATGGGTGCGGGCAATATCCCCAATAATCCAGCAATAGATGGCATGGCCTTCACCGGCTGGAGGGAAGTAGGCACCAACCGCATATGGACTGCCTTAGAAAAAGCAGCGCATGTAGTAACAGGGCCTATGACCTTTATAGCCCAATGGGACGGCTTGTCTCATCCGGTAGTATTTGACTTAAATGGCGGCAATATAGCCGGTAATACAGCTAATATAGAAGTATTGATAATGGCCGGGGCCCATGTAGGCTTTGTGCCGGGCCCAATGCGCGCAGGGTATGAACTCCTTGGCTGGCGCATGGGTACCGCGGTTGAAAACATGACCCAAATGGCAGTAGCAGGTACCGTTGTTAACGCTCCTCTTAGGTTTACAGCAGTATGGGGCACCGTCGCCGCTGTAACACACCCGGTAATCTTTGAGCTTAACGGCGGTAATATAAACGGAAACACTGCGCCCGTTGTCCGCAATGTACCCCACAATGCCATAATAAGTGTGGCCTATCTAGTGTTCCCCGTTCGCGAGACAGGGGCAACCTTACTAGGCTGGCGTGAGGTGGGTACCACAGTAACCTTAACACCAGCACAGGTATCCAATATTATAGTACTTGCGCCAAGAACCTTTATAGCGGTATGGGATGATGATGGTACAGATATTGGCGACAACGCAACCATAACCTTTATCCTAAACGGCGGAACCGTAGCTGGCTCAGCTGCCAATGTAGTACGCCAAGTGCCCCTTAACCAGGCAATAGGCGCAAACAACGTGCCTGCCCCAATACGCGGATACTTCGAGTTCAGCGGCTGGCGCGAATCCGGCACTACCAATGCACCTCTAACCGGCCTGCAAGTAGCTGGCTTAGTAGTAACAGGTTCACGCACCTTTGAAGCCGTATGGACGCCTGTATCAAGAAATGTAATACTTCACAGAAACCCATACAGCGCGTCAATCCCGGGCCATGCTACAGCGGTATATGTATACGTTGTGCAAGTTAACGGTGATGTAACCTTTACAATTACACCTCCAGGAAACGGCGCAATCTTTACAACAGCGTCCACAGCAACACCGCCCGTTGGATATACGATAGTATCCGGCCCAACAATTTTGGCAAACGGTAACATGCTAGTAACCATTGGGCGTTGCGAGCTTACCGACCCGACAATCTTTACCCTAACCTTTAACCCAGGCATAGGCAGGCTTCCCACAGGGGAAAGCGGCGTCCGTCAAGGCCCATTTGGTACCCGTGTGGATATCTTCCCAACGCCCATTAACCCAACTAATCAAGCATTCCTGGGCTGGTTCTACGGAAGCACCTTGGTAACTCCACCGCTGGTTCTTACCAGGGATATAACCCTTGTGGCACACTTTACGCCCATAGGTGCGACGCCCACACCAGGCCCGTCTCACTGCCCCAACCAGCCTACGCCAACACCAGGCCCATCAAACCAGCCCACACCAGGCCCGTCACAGTGCCCCAACCAGCCCACGCCACAGCCAGCAACCTACTTTGTAGTTGCCTTTAACCCGGCACCAGGTAATCATGCCCAAGGATCCGAAACCGGTATCCGCTGGGGACGCCTTAACACAGTTATCACTAATATTCCGGCTAACCCTGTGCGTCCAAACTACACCTTTGGCGGCTGGAGGTTCCCAAATGGTACCATGCTGACAGGCAACCAGCTAACGGTAACCGGCAACAAGACGCTAACGGCTGTGTGGACCCGAGTAGGCGCACCAACCCCAACTCCGGCCCCACCTGCAACCCCAAGGCCATCTGCAACGCCGGCCCCATCCACATGCCCATCAACCCCGCCATCCCATAAGCCGCCAGAAAGGCCCAACCCACAAACCAGTGCGGCAACATTAGGATTATCAATATTTGGCACCGTGATGATAGCTGGTATAGCCATCTTTACTATCGCATCCATTGCCAAGAAGCAATACTCCGAGGCAAATATGGTCCGTAGCGACAAGGCTCGGGATAACCTTGATAACTGGCTGGTAGAGCAGATTAAGGGTAAACCAAGGAAGTAAGTTTTGATAAGACTTTAAATCGCTTAAAAGGCGTAGCTCATAAATAGAGCTACGCCTTTTCTTTTTCGCAAAATTCGCTACGTCAATTCAAGTGGTCCTGCATGTATATTTTTACATTATCATCACTAAACCCAGTGATTACCTGTCAGTATTCGCTTAAATGTATATTGACTTAATCGCGATTAGGCTATAATAGATAAATGTGAAATAAAAAAATAATATATTTTAAGGAATTATGCTAATATTCTACAGGAATAAAAAAGATAGTTGCTCAAATGAGTCCAAAAACATTGCGCCATCTCTTGCTTAAATAATACAGACGGTGTAATATAGGAAATATTTCAAATACGCAATTCGGAAATTACCAGCAATTCACTAAGACGCAACTTGCGAAAGGAGAACGAATATGATTTTGGCGAACGAAAACCCGTCTAAGAAACACAACAGCCTTGTGAAGCGCATAATAGCTGTTGTTATCGCTATGATCCTTGCTGTAAGTTCCTTTGCCATTATTGGCAGGAACGTGCCTTTATCTGCCGCACCACGTGATGGTGCCGAAAGTCAGGGTCTTTACGTCAATCATCAAGGCGCGGGGAGCCTGGGGGCTTACCATGTACTTAATGATGAGATTGAAGCTGAAAACTTGAGTGTAGAACCAGGTGCTTATAGGGGTGAAGAAATCACCGGGCATGGTTATGCTGTTGCCATGCGAGGTGGCCACATTACTTCCATTCCACCAGGTTATTTGACACTGTATTACACTGTTGATGCTGATTCTGCGGTTTTTTTTAACCCATCATCCGTTTGGAAGCCTTTCGACGATCAGCTTTTCACAACGGTGCGGGGTGCTAATGCTGGACCCGGAGAATATAGATACCGGATTTACGTAACTCCTCGGTATGGGTATTCATTGCTCTTATGGGGATCTGTAAACACAGATCATGTGCAGCCATCTATCATTACAGCGAATAGGCAACTAACAGGCAATCAATTTTATGTTTGGGAAGGTGACGTTAATGTCAACTCTCGGATTGCAGTTCATTTCGTTAGGCTAGAGATATCGGGTTCAATTCCGCCTTTTGATACTAGAATTGTTGGCTACGATAGTATCGCCCCTATATCCCCTGTATCAGTAACTCTAACTAATACCTCGTCCAATCCTAGTGTGCCTATACCCTCTGTCCCAACGAGCCCAGATGCAAGCGGAAACTTCCCAGAAAAACCAGGCGTTGCTGTTGTTCCGGGGACAAATTTTAATGCGGTATTGCGTTCGCAATTAAGCAACCCTACTTCCAGTTTTAATTTTGGCGCACCCAACAATTTTGACTTGCAACTGGTGAATATAGGGGCACCAAACCTGCCACCAAATACAACGTTCCCAATCAGCATTGGTGTTCAACCCAACTTGCCAGCAGGTAATCATAAAGACGTTGTTCTAGTTCGCCACGGCCCAGAAGTTGTTGGGCGAGTCTGTCTTTCGTTTAGAGTTATACGGCCCGTAAGACATATATCATTTTTAAACCAAGATAGAACTGCGCAAGAGCTAGATGCTGCCTTAAGAGTACGTGACCACTGGAACGGAAGCCCTCTTGTGACATTAGGAGATTTACCGGCTGTTACATTTGACTACGAATATGTAACGCCCCTAAGCAGGCATGACAGCAACATTAGAATTGAAGTTACAAGTGATGAGTTTACGTTTTTTCAAGGGCCAGCAAGCAGCGGTTATGTCTTTACTGATATTACCTTCACGCCCCCTCAAGGATATAACTCTACTCCTGTTTCGGTCACCTACAACAACGGTGTTTTAACAGTGGAGTTTTCGCCTATACCTGCTCCGACAATTAACATTACAAGGCAAATGTCTGGCGAGCTTGCAGTAAATGTACCGACAAATTACCCCGGATATGTGCAAGCAACACACACTGTTGTTTCAAGCCCAGCCGCCAATACAGGGCAAAGAACCATAACAATTACTAATCCTCCCGGCGGTTATCATTTTAATGCGTCAACAGCTATTAATTACCCAACTGACCGCTATATTATGGTTGGAAGAAACATCTTAGCAAACGGTAATCAAGAGATAATTTTACACCCAATTCACACCATAACTTTCAGCTTTGAAGGCGCAAGCATGACGGGTTATACAGGCCCGGTTATAAGAACACGCCGCTTGCAACATGATTTTATAGAAACAGGCGCACTTGCAACTCACCCACAACATCCTGTTAATCCACAATTTGGTGTGCCTACTGCTGAGCCTATGCGGGCAGGTTATGATTTTGACGGTTGG
>Ga0123355_10019538_pt1 | contig 10784 bp, 4 predicted proteins | sample TergutEmb28metaG_3_FD_89872 | JGI IMG/M metagenome (GOLD analysis project Ga0123355, IMG submission 89872) | Embiratermes neotenicus P1 segment gut microbial communities from Petit-Saut dam, French Guiana - Emb289 P1 | ecosystem: Host-associated > Arthropoda: Insects > Digestive system > Gut ...
CGCGCTGTATTCGTTCCCTTCGAGGTTGGCAGCCATGTGGCCGCGCCGATCGATCACCACCGTGTGGAGCGAATGCGTCATGAGCCCTTCGTCCTGCCATGCGGTCACGCCGAATTCCGCCCCCAGGCCTTTCACGTCGGCCGCAGGTCCGGTGAGGAAATGCCAGCCGGTCGCGTCCTTCGCCCAGGTGCGGGCGTAGCCGGACAGGACTTCCGGCGTATCGTGTTCAGGATCAAACGTGACGCTCAGCAGCACGAGATCCTTCCCCATGCGATCGGCGAAGCGGCGATCGAGGACGCCGAAATTGTTGGACATGCGAAAACAGAAATTCGGCAACGGGCAGCGAGTGTAGATGAACGTGATGGCAACGACTTTGCCGCCAAAGTCCGATAGGCTGACCTTTGCGCGGTTCTGATCGAGCAGGGTGAAATTCGGCACGGCTTGACCGATTGCGAGAGCCGCTGGATGCGTGGCCGATGCGGTGGCAGCCTCGAGAATCTCGAGTTGGCGCGCGGCCATCGGCTCTGGCGCTGTGTTCTCGTACCTCCGAACCCGAATTTCCTCTGCAAAGGAGGTGCCCTCGCGAACGTCGAGCGTGAAATCGATCAGCATGCCCGGCTTGAGATTCTTGAGCGCTTCCACGTGGCGCACGGGGAGGGTCATCGCCATCGCATCCATGTAGCCGGGAACGGCCTGGCAGGACACTTCGACTGACCGATGCGCAGGGTCAACCTCGAGAATCAGTCCGGATGCGGAATACTCCTTGGCGAAAACGTTGGCCGCACAAAGCGGAATCGAAACCAGCAGCAGTGCGGCGCGTCTTCTCATGGTTGGCTCTCGGCTAGTGCTCAAGATTCTAACGCGCATTGAAGCTCGATCGTGCGCGGCCCGCTCCGCCGAGCTCGAACGATTCCCGCTTCAATTTCGTGGAATCCTTCGCGAACTCTTTGATTTGGATGAACTGATTCTTCTCGACGTTGGTAAAGCGCTGGCGCGAGTTGCTGGCCGGCCACCACACTTCGAGTTGCGTGATCTTCGCCGATTTGCCGAGGCCAATGTGCTGGGCGATGGGATTCGCGCCAAACGAACCGCCGCTGCCGACGGTCCGGTAGATCGAACGCGGCGCGCCCCCATTTTCCACGGTCACACGGATGCGCGCGCCGATGCCTGCGCGATTCGATTTCACGCCCACCAACTTTACCGTGATCCAGTCGTTGCCGTTGCCGGGATTCTCGAATAGGCGGAACTGGTGCGCGTCGCCCGGCGTCGCGCCGCCGATTGAGACCAGCAAATCCTCGCGCCCATGGTTGCCGAGATCGGCGAACGCAACCGCGTGCCCTTTGTGCAGGTCGCCGGTGCCCGACGAAGCGGTCACGTCGGTGAAATGCCTTCCTTCATCGTTGCGAAGCAGCATCTTCGGAACCATCGCGCCATATTCGGGACCGCCGGTGGCGAGATAAATGTCGGGATAGCCGTCGTTGTCGATATCGCCGAAATTGGCTCCCATCGGCATGTTGATCTTGTTCAGGCCAACCTCCGCGGTAACGTCTCTGAACGTTCCATCCCCCAAATTGCGATACAGCTTGAGGGTTTCGACGTTTGTGGGGAGCCCGAGATAGCTGCGGATCGTTTCCTCGGGGGAAAAAAAGTAGGTAGTGACAAAGATATCGGGCCAGCCATCGTTGTCATAATCGAAAAACCAGGTGGCGAAGCTTTGGGACTGCGGTTGATGCACCCCGGCCTGCGTGGAGACTTCGGTAAACGTATTGTTGTGGTTGTTGTGGTAAAGAAAATTTCCGCCGTAAAGATTTGAGGCGTAAAAATCGGCGTACCCGTCGTTGTCGTAATCAGCGGCAGTCACGCCCTTAGTGAACGCAATCTTGTCAACCCCCGACGAGGCGGAAATGTCTTGAAACGTCCCGTCGCCTTTGTTCAGGAACAGCTGGCTCGGCCCGTTCTCGTTTCCGACGAAGAGATCGAGCAGCCCGTCATTATTAATGTCCGCCCACGCGGCCGCTTGGGTTCGCGTGGCCGGGTCAGCCAGGCCCGCCTCACGGGTCACATCCGTGAAGGTGCCGTTGCAATTGTTGCGCAGGAGCGATTTGCGTTCGGGAAATTCCCACGCCCCGCGCAAAACCAGAATGTCCATGCAACCGTCGTTGTTGTAGTCGGCCTGCACCATGTTCAGCCCGCCTACCTGCCGGGAAAGGCCAGCCTGCTCAGTGCGGTCGGTAAAGCTGCCGTCTCCGTTGTTATGAAAGAATCTGAGCGGCTGGCAAACGTCGTAGCTCGAGACGACGACGTCGAGGAGCCCATTGTTTTCGAAATCGTCGACTACCACGCCGCCCGCCATGGAGGTGAAGTTCAAGCCTGCGGCTCGGGACACGTCGACGAACCTTCCGATGTCTTCTTTCGATTCGAACACCGACGTCGGAATCAAATAGGGTTGCGGCACGCCGGCGGGATATTTGCCGAGAGTCATGTAGGCGAGGTTCAGCAGCCATTTCGCCTGAACGATGTCCGGGCGCTCGGGTTTGAGCTCGAGATATTTCGTGAAATATTCGATCGCCTTTCCCGAATCGACCGTTTGCTGATAGCAGAAGCTCGTTCGCGGCCGGAAAAGGCAGCGCCCGCCGGGCTTGGTGTAAGCGTCATTTTCCATTTCGGATTTGTGCAGGTAGGCCACGCCGAGGACTTCCGTCAGTTGCGGAATTCCTGCGGGTACATCCTTGGCCGCGATCTTGTACGCCTCTTCCCACTCCCTCACCGCAACGTCCATGTTGCCCTGATAGGCTTCGAGCTGGGCCAGCCCGTAGTGCGTTTGAATCGCGTCGAAGGGGGTCTTGTTCGCCATCTGCAATGGGTCGCTGAGGATCTTTTCGAGTGCCTGGATTCCGCCAGCGAGAGATTGCTTGCGCACCGCGCACACCGCTTGCAGGTCCTGCTCCCAGCCGGCCGGCTTTGGGTATTTCTGGAACAGCATATCCGCGAGGACCTGGCCTGCAACATCTGCGGGGAACTGAACGGCGCCTCTGCCCGCGATATGAAGATTCGCTCCCGGACCCATGCCTTGTCCTGGGGCCGATGGTTCTGACGGGCCGGTTCGGTTGGCTTCAGCCTGTCCCTGCGTGATGCTCAGCAATTTCACGATGACGAATCCAGTGGCCACCTTCACGACGCCGCTGGTCGCGCCAGGTTTCAAATTCGCGATCGCCTCGCGCAATTCGGGCCGCAAGCGATCCACATCGGCACCGCGGACGAACCCGCCGTTTGTGGCGTTGGGATCGATCGAAAGCGCCTTGGCCACAGCCGAGAAATCTTCCCCGCTCTGTAGCCGTGAGAGGGCCTCTTCGGCCTTCGCTTCCGTGTCGAGAACGATCACTCCGAGATCGACTTTCGCGCTGGACGATTGCTGCGCCGACACAGGGCGGAGTTGAAAACCGAGAATGACCAACAAGGCGAAGAGATGGATCGATAGGACGATGCGCGGGGAGAGAATCGAAGTCATCAGAATGCACGGAAACTAGCATACGCCGCGCGAGGTGTAAAGCACGGATGCCAGAGGAGCGAAATCGAATTAGCGCTGGCATCCGGTTTCGAGCAGGGCCGTGGCCTTTCAGCTCACGCAGATCGTAGCGGGGCGGGTTCAGCTCATAGGCCTCTGGCGAACGCTGAAAGGTGGCCAGCACCGCTTGGTGGATCTGTTTGGCCACGGAGCCGCCCACCGAGTGGCTGCCGTGGAGTAAGACTTCCTGTAAGCGCCTGTAAGCGAACGATGCGTGTGTCCTGGATCTTGATTCTGGCATAGCAACCGAACCTAGGGGTGACGGGCAACGCCAGACGCTCAAGCAGGGGAAAGTCCACATGGAGATTTCAAGCGCTGCGTCTGGGCGGGCAAAACAGTGGGCAATGATAATGATAATGATGAGGAATCTCTCGCGCACCGCCTGCAGGTAATCGGAGGCCTGTCTTGAGGCCGAAGTCGCGTAGATTGTTCGAACCGAGTCCCTAGCCCGGGAACCGACGCAGATTATAGCAAGCGGTTCAGGGTTGCTTTCGCCTCGATCGAGCCTCCGGCCCTGAATAGGGGGTGTTGCGGCCATTCTGCGGCATGGCGCACGAGGCTTACCCCCAAATCATATGCAGCTGGAAGGCCATCGCTATCAGTATCTTAGCAGGGAATGTAGAAACGACATCGAGGTGCATTGACCCTTCTGCCGAATGGTCGAAAAGTAGCGGATCAGCGACAGAGTACTGGTTTGTTTAAACGCGCTCGGGGCGCAGACAGACGCCTCGTGTCATAGGGGGGTGTGCTCGATGAAACTAGTAAATGTGCTTCCCAAAAGGGGTCTCTTAGGAGCATGGGCTGCCGGCGTCCTGTGGTTGATTCTTCTGGCGCCTTTGCATTTGAGCGGACAGGCGTTCAGCGGCATTAACGGGACGGTGACGGATACGACGGGCGCGTCTGTTGAGGGCGCGAACGTTACGGTTACCAACGTCGATACCAACGTCACCAAGAAGACGGTTACCACTTCCGCGGGAACGTATTACGTCACTGACCTAATTGCGGGCACTTACACAGTTAAGGTCGAAAAGTCTGGCTTCAAGGGCTTCGTTCAGCAGAGCGTCACGGTGGTCGGCGGTGCGACCTCCACGGCAAATGCCCTTCTCCAACCGGGCGGGGCAGTAGAATCGGTCGAGGTGGCCGCTCCTACCGTCGCTTTAGAAACGGAGGAGCCGCAAATTGGCACGACGATAAACGAAACCCTAGCCCAGAATCTGCCGGTGATAATCGCCGGGAGTAACCGGCAGATCGACAACTTTATCTTTCTGGCCCCTGGCGTTACGGGAAGTGGGTTCAGCCACCGTATTAATGGGGGAGTGGACCAGCAAACCGAGGTTATGTTCAATGGAGTGCCCGAGGCCTTCTCGGAAACAGCGGGATACTTGTTTTGGAACCAGCCGCCATACGACTCGATTAAAGATGTAGGTGTGCTGACCGGCACGTTTTCTGCACAGTATGGCTTGGGCCAGGGCGTCGAACAGTATACTTCGAAATCGGGAACAAACGCGATCCATGGCCACGGCTTCTACTTTTACCGGGACGACAAGCTTCTTGGTGCTCCGGGAGCATTTTTGGGAACCAATCCGAACAACGATGGTGTCGTAGACCAGCCGAACCGGGATCTCGAAACCGATTGGGGCGGCTCCGTCGGCGGACCAGTTTTTATACCCAAGGTATACGACGGCAGAAACAAGACTTTTTGGTACTTTAGCTATGACAAGTACAGGCAAGCGTTTATACCGGCCGTCGTCACCCTGCCCACGCCGGCAGAACTCGGGGGCGATTTTAGCAGGGCGTTCGACCCTGCGCACCCCACCAACGTCATTCCCATTTACGTTCCCAGCTCGTGGGCCACGAATCCCGCATTGATTCCTGCAGGCTGCTCGGTGCCGTCGAGCGGTCCGGGCAGTCCCGGCACACAGTGGGTAGGAAACAAAATTCCGACCAGTTGTTTCAGCAAAGTCTCGGCAGGCCTACTCAAGCAGTTCCCGCTCCCTACACCGAGCAATGGCGCATTGACGAACAACTATGTGCCCACGACGACGAGCTTGGATCTTCAGAGTGACTTTTCGGTCAACATCGACCACACCCTGACGAACAAGCAGGCAATACACGGCCTTTTCTGGCGGCAGTATTATCCCTCGCCGAACAACGGCGACTGGGTCAACAGCCCACTCAGCGACGAGAACATCACGACCATACTTGGCCGCGGCCTCAATATCACCTATTCCAACGCGCTCACTTCCCACATGGCGCTAACCGGCGGCTTTCTGTATGTTTATCAAGGGAACGACTTTCTGCCCCCGCACCTGCTGACGAGTCCCCTCGGCCCGGTTCCGCCTTCAGGACTGAAGCAGCCTCTCACTTTCCCCAGCCTTAGCTTTGGTGGTGGCCTGTGGGAGCCGCAAAGCTTTGGACCTGGAAACGGTCTCTCGTCCACCCTGAATCACAAATGGGGTTATTCCTACATGGGCAACCTGCTGTGGCAAACAGGCAGGCACACCATCAACATTGGCGTTGATGTCCGGAGGTCGCACCAGGATGATTTTGAATGCGGCGGCTCTACCGGCCAACCCGGTTGCTCGGGACTGCTGAGTTTCACCTCCGGGATAACGGCAGACCCCAATGAAACCACTGATTTTGGCACCTCCCCGGGCACGAGCACAGGGATTGGTTTCGCGAGCTTCCTGCTCGGAGACGCCGCCAGTGGCGGTCGAGGTGGCGCCGGCAACACCAACTTGTACAACTGGTACGCAGCGCCCTATTTCCAGGACGACGTGCAGATTTTCCCGAAGCTTAAGGTCAACTACGGGTTACGGTGGGACCTCGCGTTTCCGTTTACGACTGACTTCCACACCAACCAACTTACCTACTTCGATCCAAACGTGCCCAATCCGACCGAGATTAACCCTTTGACGAATAAACCGCTCCTCGGCGCTATGGCGGAACTGGGAACCTGCTCCACCTGCAGCGGCTTTAGCCACATGGATATGCACTGGCACCATTTCAGCCCGCGCCTCGGCTTTACGTATCAGTTGACTCCGAACACGGTAGTACTCGGCGGCGTCTCGATGTATTGGCTTAACACCGGCGACTACGAATATGGAGTCAACAAAGTAGCGGTAAACTACGGCAACAACCTGAATGGTGTGGTCTCGATCGGTTCCTCGGACCCCCTAACGCCGGGGTTCGGCCAATGGGATACGAACACTCTACCCCCGCTCCCCGCTGTCGGCTTCAGTCCAACTTTCTTCAATGGCTCGTCTATTCTAGGTTTCGCACAGGTTCACGAGCTGCCGAAGGATGTGAACCAAGCGTATGACGAGCTATTTACATTTGGTATCCAGCGTCAGCTGCCTTGGAACATGTTCCTATCGACGAGCTACGTGCACACTCACGACGTTCACCTGCCAGCCACGCTGCAATCGGGCCAACAGTCGCTCCCGTACAGCTTCATCCAGTCGGTTTGCCCGCAGGGGCCATCCGTCACGGCCATGTCGGACTGTGTGCTGGGGCAACCATGGAATTCGCCGGCTGCCCAGGCGTTCATGGCCGGCCAGAGGAAGTTTGGACAGGTCACCTATCCCGCAGGTACCTGCGGAAGCGCAGCGGTTACTTTGTACTCACCGTATACGAATTTCTGCCAAGAGCAACAGACGGGTGCGGGCGGGCCGAACGGTATTTCTCTTTGGCAGGCGGAAACTCCTTTCCCGCAAATGCCGTTTGTCACCAACAACTTCGACACTTCGGGCGCGGATTTGTACAACGCGCTTCAGGTCACCTTGCAGAAGCGAACGGGCAGCGGATTAACCTTCTTGCTGTCCTACACTCTTTCGAAGTACATGACAAACACGGACAGCGGGTTCTCGACGTTTAACACCAGAGGCTTGAACCCGCAAAATCCAAATGCCGAGTGGTCCGTGGGCAATGGTGACCAGACCCACGTGCTGACCATCGCCGGGGTGTACGAACTACCCTTTGGTCAGGGGAAGCCATTCTTGAGCGGCGGTGGCACGGCCAAGAGAAACTTGGTGGGCGGCTGGAAGGTCGCCTGGACCCAGTATTACGAGAGTGGCGTGCCGCTCTCGGTGAACGCCTGTGGAGATCAATTCGACTGTGACCCATTGGTGGGCAACGTTTTTGTTGCCAACCGGCCGAATATTCTTTCCCACAATTTCGGCCTTAACTGGAACAATGTCAACAAAGGGCTGGCGAGCGGCACTTCGATTCCCGTATTAAATACCTCCGCCTTTCAATTTCCGGGAGACTGGACCATCGGCAACGCACCGGTGTATTCGACCGCGATCCGGGCACCCATGTACCTCGACGAAGATATGAGCCTCAGCAAGAGACTTTTCGTTGGCGAGCGCTTCAGCACGGACTTGACCCTTCAGTTCACCAACTTGTTTAACCGGAATCTATTGAACAACGGTCCAGCCAACGGCGCTAGCATCAATTGCTGGCACGGGAACGTTGCCAGTTCGAATTTCGGCTTGGCGGTTAACTCTCCAACACAGCCTTGTCAGGGCAACACGCCAAGGAGGGGTCAGCTCCAGCTGCAGGTCAACTTCTAACGCCTTACCCAAACGGGGCGAAGCCCCCTGGTTGGGCATTTCGCCTTGCGGCCAGAAAAACGCTGCGTCCCCGGTCCATATGGACTGGGGACGCAGATAGCACACATCGATCATTTTTACCTGTACTTGCGGGATCAGGGATGGGGTGGGAGCCCTCGAAGACCAACGCCATCCTCCCTCTCGCGTCCGACTTTGACTTAACCGTCATGACTGGACCAATCGCCAGTTAGAGAAAGCGCTCCCGCGCTAACCGACAGCCTTCGAGGAGATCTGCGATAACCCCCTCTAACAGGCCGGGAAAGGTCTGTGCACCTCGGAGAGAAGGCCTGGTCGTTGTGCTTGGGAGTAGAATACGAGACCGGAGGTTAGCCATGTTCAAGTCCAGTTCTCTACGAGCGGTTCTTGTGGTGGTGGGGATTTTGGCGTGCGGCAGTCTGCTTTTGGCCGACAACAAGCCGTGGAAGGGCAAGTCAATTCAGGATTGGGATGCAAAAGACGTGCAGCAGATTATGACGGATTCGCCGTGGGTGCGAGTCACTACGATCCCCCGCGGCTGGCTTCCGGTCGCGGAGAAGGACGTACCTCCGGAGCAGCAGATCTCTGGCGGCGCCCGCTCGGTGCCGAGTGCTGCGGGAGGTCCAGGTCCAGGATCAGGCGCCGTCTCGCCAGGAACAAATCCCAATGCAAGTAATCGCGCAAGCGAAGAGTCACAAGAGCAGCTGAAGGTGTTTGTGGACTGGGATTCCTCCCACATTATGCGTGCCGCATCCGCGCGCAACGCCGTCCTCCACGGGATGATGAAGGATTCAGATGTGGAGCAGTACGCCAGCGCTCCACAGGAGGAATACCAGCTTGTAATCTATATGGTCGACATGACGCCATTCGTGAAAAATGACGAGAAATTTTTCTTGGACAAGGCGGACATCGAGACTAAGCGCGGCAAACTGAAATTGCCTCCCAGCCATATCCAATACGATCGGGAGAGCAACGGGCACTTGAAGGATGTTATTTTCTTCTTTCCCAAAAAGACGGCCTCGGGTGAACCAACGATTGCGGCCGGCGAGACGGAGGTCACCTTCAACTGCAAGATAGAGGGCTCCCGGGTCCACGTGAATTTCGACGTCCAGAAGATGGCGGGTGCCTCCGGCCTCGACCTGTAAAGCGGCGGTTCAGCAGCGCCTGGCTGTCATTGGTGGCGCTGGTAGCCGTATAATTCGAAGCCAATGGGTTCCCTGGCAGTGCTGGTGACGTTCTTGTTTTGCGTGTCGAGTGCGTTTGCGCACGCGCGTATCCAAGCAGCTACTGCAGGGGAAGCGTCTCAGGCGCCACCTCGATCCTCTGCTAAAACCTCAGGCCCATCCCGCGACCAGGACGCAGCTTCAGATCCTGGTCTGGCCCAGGCGAAATTGCTTGTAGAAAAGGGATTGCTGCGCCAGGCGGAAGAGACCACGAGGCAGTATCTTCAACAGCATGCCGATTCCGCCGAGGGACACTTCCTTCTGGGTTATGTTTTGTTCGACGAGATCCATGACCGATACGCCGCCGAAGAAGAGAAGGAGGGTCCGAGCTTTCGCTATAACGACAGTGTGGGCGCTTCCTTAGCCTCGCTGCGCGACCAAAAGGCGCGAGAGTCCCTCGCCGAATTCTCGGATGGAGCAAGATATGGCCCGGCAAGCGGATTCGACCTGAAGATCGTGGCCCTCGATTACCTGTTGCTCCAGAACCAGCCGTCCGCCGAGAAATGGCTCGCTGCATCGGTCAAACTAAACCCCCAGGACGCTCAAGCTTGGTTTTACCTCGGCAGGACAGCATATAGCGAGACCAAATATGCAAATGCTATCGAAGCGTTCGAGCATTGCTTGAAGCTCGATCCCAGGAACGTCGTAGCCGAATACAATGTCGGATTGGCATTTGAGGGCCTGAATCAGAGAGATCAGGCGATCCAGGCATATCAGAACGCCATCGCCTGGCAGGAGCAAAGCAACATCAAATCTCCCGAACCTTTTATCGATTTGGCCAGGCTTCACCTCGAGCAAAACGAGCCGCAGAAGGCCGTCCCGTATCTCACCCAGGCAGTTCGAACCTTCCCTCAGATTTCCCTGGCGCACGAAGAACTCGGCAGGGCGTACTCCGTTCTCAAACGCCTCCCCGAGGCACAGCAGGAGTTGGAACAGGCGGTGAAGCTCTCGCCGGACAAAGCCTCTCTACGCTGCTTAATGGGCCAGGTATATCAGCGGGAAAAAATGGCCGCAAAGGCACAAACGGAATTCGACCGTTGTGCCACACTTCAGAACGCGAAATCTTCCGGCGCTGCGCACCTCAAGTAGCATAATTCCAGGATCAGCCAGAAAGCCCACGCGCTCGAATACGCGCCCAATAACCCTGGCACTGATAAAATGCCTCGAAATAATCTGAAGTAATTTAAAATCACCGGACTGTGAATCGCCTACTGGCCATGAACCGAAGGGTCGCCCTTGTCCTGCTCGTTGCCTGTTCCGGAGTCGGCCTGCTCTTTGCCGGGCGAGGGCAGTCGGCCAATAACCCGCAGGATTTCACGGCACAATCACCCGCCGAAATTCCCGCCGAGCCAACGGGGGCGGAACGCTGCGTTTTTTGCCACCGATCGGAAGTGGAAGGATTCGCGC
>Ga0123355_10019539_pt1 | contig 10784 bp, 12 predicted proteins | sample TergutEmb28metaG_3_FD_89872 | JGI IMG/M metagenome (GOLD analysis project Ga0123355, IMG submission 89872) | Embiratermes neotenicus P1 segment gut microbial communities from Petit-Saut dam, French Guiana - Emb289 P1 | ecosystem: Host-associated > Arthropoda: Insects > Digestive system > Gut ...
GTCCGGCATCAGCGGCAACTTTTTTGACAAATAAAAAAGAGCCCGGCAGACAGCAACAAAAAAGTTGCCGCCTGTCGGACTTGTAGGCATTGTAACCGTTATAAACGGTTATGCGGACTCGGTATGGGTGATCTCTCACCGTACCTGTGGATTTTAGGAACACATCAATGTGCATCTTCATATTTGTTCAATTGCCAAATTGCTACCGTCGCTTATTACTAAAATCCCACCATATCTAGCAAAAAAAATTTGCGCTCCGACATATTCCAAAGCATCAATAACGCGCTCATCAGCAGGACGCTCAAAACAACAAGTAATTACGGCGTAGCGTGGATTTTTTGTGTTGATAAATTCTTCGCTTCGCTTGTTTTGTCTCCCGTGATGAGGAACTTTTAAAAAATCAAAATCAACGTTCGTTATTTCTTCCATCTCCGAAAGCCCATCAAGCCGCTCTGCCATTGCATCACCAGTAAATAAAAAGTTGTTATTTCCATGAGCCATGTGAACAACGATAGAAAAATCATTTTCACGTGGAGCCGGTAGAGTATTATCTTCTTCATAACTATCCCTACTGCCTCCAAAGGCGAAATAGCTCAAATGTGATGGAAGTACCACAAACAAGATATCATCAAGGCTAATGGTGATTTTTTCTGTAAGAACATCCACAATACTTTCGGAGTAGTTCAAAGCCTCATTGAACCTTTCAACAGACCTTGACTCTCTGCTGTAATTAGGAACAATAACATTTCTGACTTCAAAATTACTAATCAAATGGTGAGCACCACCTACATGGTCGCGGTCAAAGTGTGTAATAATCATATAATCAATTATGTAAATGTTTTGCCTAACAAAGTGGCTTTGAATATAATCTCTGTGTTGGTTCTCGCCAGTATCAATCATAACAACATAGTTTTCTGTTGTTATAAGAATTGCATCTGCGCTTTCAAAACCAAATATATATACTTCTGCGACTCCACTTTCTATACGTGTTGCTTGGTTTTGAGTTGTATTCTCGTTTTCAATCATAGACAGTATATACGTCTGCTCACACTCTGCGATGACTTCTTCATCACTTGATGTTATATAATTTAGATTGCATCCTGTGAAAGTAAATAAGATACACACCAATAGTATAAATTTCATAACCACCCCTGCTAACCTTATAAAATGTGGGAAAGGTCAAGGATTTCTGTATAGCCCTTTAATGTGAAAGTATCCATTATTCGACCCACAGTACCTGGCATTCACACCTATTAATAATGCTCATATAGCGATTTATGTTCCATTACCCAACTATGCATTTCTTTTACTTGTTGAGGATAGGCACAAATAGAAAAATCAAAATCCGTTCGGGTGTTTATGAGGGTTTTATCCGCAGAAAAACCGTCATAGGGTTTTACTTCAACTGTTGATTTTCCAAAAGTAGATTTAAAGAGCAAAATTAAATTGTATTTATCTATGGTCTCTCTTGGTGTAAGATGGTACAGACCAGTTAAATTTTGCTGAATAGCTGAATCTATTGCTCGTGAGAGCTCAATAGTTGTTACTCCGTTCCATTTGGCTTTTGTAAACCCTCTGATAGAACCATTTTGTTTCATAAACCAGTTAAACAAACCAGTTCCGCTTGGCTTGCTATCGGGTCCGATAATAGACATTCGGAATGTTAGATCCTTGTTGTTTATAATTTCGCCAAGTGCCTTTGTTCGGTCGTAAACAGTTTCGCCGTCAGGCACATCAGATTCAATATAGCCGCCTCGCCTACCCGAGAAAACGCAATCTGTAGACAAGTGGATAATTTTAGTGCTTGACTCAGCGTATAAATACGCTAAGTGGCGAGGAATATACGAGTTAACCAATACTGCCATGTCCGGCCGTGCATCTGATTCACTAATCAGAATACCCATGCAGTTTATTATTACGTTGGGTCTGATAGAATCTAACCATGCACACAGAACGGCTGTATCCACAGCGTCTATAGGCTTGCTTTTTTGAGTATTTGGTACATTTCTGGAAGTGTGATACACGTCATAACCACATTTGTTAAGATGTGTGAGAACGACATGTCCTGCCATTCCTGTTCCCCCAAGTACAGCTACTCGCTTCATGACTTTTTCCTCCAAACCCGCTCATTTATAATTCCTGTGTAGCCCTGGATGATCTTTATTACTTTAGCAGCAGTATTTAGATCAGTATAATCAGGCGGTGTGGGCATTTCTAAGTCCTTTAGCGAAATAGCTAAGCTGATCGTTTGCAACACTGACTTGGCATCGATACTTCCAATGGTAAAGCTGCCTTTATCAACCGCTTCTGGTCGTTCGGTGCTTGTGCGAAGAGATACGGCAGGGAACTTCAAAATGCTGGATTCCTCCGCAAGCGTACCACTGTCAGATATAACGCAGAGAGCATTTTGCTGTAGGGTTATATAATCATTGAAGCCGAAGGGTGTCATTTTTCTAACAAGTGGATGAAACTCAACTTTACGCTCTTTAATATATTTTTCGCTCCTTGGGTGAACAGAATAAATAACAGGCAAACCGTAACTTTTAGCTGAAATATTTATTGCCTCGACCACACTCGCAAAATTTTCTCCATTATCTATGTTTTCTTCCCTGTGCGCGGAAAGTAAAAGGTAACCTTGTGCCTTTAAATCCAACCGTTCTAAAACGTCTGTGGACTGCCCTGCGTTTTTGTGAAGCACCTCCAGCATGGGCGAACCTGTAACAAATACATATTCTGGACTGATGCCCTCTGCAAGCAAATATCGCCTTGCGTGTTCAGAATATGCCAAGTTTACATCGCTAATATGGTCAACAATGCGTCGATTTATTTCTTCTGGCAAGTTCTCGTCAAAACAACGATTGCCCGCTTCCATGTGAAAAATGGGAATTTTAAGCCGCTTGGCAGATATGGTTGCAAGTGCGGAATTTGTATCTCCCAAAACTAGTACTGCATCTGGGCGAAGTTCTTGTAAGATTATATAAGTTTTTGAGATTATGTTTCCGATAGTCTCTCCCAAATGAGCACCAGGAGCTTCCAAATAATAATCCGGTTGAGGTAAACCAAGCCCTTCAAAAAATATCTGATTCAAGGCATGGTCATAGTTTTGCCCTGTATGAATCAGGTTGTTGTTAAAAATTTGTCCTGCAAGTTTTATAACTTCTGACAATTTGATAATTTCTGGTCTTGTGCCGATTATTGTTGCAAGCCTTAATTTGCCCATAAAACTCATTACTCCCTATTTTATACACTTAATCCAAAAACTCCCACTTCCCCACAGTTTTGCGTTATTACCTTTTGGGAAAAGCCTCTTAAAAATTTCTGCATGGTTTCGTTGAATAAAGGCCATTGGCAATATTATTTTGTACTTGTTATTGTGCGATAAAAAAGCCTGCAATAAATAGCTTTCTGTCCAAAACATGCGAAAAGTGGGAGTTGTCGCATACACTTTGCTGTATTCAAAGGGCAAATCAATATCATGAAAATGCACATAAACACCCTTGTTAAGCTTTGGAAGTATATCTAGAATCTCAAAATTCACGTCGCTCCCTATCTTGCATACATGGCTCGAATCAATAAAAAGGATGTCTTTTTCTTGCAACTCAAGAAATACTGACAAGTCGACTTCTTCTACAGGTTTTTTTAGCAAATCTGAGCCTTTTGGATAACATGCAACATCAATCAGACTATAAGGGTCTATTATTGTATACCTTGTATTTATTTGGGTGGCAGACAAAGCTGATGCAATAATTTTTGATGAGTTACCAGATCCTATTTCGATTATTCTCTTAGGCTCATTTTTTCGTATTATCGAATGTAAAACAGAAGCGCATCCATAACTGAAGCTCGTATTGTTAATATGAAAAGACATTGGAGTAGCATTTGGTAGTGGCTCATTAGGCCAGTCGCACTCATTAGCATAATCTGCTAGTTCGTGTAAGTACTGTAAGTATTCATGTGGATTCCACGCTATTCCTGCTAAATCACTTACTTTGTCCCAAACTTTTCTTCTCTCAAGTTCCTTCAAATTAGGTATAGGCTGATAAAAGTGCGTAAGTACTGGTAAACAACCCTTATCCATACATTCGTCTGTACCTATTCCAGTCGATGCCATGCAAAAAACAATCTCTGGGCCATAGCGTTGAACAATCTGCTCAATGGAAGGATTGTCTGTATTGTTATCTGTAGTTTCTGCCTTACTAGTAAGTCTATTTAGAGGTTCTACCGTCCCTCTTTTTAGAGCATCAAAAGTTGAGGTTTTCATTACACTATACCCAAGCCGATTTATGACACTTTTTACAGCATTTTTTACGACCACTATGTCTGCCTCCAAAATCGCATGTATTTATTCATTTGCAATGAAGGATGTGTAAATCAATACCCTTCCCCTATATGTCCATCTTCTACCGCCGAGCGAACGTACTCCAAAGACATCATTAGCTCCTTTGTTTCTTCCCGATTAAGCCTTGTTGTGTTATGAGAAGTATAATCTTCATTTTGTTCCACCATCTCACTACCAGTAGCAAAATATTTAGCGTAGTTCAAGTCACGGTTATCTGACGGCACCATGTAATAACGACCCAAGTCTAATGCTTTGGTCATTTCTTCACGAGTTAGCAGAGATTCATACAGCTTTTCACCGTGACGAGTACCTATATACCGCACACGGCTGGTAGCGTTGAATAGTTCACAAAGTCCTTCGGCTACATCGCCAATGGTGCTGGCAGGGGCTTTTTGGATGTACAACTCCCCACCTGCGGCATTTTCAAATGCGTACAGAACCAAATCTATTGCATCATCTAAAGACATCATAAACCGTGTCATATTAGGGTCTGTTACTGACAAAGCTTGTTCACTTTTAATTTGCGAAATAAATAGCGGAATAACAGAACCACGTGAGCACATAACATTACCATATCGGGTTATGCTGATGATTGTACCGTTGCCGTTTTGGAGTCGCGCTTTTGCTATTGCTACTTTTTCCATCACAGCTTTGGTCATGCCCATAGCATTGATGGGGTATACTGCTTTATCCGTTGAAAGGCACACGACTTTTTTAACATTGCAAGAAATAGCAGCATCTAACAAATTCTCTGTACCTACTACGTTGGTACGTACTGCCTCCAAAGGAAAGAACTCACAGGATGGCACTTGCTTTAGCGCAGCGGCATGAAATGCAAAGTCTACGCCCTTCATCGCGTTTTCTACACTTGAATACTCACGTACGTCTCCAACATAGAACTTTATTTTGCTGTTTTTATATAAGTTGCGCATATCGTCCTGCTTTTTTTCGTCGCGGCTGAAGATTCGGATCTCACCTATATCGCTGTTTAAAAAACGACGCAACACTGCGTTTCCAAAAGAGCCTGTTCCCCCGGTAATCAGTAAAGTTTTGTCCTTGAACATTTCTTCACCCGCTTTCTAGGAGTAATCCCCTGTGTATTCGACAAGAACAACGCTATTTACATCCTCAGTGTTTTCAAGTGCTTCTACAAAAGCAGTGGCGTTGTGATGTACTTTCACTTCGACCGTCATTTCTCTGTGTTTCTCTGATGTAGTCCTGTTTTTCAGCTTGTAACGCATTTGTGCAAGTTTGGAGAGAACATTTTTTTCAGCGTCCTTATGGTATCGGACAATAAGTAAAAAGGCACGTTTGTCGAATCGCAAATAGTGGAACCCTATATATATCACCGCCAAAAACGTTGTGCCAACAAGGGCCACTAAGTAGAGCCTTGCTCCTGCAGTTAGCCCTGCAGCCACACCCCAAAACAGAAAGCCTACATCCAAAGGGTCTTTAACAGCAGCACGGAAGCGCACGATACTTAGCGCACCAACCATTCCCAATGTCAGCACAATATTTGTGCCAATGGTGATGATGATAAAGGCGGTTATTATGCACACCATAACAATAAGCAAGTTGAAGTTTTCGCTGTACAGTACGCTTCTATGAAAGAAGCGGTATACTAAAAAAATGCAAATTCCACAGAAAAGTGCGACACCTAAAGTTAGTAAAACGCTTTCAACCCGAAGTTCATCAAGAAATTGAAACTGCTGACCCGCTATTAACTCTTGTAAGAAATTGAAGCGATCCATGAGGCAAATGACCCCTTTCTCTAACAACGTTATATTTTGAAATGCCAGTATGGGCAAGAGGCAAGCCGTTAATCAATCGCTTGATTATCTCTGGCATAAAACCTGTGTATTTCACTTCTAGCATTAGTGGTGAGTATTCTTCTGCTCCATATGTACTGATGCGCGGATCATAACTATGTAGCCGCTCTCCATTTAAAGTAAATGGAGGGCTGTCAAAAGTGAAGCGGATATTGCCTGGTTCATAAACATATACCTCACGCCAGTATGCGTATTCGGCTGTAGGGCGCAAACATCGTAGTCGATTCAGTACGCCAAGTTGTTTCCACAGTTGCGCTTTCTCATTATCTATGAAACGAAAATCCCCAGCTCTAACCATGAAATACTGTTCTTCAGTAATCTGAATCGTTTCTTTGTAGGAGACTATACCATCCTTGTGCTTGCGCTCCAATCGAATAAATGTCATATCATCGTTGTAGTAGCGAAGCCGAAACTTGTCCCGTTGAAGCTGCCCAAAGTATTTTGCATGGTAGAAGCTGTCATACATATCATCCAGATAAAGGTTGTTTACTGTGTATTTTCCGTCTGAATGGGAATCGGGTCGCATAATTGTGGATATTCGCCCTCTGAAGATGTCGGCGGTTTGCGAGCTGATTAGATATTTGTACTCATATCTATATCTCATTTATATTACTTCCTTTATGATAGAGTTGTAGGCAGGTCACGGATCTCTGTGCCGTTTTGCACTGCAAAGGTTAATTAAGCTATATCTCAAAATAATCATCTTGCACAATTAAATAGAGATTTTTCCCAGTTAAATAATGTCTCCATGCATCAGCGGATATCGATGTTTGGCGCGTTTAAAACTCTGGTGCATCTCCGGTTTCAAAAGGTTCCTCAAGCTTAGCACCTGATATCGCGTACAATATCAGTACAAGTATTACTTTGAAAGTCGTAGAAAAGGGACATATCTCAGTCTTAAAGAGAAAACAATCGTGTTGAAAAACTACTTCCAGATGGCAAGATATGGCTTCTTTGCAACTGCTAAAGCAAAGGTTTCTGCAAGAATACGTTTAAGTAATACGGCGTGTGTAAATCCTATTGATACTAGCTAAAGCACTAATAGAAAGTAAAGGACTCATTAAGTTACACCTTCCTAAACACAAACGTTTTGATGTCCTTTGGTAAAACTTTCAACAGCGGTGAGCCTAACCATATTAAACATGACGTAAGGAAAGCTTTAGGCTTTCCGCTTTTTCCTATCTGTGAAACTCTATCGTAGATGTCTTTGAAATCTGCATTTACTGTCTCAAGAGAAAATTCATTTACAAAGTCAAAATCAAACTTATGTAGAAACTTAATAATTGAGTTTTTTGAGAAATAGTGCATATGGGGAGATTCTGTTTCTAATTGCCATAATCTCGTTAAGGCCTGTCTACGTTTTAGGGTACAAAGTATTTTTCCCATTTGATGAAACACACCAGTATTTATTGGAAGATTTATAATCAAAATGCCATCCTCCACCAGTTTCTCCCTACATGCCAGCACTAAATCGTGAATTTTTTGGATGTGTTCAAAAACATCGTTGAATATGATAAAATCATATTTTTTTCCTCTCTTCGTAAATCTTGAAAACAACACTCAGGGAAATATCCATGAATTACTGTATAGTCGTCAGAGAGCGACTTTTTATAGTTGATCTCAATCGGTTCTATGCCTGTCATTTTATAACCAAATGATGTAGCTTTCTTTAAAAACCAACCCAAGGCAGACCCCACTTCTAAGCCTGATGCTCCAAAGTCTACGTGTCTCAGCATGTGATTAAGGATGACAGTAAAGTTTTTATCTCGAAGCTTTTTTAGCGCAAACTCGTATTCGTTATAAACGGTGTACCTGTCAGCATTTTTACTGTTACTTATTTCACAATGGAAGTGATTGCAGTCAATGCAAGAATAAATTTGTGCACTCTTAAGAGAATATTTCAACTTGGTTTTACTCGAACAAATGACACAATTCATAAAACAAACTCCTCCATTATAGGGCAACGAGTACAACTCCAAACATTATTATAGCTACACCAATCCAGCGAGTTATAGATATATCCTCACAAAAGACTATTTTTGCTAAAATCATTACAGCAGGATATGCTAAGGCCATAATAGGGTATGCATGGCTGATAGGCATTCTACTGAGAATGTATAGCCACAAAACAGTCGAAACCCCATACACAACCAAGCCTGCTAATACAACAGGGCTTAGGACGATGTTGATTATTATAGGTATCGAACCAAAACTTCTATTATCAACGCCCAATCTAAACAATATCTGACCTGTTACAAGCAAAGCTACGTTTAGCAGACACAGCAGAATATACTTCACATTTTATCCTCCAAATCTCGAATTCGCTTTTCTGCTAACGCTAACGATTGAATTAGGGTCTTTATCTTATCGGATTGCCGTGAAATAATTGAAGTCAGCGATAACATAATAGTAATGATGAAGCCGAATAGAAGCGAAAAAATTGCATTTGACGTAACCTCAAACCCTAATAAGTTCCTAATGCTGTTTAATACATCTGGAAAAACGACTACAACAAGCATAATAAGTGTAAACATAATCCATAACAACGTGTATTTTAAAGTCAAAGACTTTTTTTTCAAGAAAAACACTATTAGCCCTAAAAATAATAGTATTCCAATAATGAAAAAAATCTGTAGTCTTAGGGGCTCCATCTGGTTCCCTTTCTCGTCATTGTCAAACGATAAAGTAATATTGATAATGATACTTTCACCATATAGTACAGTGCTCTCATTATGTTAATTGAACTTTCGCCATACTTTCGCTTATTCATGGTAACAGGTATTTCGACAATCTTAGCGTTATACAGGGATGCGTCTACTATAGCCTCAGGTTCCGGATAATCTTGTGCATATTGTCCAGCAAAATGTTCGATGAATCTTCTATTCACGGCCCTGCAACCGCTCGTTACGTCATATACTTTGACTCTGAAACAAATAAATATTAATGAACTAAGAAAATTTATTCCTAATCGTCGAAACCCAGTTGATTGGAATCCCTTTTTATTTATAAACCTCGAACCTATAACAATATCTACATTTTTACTTATTAGGCATGATACTAATAATGGGATACTTTTGTGGTCATGCTGTCCATCGCAGTCATGTTGAATAGCTATGTCATAACCGCCATTCTTAGCGTACATGTATCCGGCTTGCATTCCCCCTCCGATTCCTAAGTTACTACATAAATCTAAATAACGGTAACCGTTTTCTTTACAAACATTACGGCTTCTGTCTATAGAACCATCATTTATGATTATATAATCAAGTTCAAAATCAAGCTGAGTTGATACGTCTTGTTGCGCAAGAGATCGAATGTTTTCGATTACTGTGCCGACATTCTTTTCTTCGTTATAACATGGGATTAAAACAATCACTTTTTTCAATCGACATCAGACCCCAAACATCTTAATTTATTGCTTAATTACTGTGAATTCGGCCTTACTGGAAAGCCAAGACCATCAAAGAGTTCTGACTTAAGGCGTGCTCATAGTTCCAAAACTATGACTTTACCAATTCTTTATGTTGTCTCCCTTAGAGAATAGTGTTCTAAATTCATCTTCGTATTGTAGCCAACAAGCTGGAAGATACACTTCAGACTTGGAGCTATTTGCAAGTAACAGATATGACACAATCCAAAATACATGTAATTTTGCCTTCTTTACATTCGATTGTTTTTATAGCGTATCGCTTGGATTTATTGGTGAACGACAGGTATTAACGCCAACTCCCCATCAATTAGGTTTACAGAATAAAGCATGTCATCCTGTACACCATCTGGGAAAAAACGACTGTATACGGTTTCCAAATAGTCATTGCTTCTATATACCCATACAACGTCAAACTCATTATCTAATACAAAATCCGCCCATTCATCTGGCGAAACAGCAAATGTCCAATGTGTATTCCGCTCAGGTGCAATGTTGTAGATGGTGCGAGAGGTTAGTAACGTATCAGGGAACACCTCGTAGCGCATCCTGAACATGATATGACCGTTATCGTCTTGCACAATTAAATAGAGATTTTTCCCTGTAAAATAATCTCTCCATCTATCAGCTGCTATTGATGTTTGGCGTGACTCAAAAAATTCAGGATGCATTTCCCGACTTCTAAAGATTCGCTCAAGCTCAACACTTGAAAATGCATATACTGTCAATAGCAAGAAACACTTTAAAGTAATTGAACATATCGGTCTCGAAGAGAAAAATAATCGTGTTAAAAAACTACTTGTTGATGGTAAAGGTCGGCACTCTTTGAATCCAAAAAATGCAATTCCAACAAGAAATATTTTTAATGCCATTAAGTAGGTATGAGTGTACCTTTCGTATGAAGCTAGTATCAATGCTTCAAACTCAGTAAACGAGTATGCATACATTATCAATAGCACAAATTGGTATATACATGCGCCTAAAAGCATAACAAGGGAAGAACAAACAAAACGCATGGATTCTGTGTTGAAGCCTGTACATATTGTATATAAGCATATAATTTTTAAAAAAATTATACTGAACATAACAAATGTAATATTCATATCAGGTATTAGACCGAAAGAAACGCGTGACAAGCTTAAAATAAATACCGGGCGTGCATAGAGGGCATTGAGAAACAATTCTCTGA
>Ga0123355_10019540_pt1 | contig 10783 bp, 8 predicted proteins | sample TergutEmb28metaG_3_FD_89872 | JGI IMG/M metagenome (GOLD analysis project Ga0123355, IMG submission 89872) | Embiratermes neotenicus P1 segment gut microbial communities from Petit-Saut dam, French Guiana - Emb289 P1 | ecosystem: Host-associated > Arthropoda: Insects > Digestive system > Gut ...
GACATTAACCCTTTCCCCGTTCAATTTAAATCGCTAGTGCCTGGGCAGAAGAGCCGAGTTTTTTCACGGGACATTTAAATTTACGTACTATACCAGAAACGCTTTAGAGCGTTTAGAGGGGGATGGGACTTTTAAATCCCAAGCGCTTTGGAGCGTTAGGGAGGGGAAAGGGTTAAACATAATGTTGAACAGGCTGTTGCTGACAGTGATAAAGAAAATCTTTGAAAGGTTGCAAAAGACACTGTGAAAGGGGTGAATGCCTATCTTTAAGAAGGTGGGGGACATTTTCAAAACATGTTGTAGTTACACATTATCACATTCTTGGTATCTTGGAAAAAGTAAAATGAATGATTTGCAGTATTGTATTGCATCTTATGCAGTACACTCTGTATAAATATCACTTTAATTTTTGCCATAAGAAGGGACATTGTGATTTTTGAGAAATTAATGGGAAGGGAGATTTGTTTGAAGTATGGAACACTGCATCTTTCATGCTGCATCAGCTGAAGAATGTGGGGAGCAAACCATTTGAAAATGTACTCTAATTTAACTGACTTTCTGAAAGTTACACAAGGAAAGCTTAGTGACTAATCATGTAACATATAATTAAGTTTATTTTACCAGAGCAAGTAATTTTTATAAACACTCCAACTTGAACAAAGAACAAATATTTTGGAATGTGTGGCTTTGTGGTACTTTTTCCCAGCAGTTTAGTATACTGTTGAAGTCTGCAGTGCTGGAACATTGTGAAGTTCAGAACACAGCTGTGACAAATTTCATGTGTGTGACACTTCATATGTTTTACCAATGTGCCATTTCACCTATACCAACTTCATGTACATTTGTTTGCCCATGCTAATTACATTAAATATGTGGTTGTAGTGGAGAATATTGATTCAGCATGTTTGCTATATAGTACTAATGCTGCATTTAGATTATAGTGTGGGTTATGACACTGTTTGGTCTAGTAGGCGGTTAACTGACATTTCAAAGGAAAGCATTGTCTACGTCATCTTTGGATACATTTATGCAGGTTTACCTGGAGATGGAGGGAGCAAGCGCAGAGGACATCATTTTAAAGCTTTTTATGAAAACCCGAAGTCTCATGTGATACACATCATGTGAGCATGTAAATTATGTCAAGCTAGCAGTCTTTATGTGTAGCTGTTGAAACTGCCTGTGTTCCAGACACTGAACATTTATGTTATCTTAAGCATTTTATATTAAATTTATAAAATATATTACATAATATATGTGTAATATATAATATATATGTAATCATATAGTACACATAATGTAATAATGTCAAGTGCCAGGGTTTTATTTCTGCGATTTTTATTTAACTTTTTCTGACTACAGTTTATGGGGGTTCAGTTGAAATTCCTGTAAAGCAAAATATTTGCCAAAAATATAAACTGTTTGGAAAGAGTTTTTCGGTTCTGACGTAGCCAGATTAATAAGCAGTTTGTTGCAGACATTTCATCCCTGATAGATACCGGGGGTGGTTCTTGTGGGGTTTAATTAAGGTTCATTGTACAGTAGGCTGCTTTTGTCCAGTTAAGCGTGTTGCGTACCTACTCACGCAATGGAGCAGAGTCTGTCTTGAGAAGCTAACTGGTTTGCAGCTAGTCAAGAAATTCCCTGCATTTTTTGGAACCTGAAGGTTCATTACCGCATTCATAAGTACCTGCCACCTGTCCCTGTCATGAGCCAGCCTGATCCATTCCATACCCCCACATCCTACTTCTTAAAGATTCACCTTAATATCATTCTCCCATCTATGCCTGGGTCTCACAAGTGGTCTCTTCAGGCTTCCCCACCACAACCCTGTACACGCCTCTCCCCTCCCCCAATACGTGGTATATGCCCACACAATATTGGGTGAGGGTACAGATCATTAAGCTCCTCATTTGTAGTTTTCTCCACTCTCCTGCTACCTCATCCCTCTTAGGCCCAAATATTATTCTCAGTACCCTATCTCAAACACCCTGAACCTACGTTCTTCAGTGTCAGCGACCAAGTTTCAACCCATACAAATAGCAGGCAAAATTATATTTCTGAATGTCTTAGTCTTTATATTTTTGGATAGCAAACAGGATGACAAAAGATTCTGCACCAAATGATAGCAAGCATTCCCTGACTTCAGTTTGCTCTTAATTTCTTCCTGATTAGAATTTGATTTGTTAAAATTGTTCCCAAATATTTTAAATCGTCCACCCTTTCAAAAAAACAATTATCATTTTTCGTACTGTGACTTCGTCCTGCATTCTGATCTCGTGACATGACCATGTACTTAGTTTTATCAGCATTTACTTCTGGTCCAATCTCCTTACTAGCCACTACCAAAGGTTCTGAGTTTTCCTTTATAGTATGTACACTTCCTCCCAATATATTAACATCATTGGCATAAACCAGAAGATGATGTGGACCATTTAATTTCAAGCCATCCTGGATTACCTGAACCCTTCTAATTGCATACTCTAAAACAAATTTGAAAAGCATTGGGGATAGAGCATCTCCTTGTTTCAAACCATTTTTAATAGGAAACATGGCGGACAAATTCTTGCCTACCCGGACTCTGCTATATGTTTCAGACATGTTTTTATTAGCCTTACCAGTTCCATGGGGCTACCAAACTCAACGAGATTATTATATAAGATCTCCCTCCTAACTGAATCGTAGGCTGTCATGAAGTCTATAAAGAGTTGATGCACTGTGTCATTGTATTCCCACTTTTTCTCAAGTATTTGTTGAATGCAGAATATGTAATCAGTAGCTGACCTGGTGCGTCAAAATCCACATTAATGATCCCCAATGATTTCCTCTGTATATGGAGTTAACCTTGAGAGCAGGATGTTGGATAAAATTTTGTATGTACGTGGGTTATTTCATAAATAATGCAAAAGGTGACAAAACTGTGGAGTGGATTGAGCAACCCCAGTGAAAGTTGCTGCCAGTTACAGTTGAAGACTTGAGTAGGCAGCACACATGTTCCTTACTTCCCTAGTGTATGCCGTTTCGAATTAACGAGTGTTAGATATGGCGTCTGCAGGCGCTTCGGGTACTGTGACGGTTGAAGATCAAAGATTGTACATGAAGTTTGATACTTTACGTGGCAAAAACCCTACAGAGATTCACAGTGCTTTGCGTGAAGTTTGTGGCGAGTAGACAGTTGACCGTAGTATAGTTTCCTGTTGGTCTACTTGTTTTCGTGAAGGACATGTCACCAGAAACGATGACCGAAGGCCAGGAAGACCGAAAACATCAACAGATAAACGAAGTGTGAAACTTGTGACGAACTTTCTCGCACAAGATGGTCAAGTGACGTGCGGGGAAATATTGGAAGCTACCGGGATTTCACCTTCAGTATTCCGTATTTTGACAAACGATTTTCAGAAAAGAAAAATTTGTGCCCAATGGGTCCCTAACTGCTTGACTGTTGAACAGAAACAGAAACGCCTGGAAATTACAACATTACAGAAACAAAGATTTCATGTTGAAGTCAAGCATTCCTGTATCAAACTGTCGCTATTGATGAAACGTAGGTTAGAGACTTTGAACTGGAGTTGAAATCGCAGTCAAATGAGTGGAGAAGTCCAACTTCCCCGCGACCCAAAAAATTTCATTGAGCGCAATTGAAGGTGAAGTAAATGATCTTTGCTTATGTTCACCGAGGAATCATGACAGAGTTTCACATTGAACAAGTGTTACAGCTGCGTATTATTGTGGCAGGATGCAAAAATTGCGCAGAAAATGCACAAAAACCGACCTGACTTGCTTGGGGATGGGCCACTCATTTTGCGCGACAATGCACGCCCGCAGGTGGGGAAGGTTGTGACCGAATTGTTAAGGAAATACGAGTGGGAAATGTTACCTCATGCACCATACAGTCCAGATTTGAGTCCACCGAACTTTGACTTATTCCACAAGATAAGAGCCCATGCGTGGATACCGTTTTCCCTCCCTGATAGAGGTTTCTGTAGCGGTTACCCGAGCCATCCAAGGACTGAACAAAAGTGGTACCTTAAATGGAATAGCAAGTCTTCCAAAACGTTGGGGCACAGTCATTAAGAAGCACGGGGACTACGTAGAAGGATTTTAAAGAGATGCTTCCTAAAATAAAATACACATGTAGGTAAAAAAAAAGTGTGCATTATTTATGAAATGACCCTCGTAGTTGGTGAAAGTGATATGGCCCTATAATTACTAGTCTTTTTTATCACCCATCTTATACATGGTACTATGATTGATGCCTTCCACTCATAAGGCAATTTCTCCTTATTCCAAATAGAAATAATAAGTTTATGAATCTCACAGTAAATTGTCTTACCCCCTGTTTTAGTCAATTCTATTGTTATTTGCTCAATACCTGGTGATTTGTGATTTTTTTGCTTTTCAGTAGCCAACTCAAACCACAAACACTTGGCTCAGGTACTAGTGGTTCTGATGTGTGTATTTCTGTCTGCCTAACATCATTTACCCCATGTACCTTCAATACCTGGGAGATATAATTCCTTAACCTAGCCAAAATACTGTGGGAGTCTGCAGCCAAATCACCTTTGCCATCCTTCACTATGTTAGTTTTAGGCTGGTAACCCTTCTTAAAGTCATTGATGCCCCTTTACAAGTCCCTAATATTTTTGATCTTGCTGTTTCAAGTTCCTCAATCTTAGCTTTCGGATATGCCTTGTTTTTGTTCCTGAAATGTCTGCTTTAATCATGTCTTACATTGTTCAGATTATCTACAGGTACATTGCTTTGGCTTGGATCCTGTATCCACTGCTCTTTAGCCTGCTCTGTTTGATCTAAAAAAACCTAAGCATTCTTCAACAAACCATATTTTATGCTGCTTCAATTCGTGCAGACCTAGAATCTTATTGGCTTAGTTTTTGACATTCTTTTAATGTACTCCCAAGCCCTATTATGTCTTCGTCATCACGTAAGTTCTCCAAAGCTGTAAATCTGTCCATAATCTCAATCTGATACTGTTTTCTAACCTCCAGCTCATTTAGCTTCCTGAGATTAAATCTTTCCCCATGAAATCTCTATGCTGCTTGTTTACTTACTGCCAATCTTTCCCTAACTTTTGCAACCACCAGACTGATCAGTATCACAGTCGGCTCCCCTGAAACGTCTTACATCTAGTATGCTCGATTGCCATCTCCTACCTGTCAATATGTGATCGATTTGGTTGTAAGTCTTCCCATCAGGAGAGGTCCAGGTGTACTTGTGAATGAGTTGGTGTGGGAACATCATGGTCTTAAGGACACAGTTTTTTGATGTGCCGAAGTTTACTATTCTAACATCATTATCATAATTATCCTGATGTAGACTCTAATTCCCAACTGTCGGTTTGAAAATATTCTCTCTCCACACTTTTACGTTAAAATCTAATAGAACTTTCGTGTGGTACCTAGGAAAATGAAAAAAAAACCCTGCTCTAATTCCTCGTATAAACGGTCTTTTGAATCATCACTTTTCTCATTTGATGCATGCACATGTAGAACAATTATATTACACCAGCGACCTCTCAGCTATATATGATATCCTGTCGCCAACTAACTACTGTCTTAACTTCTAATATTCTGTGGTGTACAAAGAATCCTGTTCCCAATTGATTTTCATTTCCCTTTCCATAGAAAAAACTGTATTCCCCTGCTCTTACTGTGCCTCTGTCCTACCTAACCTGCACACCCACTAAATGTATATTATATCTAACCAATTCCGTGGATTCTGCCGTAAATGAACCTGTCCTACACAGGCTCCTAACAGTCCAAGTAACATCTCATGTCCCTGTTTCTTTGCTTAGGTCGTACCAAAATATCAGTCCAAGCCCGAGATCTTGTCTGTGAATAGTTCGTAACACGATACTTTTTAATGGAAGTAGTTAGCTCCTCCCAACCCACAAGCTGGAGGACAACCCCTTGTCGGCTATCCGCGAATGCTTATTTTATACTCAGCTACCCTCCACATTGGAGGCCGATCCTCCATCCGCAACCTGAGGACGCGCCATGCTATGGTGACAGGGTCTCACTTATCACATGGCGTTAAGGGCGTTAGAATATTTAAGTCCTTATTTCGAGCTCCCATTATTTCGATTTTTATTTGATGTATTAAGGTGAATTGACGGTTACGGGCATGATCACTTTTTACGAAAGCGTATAAACAAAAATTAAAAAATGTTTCATGAAGCTGAATTGTATTGTTATGGAAGTTGTGTTCAAATTTTTAAAACTTTACAAGGAAGCACCCTGAATGCATGCCTGATCCGGCCAGACACAAGCAAAAAAAAAAACGCAAATAATTGGACATTAGATCGGCCAGGCCTATCTTTTTTGCCAAGTCGATGCTCCTAACAGACCATTTCATCGTCATGACCCATCAAATAAGTGTTCACCTCTTCTGCTCAATAACGTCTCCAGTCCCTACCGTTACAGAGTGATTGTCGACTGAATTTAGAATCGCACCGTGCCTAACTTATTGTACCAGTGTCTTTTCGAGAAGCACTTGCCGTTTAGTGGATTGGATGAAACATCAAGTACGAAGTACGTTAACCGGGTTCCGGCGACTGCTGTATTTAACAAAAGTTTGTCACTTGTGGATACTTGCCACGCCGTTAGAACATTGCACTTGTAGAGCATCGACCACTAACTCTTCCGACTCGCTGTCCTAAATGATAACCAAGGAAATGTATAGTCCACACTGAAAGTCTAGAATTGTTTACTTACCAAGACTCACGTAATGTGCCTAAGTGGCGTAAATTGTCACTGTCGGGTAGTCGTTTCCACAATATGGATGACATCCATCTACGACAGCACATTCGTGGTTTTTTTTTTTGAAGGCATGCTCCTTGCATTTCTTGGAGCGTTTGCCGAAGGCACAAGACGCAGGAACCTGGCTTGAGTAACAAAGACAACTCTGGTTCGTAGACCGAAGAAAACATGAGCATATTTATTTATATCCTCGATTTAGAACTAAGTTGAATGCAGAATACATACATTGCATACGCACGGAAAACCATACCTGTTGTGGGTTTGTGTAACTGCTTATGGTCAGCGGTTTAAAATCCGGGACAGATTTCCCAAAGATGACACTATAAACACGAGGTTTTGTAGGCTAATATAATTACATGCGAGGAACGTGCAGATACGATAATTATTTAGAGCTCAACTCCATTAATAGAAATCGGTTGAGGTATTACGAAGGGGGTAAAACAATAGGTTTACAAGTGAATTATGTCGTTACAAACTCTTTTAGACTAATCTGATTAGTTGCAAAACTGTTGCTTACTCCGGGTTGGCGTGAAGGTCGACTTTGCAACGCGCATGTGACGGTTATATTTTAAACGCGTTGACTCGAATGGAAGAGTGGTCCAAGCTTCAGGTCTGCCATTGGTTCGGGTTTTCAACGCAAGGAATATCTGCGGCCGAAATCTGCCAATTGGCCAAGTTCTACGACAACGAAGTGGAGTCGGTAGAGTGTGTAAAACGAACAAGACAAGTCGGTACAGAAGATTGTGAGAGAAGCGGCAGATGCACTGGAGCAAGCACTCCAGGAAAGGAGATTTGTTTAGAAAACGCAGTTTTCGAAAAGTGAAGACTTGCGATCAGTGAACTGCAGTATTACTTGTATCTGTCGCATGGAAAGGTTTTCAGGATCTTACAGGGGTTAGAATTTCGTACGGCGTATGGGCGATAGGTTCCGTAAGTAGTATCGCAACATCCAATGGCGTAAATGATGGTTTGTACCCTCATTTATGCAACAGTAAACCGTTGTAGGCCACGAATTCGCCGAACGCAATATCACGAGACGGGACGTGGATTCATCACCATACCCCGGAGATGGAAGGAATGGAAAAATCCTGGATCACCGCGATCGAAGAATTCCGAGGTTTTGAATTCTTCTGGGGAAAAATGACCTCCATATTTTGGGACTATAAAGGTGTGATGTTGGAAGACTGAAAGTAACGGAGCAACAATCATTGCATGGGCGTACTGCACGAAACCTGAATCGTTAAGATCTGCAGTCGAGTGCAACGCCCTGTTGTGCTTACGAAGGCGTTTGCTTCAGCGTAACGCTCCTGTTAGGCTCCTTTTGTAGACGATCATCACTGGTAGAGATGCGTTGGTTTAAGTGGACATATTTCCAAACAAAAGACCCGAGGGAAGCCAAAGAGCTAAGGGCGGAAACTTGCGCTTCGTGGAAGTCGATGTCTTTCATTCTGTTCAGCAATACCTGTGTTTGATCTCAACGCTGGACTCAGCCACGTTGTACTACTATTGGGTATTATGCTTACGTTCGCGATTTTACGTCTAGACTGAAGGTCTTGACTTGGGCCTACCAGCGACTGGTGCTCAAGCAGAATCCGACTTATTTGGGGAATATACTTTGTTAGGAATGGGAATGGCCGCGTTTTGAGCTCAGACTGGCGCAGTTGCAATCCGGAAACACTCGACCGTTGATAGACACTGTTGAAGCCGCTTTCCCTGAGGGAGATTAGTGTAGGCCGTTCCCCGACTTTGCATTACATACCCTGACAGCCTTTTAATTGAGGAAAAATCACTGAAAACCTCAGTCAATATATCCGAAAGGTGGCCGGCTTAACAGCACCGGGCACGAATTGTTTAGTAGACTTGGGCACCGTGTTGCGTTGGCCTCGCCTGGCCTGCTGTCTCCTCTCTCCCTTGGCTTGCGCGTTAGGTGACTGAATCAGTCATGGATAAGTGTAGATGTCTGCCGATTTTCCGAATTAGGAGCATCTTCACATCAGCTAACTTTGATTCAAAACTCTCGGTTAGCGCTGTGACGTGGTCGGCGAAGAATGGTACTCCCAAATCTTCGTGCACGTACCAGCTTCTAACGTAGCAGAGGACACTCGTAACAGGGATAAAACACTTGCTTTGGAACAGCCTCGGAGCGTAGGTGCGGGCTGTGAAACTCCGTATGGGGCACGCGTAGTATGCCACAGGACGGATGAGCTGCTGGTACAGCAGGAGTTCCATTCCGCATGGAGGGACCACTTCTGTTAAGGCTGAAACTTCCTTTATTTGGGCGACTATTCGATATGAGGCGAAGAGTTGAACCGCGTATCCAGGGTCATCCCTAGATAAGGTTGCTCACACCAACAGTCGAGTCGAGTCCAATCCGGTCCAGTCTCAAAGACGCGGCAGTGACTGTGGCATACTTACAATGACCGTAGCGGCTTTGCGAACACACCAGCAGATTCGAGTCGGGTCCCATTAGTCTTGCCGAGTCATAGATCTTGATGCTGTTTGCATCATTTTCGTCAGTCAAGACTCCAGTGATCGGGCGTGACGGAAGAAATGGAGGTAGAGAAGCTTATTCTTTTAGCTAAGGACCACGAGGCAATTTACGCGCCTCGCGTTTCTTAACACAGGAACCGCGTCTTACCTTGATGTTCATAACAAAAACACCACCACTAACAACATTGGTAATGTTCTTGTTGTTATTAGGCCTTCTATTTGAAGTTTTGTTTACGTTACTATTGGCGTAGTAAAGAGTGGCAACCCACTCCCAACTGGCTTCAAATTATAGATAGTGAAATGTTATTGTAGTGTTATTATTATTATAATCATTGTTTTAATCAAGGGATTGGTGAGAGAAGGAAGTAATAAAAGTAACGGAACGTGCTTCAAATATTTTCTTTATTGTAAGCTAATTATATTCAGATTAGTTTCGTGGCTTCAGGGGGAAAGTTACATCCCCTACAAACTGCTGTGGTATATCTTGTACCTGGAACTTTTCTAATCGGAGGAACATTTCACCAGAATTAAGGCACTTCCAATACTTGAGTTACTAAAAACACAGTTATCGTTTTCACGTCGTTGGGCTACATCAATCAGTTGGCGTGCAGCATTCTACTTCAACCACATCCAACATTTTCATTGAATGAAACCTCTTGTAATTAAATGGTGGGCATTGGATGAGGCAGTTTCCCGTCTCTCCTTCTTATGCAATTAGGCGTTTCACAATTTTCGTTGAACTCCTCTGCAATTCCCAGCCATTCTTCCGAATAGGGACTGTTTATATACAAGGTGTCCCAGGAGGGAAGGACGTAACTTCGGGAGTGTTCCTTAGGTCAAACTATACCGATATAACCCAAAAAAACCTATATCCAAAGTTCAATGGTTACGGAGATATTGGCCAGAGAAAAGCGTGGACTTCTTTGGTTTCTGCGTAATGTACTCTGTCCGTGACGACATCCGCTTGACCTTCAACTCGACAATCCTGCAGTAGCTGCGTTCCTACGTTATCGCATGATGCAGCTCACGGGGACGACCTTGGCTACTCTACAGATGTTCGGAGAGTATAGTGGTTGGAAGTCAGTGGACAACTATGGCACGTGTGCGAGTATTTTTGTAGTTCTATTTAATGGCTTTATGTCACTCACAAGTTACTTTGATTTTATGTACAGATATTAACATTACAGAAACCACATTTTCCTGCCAGTTTCAATATGTATTTGGAAATCAATAAGTGAGTAATAGCTGTCAAAGGTTCAAACTTCTCTGGCCAATATCTCCGTAACCATTGAACTTTGGATATAGGTGTTTTGGGTTATATCGGTATAGTTTGACCTAAGGAACACTCCCGAAGTTAGGTCCTTTCCTCCTGGGACACTTTGTATATATACAGGGTGTCCCAGGAGGAATGTGCCAGACTTCGGGAGAGTGTTCCTTATGTTAAACTATACCGATATAACCCAAAACACCTATATCCAAAGTTGATCGGTTACGGAGATAATGGCCAGAGAAGTTTGAAA
>Ga0123355_10019541_pt1 | contig 10783 bp, 4 predicted proteins | sample TergutEmb28metaG_3_FD_89872 | JGI IMG/M metagenome (GOLD analysis project Ga0123355, IMG submission 89872) | Embiratermes neotenicus P1 segment gut microbial communities from Petit-Saut dam, French Guiana - Emb289 P1 | ecosystem: Host-associated > Arthropoda: Insects > Digestive system > Gut ...
GACTGACCGACCGACTGACTGACCGACTGACTGACCGACTGACTGACCGACCGACTGACTGACCGACTGACTGACCGACTGACTGACCGACTGACTGACCGACTGACTGACCGACTGACTGTCTGACCGACTGACTGACCGACTGACTGACTAACTGACTGACTAACTGACTAACTAACTGACTGACTGACTAACTAACTAACTAACTAACTAACTAACTAACTAACTAACTAACTAACTAACTAACTAACTAACTAACCAACCAACCAACTAACTAACTAACTATCCAACCAATCAAGCAACCAACTAACCAATCAACTAACTAACTAACTAGGTATCTAGGTAATCAACCGATCTACTAAATAACTCCTAGAGTCAGAGTCTTTCATGAGACGCTATTATGTTGCTAGTCGAGAAATTCCCGCGTTATATGGAACTCGAAGCTTCGTTGCGGCTTCATTTGTCCCTGTGCCAAGCAAGACGAATTCATTCCCTTCCTCCTTCCCAAATAGCCATCCTGAGAACTCATTTCCGTAGTATGATTTTCATTCCGTACTAGGAATATGTACAAATATAATTTTAAAATCATGCTGTGACTCTGATTGTTCTAATCATAGATGCATTGAATCCACTTCAGTAGGTGTGTGCACTCTGTCAACTTAGTTTTTTAGGCGCGTTCGCAAAATTACGAAAAGCGACTCTTATCTTCTTCATGTCCGTCGTTTGTGCGTCCGTCCGCATGCGAGCAACTTGGTTCCCACTGGACGGATTTTCATGCAAATTTGATGTTTGGGCATTTTTCGAAAATCTGTTGAGAAAATTCACCTTCCTTTAAAATATGACAAGAATAACAGGCACTTTATGTGCAGACGTATTTATATTTATGATACCATGTCGATAGTATTCCTAGAGGGAGAAATATTTCACACAGATGTTGTAGACAAAATCAGATTAAACGTTTGGTAATCAATAAACTTTGTTACGAAATTCGTGCTCTTTATGAGGTAATGTGGAAAAACATGGTCGAACCAGACAGGTCACAGATGATAATACAACACGGCGCATGCTCCTTTCACGCTGCGTACCTAAGGCTGTAAACATATAATCAGAATACGTAATACTTATTGCTTTTTCACTGAAATAACGGCGATGCTAACGCGTATTGATATTACTTCGTACGTAAATTGCCTGCCTTGTTAGGCATTGCTGAGAATTTTGGTTGCTACAGGATTTAATTACAACGAAACTGTACAGGTTAAATAAAAAGATAAACGTTTTCCCTTTACAGGCTCGGTGTGACCCAGAGGGTGAGTAGAGGTATAGCTCTACTCTTCCATGACCGCGGCACTAGAAGGGGGTGAGAAGTCAGCAGCTCGTCCCGGCCATAATTTACCCCCGGGAAAGATCCGGTACCCATTTTACGGGAGGCTGGGTGGGCCTCAGGGCCGATCTGGCCGGGCGGAAAAGCTCATCCCTACCGGAATTCGATCCCGGACAGTCCAGCCCGTAGTCAGTCGCTATAGCGACTGAGCTACCCGGCCTACGTACAGGTTAAAGAGTTCGACTCAGTATTTCACGCCAACTTCCGGCCTTATATACAAGTGTATATAGAGTTATTCATTTTTGTGGGTGTCTGTAGGTGAAAAGTCTTGAGTTCTCTACTGATTTCTACAAGAAAGCCTTGAATTCTATCGGAGCAGACGTGTGTGTACCGTTGCTTCATTCGTCTGTACATAACACGCGACATTCATACTCATGGTTTTGTGATTCGGTGAAGCACGTAGAATTATTACGTTTTTTTTATATAAAATGTAATTGGTATCCGAACTTTCCTTCATTGGGCACACTAAATCGCGAATAATTATGAAATTACTCAAAACACTGGGATACAACTTCGAGAAGGACTGTCTGTTCGAATATATAAAATTTTATAATAATGTTTTTAACTTATAAATATACAGCTATTACGTTGCGGATTGTGTGAAATATGATATAACATTTTTACAATAACTTTTTGTTATTTATTAGCCTACGAGTGCATATAAGTGAAGGTAATATAAAATGCTGTGATTGTACTAATATCATGTAAAAAAGTAAATCAGTCCCATTACAGGCCCGAGGTGCGCAGAGGGTTCCAGGAAGTTAAGGTTCCCAGATTACGTGACAATGGCCCAGAATGGTGGTAAGGTTGTCAGCCAAAAGCACAGGCCGTTTTTACCCCACGAAATGTTCCTGGTACTCATTTCTGTTAGAGGCTGAGTCGACCCCAGGGTCACAGTGCGTTCGGAAGGATTATGTCAGTGAAAAATTTCAATGACACCATCTGGAATCGAACCAGCGACCTTCCGATTTGTAGCGCAGCATCTTAACCACTGTGCTACCGCAGTCCCCGTACTAATATCATGTTATAGGTAAATATCACCTCAGATTTTGACGTACTCCTAATAACCATGATGTGTGATAGACCTGGCGTCTCAAGACTGTCCACCTACAGGCGTTCGAATACTGAATTCCTCTCTGTGTACTCGTATATAAAGCCTGATGACGGCCTGACATGTTAAGCAGAAAGGTTTAGCCCGTGCAATTTTGTTGTAAGTAATAAATGTTGCGTCAACTGAAATGCCACGCACATGATTACATCCTGATCTCTCTTCGTAAGAATGCGTTTGAAAGAATGCAAACCACTTTTTATATCGTTTGGTGTTCAGAGTACGGGAGGAATACGCCAAACTTAAGTGATATGCCTGTGTTACGGCAATCGCATTCTGGCAAGCAGATAAGATAGCCATAACGAGAATGCGCAGTTTACTAGGCGGTACGCCTGTTTATATTGCAACATTCCATAGCGAGAATGTTGGGCAGAACTGAACATCTGTGCAAATTTACATCTCTTAGTGTCACAGACCCCCTGGTTAAGTTGTTTTGACGGAACTAAATTAAATTGGACAGGTGTAACTTTGGCGCAGAGGAGGTGCGACAGAGCTGAGCAATGGGCAGTGACTTTGCAGAGAGGAGGTTTGACGTAACTAAACATGCAGCAACAGGCATTTGTCAAACAGATACTGCTGTCTGCTTGCTATCGGTAGCAAGCAGAAAGCAGTATCTGTTTGACAAATGCCTGTTGCTGTATGCACAGTCTTGAACTCTTGATGATGGACGGAAAAAAACACTCCGAAATATGTAGAGTGTCATTCCAAAAAAAAAAAAAAAGGTACATGGTGCATCTAGTTAGTTGTGCTATGGAAATAATAGTATTTGGGATTAGTTTCTAAAAGTAGTTGTTTTTTGCAGTGGTTTAATTTTATTAATATTATATCGCAGAACGAACGCGCCTATATTATCGTGTTCAGAATACCAAGAACTGCAGTGTTAGAACCACTCAGTGTTTGGATAATTTAAATCTCCCAGTGTTTAAAAGTACAGATTTTGAAGAAACGATTTGGAAAATTGATAAACTAAACGCGGAAGTGTAGAATATTGGGAATGCGTTTAGTCAGTTTAGCCTGTTACGTAGAGCTATCCAGAATCTCGTCCCAGAAATGTGACATTAAAAACTTCTGCAGGTTGCCTATCTATTTGATTTACGTGTTTCACCTTTTTATCCCAATAAACTGCGATTTACTCCTAAACATGATTGTGTAACAGACACAGTTTATTTGTCTCAGGAAGGAAACTGATTTTTACGTACTGAGTAGACGAAATTCCTTCTCCAAAGTGTTAAAGTGTTCATGATCGTTACCTTTGTTTTCCTTGTGCGTGAAACAAGACCTTCGACGAGGAACTTAATGACGTTTACTTGCGGTATACATCCAGAATTTCAGACATTAGAAGTTAGCTTGCTCGTCTACAGTATACTCCACAGTTCTGAAGGATCAGAATTTATACTTTTCAAACCCTACACTACGTGAGCGGTCTCGGTCCAACAAGAAATTGTTAAAATAAAAGAATTTCTGCAAAGACAAATGGTGCCTAATATTCTCCAGATGCTTAAATGCAGTTTAGTGGTCTGTCCTGATAATGTGCTGAATTTTTTCTATGTAAATATATCACATATAACCTCGTAAATTCGCACCGTGCTCGCTATTATACTGGACGTTTCATAATGTTCTCCGTGATTACAAACATTTATAACAAGAAAACCAAATGACCTACCGTAATGGAATTATTCAAAGCCACAGGAAAACTGAAAAAGTTTTTTTTTTGACAACAGGAGATGTTCGATGTGTGCACCACGGGTGACACGGCACACATCGATACGATATTCAAGTTCTTGCCACACGCGCGCCAACATGGGTGCATCGATATTCTTCACTGCTGCAATGATCCGTGGCTTTAGGTCAGCGAGGTCTTGTAGGCGGGTACCTTTGCGTAATTTGCACGAAATGCACGTTGCACAGTAACCACAGACTTACTCGTGTGATATTCCAACACACAAAACGACTTCTCCCCCGGAGCGGCCATTTTCTCACTACAAACACTCGGATCGCCTAGCGGCAGAAATGTGAACTACGATGAAAAACAAGTTACTGGGGAAAATTTTTTTGAGTTGTTCCTTCTATCTGTACAGGTTTCGTTAATACATGTCCCACGGTTTTCCTATAATACATTTTTGTAATCCCGTAGTACATTTTGAAACGCCCTGTATAAGAAATACTCGTATTTTATGAAGAATTTGTGGTTACAGAATTTCAAGTGATGAATTTTCAGTGGTCATTTGTTTATCGCCATATTACTGAATGTCATCTGTAGATGGTAAATGACTGCCTTCTTTTACTTTCTCCAGAAGTGCCCGTTCAAAAACGTTGCTTGTCTTTCTATGACTGTCTGTAGGAAGTGCTGCAAATTCAATCTACGATATCTGGGAACAGGTGCATGAACATGATGTTATCACTGTTTTCCTCTGTAAGGTAAAGAAAGTAAGCCGAAAAGAAAGTGAATTGAAATTAATACTAGTTTATTGCATGACTGAAAGAAGACAAAAAGAAGAAGACAGAACATTGATTGTGGGTTGGAGCAGGGGGGAATTCCTGTCCTTTGCCAGAATGTCCTATGACGGGGATATGGGCCTATTCACTATGTCTCTATCAAATAGGTGTTGTAGTCACCACACCCAGCTCACATATCAGGTTATTTTCACTTTGCATTAACTGCCTCTAGCATTATTGTTGGAAGGCATTATGTGCTGCCCCCACCATTTGGATAGCCGTGACACGTTTCAGACGGCTTCTCACTGCTTAGACCCGGCGTCAGTCGCAGGTGAGGCTGCAGTCCCGCTTATCCGCTAATCTCTGTTCCACCAATGCTGATTAAAATAATGGCACCATGTGAGGTGTGCGATGCATCAAATGAACCAGCAGTATGGTGTCGCATCTCTGATTTAGCTCCTGTCTGCAACCAAGAGTAAAGAAACTTCAATTTTAACCTAGTTTTTCACACCATAGTGTTTTAGATTTGGACGTAGGTTTTTGAATTGATACCGAAGTTTTGGAGGGAAATACTGCCTCCTTATTCAGAATCACACAATCTAAATTTACAAGGTAGATAGTGGATTGTTGTCGCTCATATGGAGAACAAGACAAAATTTTGAAAATATTGGAGGGCCCTTAATGAATATATACGAACATTTGTAATGTACATTTATAAATATGGGAAACAGGGACATATTGATGTTCGGACGGAATAAAATTTGTTGTGATGTTCTCTTATATGTACTGATAAACCACCGTAACAAATATAACCGACGAACCCCACACTCTAGCTAGATACAACTGAGAGCGAATACAAGAGTCCAACAATATTTGTCGTCAGTCAACATACATCCAATGCGCAGTCCTGTCATTTAAGATGCTCCGGTTGTAATAAATACATAAACCTCTCAGTAAAGGTATAGGTAAAGTTCAACCTAGAACAGTCCACGAAGACCCAGAGGGGGAGTAGAGGTATAGCTTTACTCTTTCTTTAGTGTGGGCACTAGGTGGTGTGGGTGGTCAACACCACGCCCCGGCCGCCTTACCACATGTAAGGACCTGTTACCCATTGTATAGAAGGCTGGGTGGGCTCCAGGGCCGGTCTGGACGGGTGCGGGAAATCTTACCCCCAACGGGATTCTATCCCCGGATCGTCCACCCCGTAGCAAGTCACTATACCGACTGTGCTGTCCCGGCCCACAAACCTCTTAGTGAAAGGTGAAGGTAAAGTGTTACAGTTACAGGCCCGGTGTGGTCCAGAGGGTGGGTAGAGGTATAGCTCTACTCTTCCATGACCGCGGCACTAGAAGGGGTTGAGTGGTCAGCAGCACGCCCTGGCCGCATTTTACCCCCGGGAAAGACACGGTACCCACTTTACAGGAGGTTGGGTGGGCCTCAGGGCCGGTCTGCACAGGCGGAATATCTCGTCCTCACCGGGATTCGATCCCGGACCGTCCAGCCAGTAGTCAGTCGCTATACCGACTGAGCTACTTGAGAGGAACATTGCATGTGTTAACTACGATGAAATCTTGTTCGGATCACAAATACATTAACATAGACAGCAACTTGCCATAAATTACCAGCGACAGCGCATCAGTAGAGATTAAAGTGGAAGTGTGTACATTAACGACGGTAATATCATGTTCTGATAGTAAGTACAACATCAACTGTACAGCAATTTGCATAACTAAAAAAAATTAATCTGCCCAACAGATTTTAATAAAAGTCTCCAACCTCAAATTTCACGTAAATACGTCAAGCCGGATTCGGGATGATACTTGCGGACAGTGACTGCTGGACAGACATGACGAAGCTAAAAGGCACTTATTATGAGTTTGCGAACGCACTTAAAGAAAGGCGAAAGTGCATCGATATGAGGATTATTATTTTGTAAACAGATTGTGATAAAGCCACAGTTGTGCTCATACAGGCACACCTGCACTGACACTGTACGAACAAAAACGTATGAAATAAACGGAAAATAAATATATTATATTAAGGAGACATATAACTTCTAAAATCTTCATTTATTGACTTTATACTTACCACAAAATAATTTAAATTTAATTATTAATATTGTTAATATTGGCAGGTAAAAGCAGGCTTGGAAAGACCTGGACAGGCCAAGAGGATTCCAGGAAGTTAAGGTTCCCAGATTTCGTGACAACGGCACAGGATGGTGGTAGGTTGTCAGCCTTACGCACCGGCCGCCTTTACCCCAGGAAATACTCCTGGCACTCATTTCTATTAGAGGCTTAGTCGACCTCAGTGTCATAGTGCTATCGGAAGGATTTTGTGTCAAAGAAAAATCCACTGACACCATCTGGGATCGAACCAGCGACCTTCAGATTTGTAGCACAGCACATTAATAACATTGGCAAGAAATCTTGTAATAATTACACGGCGCTATTTATGATGGTACTACAGAGCCCAAACGCGTACGTCGCAATATGTGACACTTGAGATAAAAGGCTTCAGGTGGTTTTTTTCGTATCTGCTGTATGTGATTGATGTGAATTATCACGAAATGTTGCAATACAAGATTTAGTATAAGTGGATTGAGTTTAGGTTGACTTTCTGCTCTCTGGACCTCAGCAGAAAGGAAAGGGAGCTAAGTCTACTTCTTACTGTCTTGAAAAGGCAGGCTATGGAAGTAGATCTGTTGTGATGTTACCTTGCCGTAGGGTAATGGTACAGGTTTTCAGGCTGTTGCCGAAAATAAAACTTAGTCATTATGTACATAACACATGCTGTGAAAGCCTCAAAACCTAATCACATTGTTGTTCTTTGGTGTTGTCGCATAGTCGCGAAAGGTGCCTTTTAGCTTCACGTCCTTCCGTCTATCTGCCTCTGCATCTATCCGCATGTATCAGTGCGGCTCCTACTGGACGGATTTGCGTGAAGTTTGGTATTGGTAACTTCTGTGAAGATCTGTCGAGAAACTGCAACTTTGGTTTAAAAAAACGGAAAAAACTCTTGGGCACTTTACATGAAGACCGAAGTTTATTTCACTTTTGCCGGCGACATAAATTCGCCACGAAGACACTTTTGTGTAAGTATTGTTTATTTTTTGTTTTGTTGACGGGGACATTAGCTTAACAATACACAGGGAGGATGCTGTTGCTTTTCCACTACAACAATGGTTACTTGAAAGTGCCACAGTCGTTACATTATACATTGCTTATTTTATTGAGTTCTTTTGAACACGCTTTAGTAAAACTTGCGTACTTTCAAGTGTTCATCATCCTAAAATTTGAAGACTGTACTCTATGTGATGCTCTTGCACTCCATACCTCATCGCTAAATAGGTAATTCGGCAGCGACTATATTTTTTTTTTATTGCGGTCGGCGAATTTATAAGTAACATATTTGAGAGGTGTTTAATGAAATGATGCCTGGGCAGAACTTGTTTGCTATAGACCTAATACTGATGTTAAGACAAAGTGACAGAAAAGTGATGTTACTGATGTGAAATGAATCAAATAGCTTTTTAATCAGTTGCGGGTTTCCTGTTAAAACATTTCGGGTTCATTTTCCAGTGGTAGTGCAAAAATGAAACGGAATTCTAGGTAAATGTAACAAGCGAACTGGTACATTTTGTGGAAAAGAAACAAATATGAAGAAGCTTGCTTTTTAACCCCTGGTTTTTATTTAAAATGCGTTGCTAATTAGTTGAAGCTAGAAATTCCTCGCTTTTAAGGAATCAAGATGCTCAATATCATGTTCAAGACGACACGCCACTGAAATTAATCTTACTGTAGTTTCGTCACATTCTCACTTTGTATTCTCTACCCTTGTTTCACCGATAATTTGTTTCAGTATTATCCTTTCATCTGCGTTTGTGCATTGCAGTTGCCTTTTATCCTTGGCTTTTTCCGATTATCCTTCCCAATCTAAATTTCCTTTTGTGGCTGTCTGCCTCATCTACCTAATCCTTCACTTAATCACATTTTTAACAGTTACTGAAAAGTTTAAAATATTTGAGCTTTTATTACGCCATTTTTAAATCATCCTCTTACTTCCTATTTGTTAGGTCCCGATGTTGTGTTCCATACTTTTTATCTAGGACCCTTTAATCTAAGAGTTTTATATATAGAGAAGGACGACCAGGTTTCACACACTCGTCTGAAAGAGGTAAGGGGGAGATCAAGAGGAACCAGTAGTCCTCGAATTAGAATACATAAGGACGACCAGGTTTCACACACCTGTCTGAAAGAGGTAATGGGGAGATCAAGAGGAACCTGTATTCTTCGAATCAGAATACGTAAATACTTGCTGGATTACCAAGTTTTTTTTAATCATCTTGTATAACTGACCTGTGGAACGTATAATTCCGTGAACGTACGCAGATAACGAAGTCGTATTTGTCCGGTGGACTTAAAGAGCTCAGTATCTGATTACAGCGCATCATGAGTAAACACTGAATAACCCCTTGTTCAAACGAAAAGTGACAGAACAAGACCCTGAAAGAAATTATAATGCCATTGGAACTGAGATGAAGTACACAAGTTGTGTACAGAATTTCAAGGGAGAAATCTCTTGGTCGGCGGTAACCTTGAATAAAATTAAGAAAAATGTGGGGGATGGTTCTGTGTTAAGTCGAATCTTTTGGAAAGAGGTTTCCAGAACGTGAGGTGATGTAATTGGTTTGACATTCTGTCAAACAGTAACCTTTGGAATTTGCGGAACTGAACCTTCCGAATAGTACCACCAACATTCACAAGGACTTTTTCCATTGTCACAAATTTTCAAAACAAGCACTTCGTTTCGGAAGCTGTCTGCTTCCGTCCTCAGGTGACACCATTGAGGACGGAAGCAGGTACAGTAGCTCCAGAAACGTAGTGTTTATTTTGAATATTTGTGATAATGGAAGAAGTCATTGTGAATGTTGGTGGTATTACTCATGCAAAAGCGTTGTCAAATTGTGTATGTTCAGTCGAACTTCCCGGGTCTAACAATCGGATGCGTAGGTATTTCGTTGCTTATCCTATTTGTTGCTTGATTAAATTCCAGCATTTCGCTATCCCCACTGTAGCGGTGTGCGACCCACGGCGCTTGTGTGTCACTTTCAAGCTCTCTGTCATGTTAAGTCATTTTCAGCCCGGAATAGATGCCGTTCGATATAAATGTGAAGCTGTATCAGTGCTTATTTCTTGAGGGCATAAGTGGAGGTAAAGATCCATTGATTTTGAATTCGGCAGTAGATGAAGACTGGTGCCGCCTGGATTGCGGGCGGGGTAGGTCCACGTATCCATCCATGCATCCATCCATGGCGCTTCAGCCCCTTCAGCGCCCTGGCCTTCCTCAGAAGAAGTCTTCATTCTTCTCTGTCTTCTGCTCGTCTCTTTCATCCTCGTATTTCTAGGATCTGTGATGTGCCTCTCCGGTTGACGTCTTCTCATCTTGTTTTAATTGTGAGAGCAAGGATAGTAGTGTTCCATTTTTGAACAGTTGTGGGACGTTCCATGTACCAAAAGTCAAATCCTTTTTCTTATAGCCAGATCGTTTGTTCTTTATCAGTCCTTTCTGAGGAATCTCTGAGATTTTCTCAACATCAACTTTTTTTCTGGGTGAGGTAGTCAGCCCCACGCCCAACCCACAACCTGGAGGACCGGAGTATCCGTTTTCGTCTGGGTCATCACTCTCTACCTGTCCAGCAAGGGAGGCCCTACCAGTAACTAGGCTACTACCAGCACAGCTCTCAGGATCCTTTGACCACACAAGCCCCACCAAGCCCCACCACTACTTCAAAGTAAGGATACCTTCAGCTTAGGGGGGGGGGGGGGGGGGGGGGGGGGGGGGGGGGGAAACAGGCC
>Ga0123355_10019542_pt1 | contig 10783 bp, 4 predicted proteins | sample TergutEmb28metaG_3_FD_89872 | JGI IMG/M metagenome (GOLD analysis project Ga0123355, IMG submission 89872) | Embiratermes neotenicus P1 segment gut microbial communities from Petit-Saut dam, French Guiana - Emb289 P1 | ecosystem: Host-associated > Arthropoda: Insects > Digestive system > Gut ...
ATACGTGGTCAATCTGGTTGTGAGTCTTACCATCAGGGGAGGTCCAGGTGTATTTGTGAATGTTCCGGTGAGGGAACATCGTGCTCTTAACCACCAGATTTTTCGATGTGGCGAAGTTAACCATCTATGTTTTTAAATTGGAGGACCTGGTACTATTGGCTTAAGACCATTGAATCTAATTTACAGGGCTCTTAGTTAAACCCTGATTAGATCTCTGTGTTTATTTTCTGCTTATGGACTGAAAATTTAACTGCTACCAATGATTAAACTTTTAGGATGTAAAGAGTATCAGGCTTTCTCAGCTGTGGTTTGGAGCCCTTGTGAAGCTGTAGCTTTTCCTTTGCTCACTACCACCCTCATCATCTTTCTGGCAATGGGGTAATAGAATTTGCCGTATGGGTTCCTCCGCTTAAGATAGAATACTGTGGCCTTGCCTGAGTGGCAGAGACCAGAATGAATGCACAGATCATTTCTGAAGGTGCTAGCCGAACAACAACAGAACACTCTTAAATTCTTCACAGTTAAATTCATTGCTTCAGCATCATCTTTATGTGGACTTTTTAGACTAACTTATCCTTTTAAAATATTAAAATAACACTTGAGGGTATGTAATGTGAAGGGTTAGAAACAACTCACAGGTTCTTAACCATTGCATATTGCTTCACCAATTCTCAGTGATTAAATTAAAGAGTGTGAAGTGTGTGGTGTGTGTAGCGCACTTGGGGAAATAAAACATGCATAAAAAATTTTAGTCAAGAATATCAAGAAACGAGAGTTAGGAGTAGAAGAGAAGACAAAAGTACAACGGTTCTCAGAGGAATATGTAAAGTGCGAGGGACTCAATTGGTGCAGAAAATGTAATGGTAAAGGTTTGTGAAAAGGAAAATCAACACTTGGGTTTTATAAATGTAGGGAGTTCTTAAAGGGAGTTTTTAATCATTTGAGTAACTACTGCATTTTTACTGAACATCCTACATCATGGATTTGAATTCAGAACTCCAGCACTAATTACACTGTTCCAACAAACAGTACAAATGAGTCTTTTGTTTGGTATTATGTGATTGCATTGATCCTTTCCACTATGTTAACCCCTTGGTGGCAAAATTTATGTACATGTAAGGCATGCACTGTGATGATCAAAATGCTGAACATCTCTCTCTCTCTCTCTTTGTCTCTCACACACATACACATTTCCACTCTTATACAACCCCAATTTAAACTCTGGTCTTCTGCGTGTTACTAAAAGCATTTAATTCTGGTTCCAAAGGGTTAACCAATAACTTTTCATACTAATATTCTCACACCCGTGGTATTTCATTATTTTGAAAAAGATAATTTTATGTGGACATTACACCTCAAGGTTATGCTATTGTATTGAAACATGTTTTGGGCAATTTAAGTAGTACGTGTGTTTCAGAACCCAGGTATTAACCATGTATGGAATTGTGTTAATGGATTCAGGAAAATCAACCAGCATTAAATTATTTAAGTCACCACAACTCACTTTTATCCTACCTGAGAGATGGAGTCTGTGTATTACCTTTCCCAAAATGAACCTGAACAGTTGGTTGCTTTTTAAATTACGTAACGCTTAGTTACAAACGGGGTTATCACAGCAGATGTTAGTTGCATAAAATTAATTCCTACCTTTCACTGCCAACCTCATGACAGGTTACCATTATGCACGAAAGTTGAGAAATGCACACAGAATTTTGGTTCGATGAATGAAGAGGCCCTTTTTTAAGAAAAGGTCATGTCCTTTTTCGGTTTCGTTTACATCTGATCATATTTCAACTTATCTTAAAATTTACCTGCAGATGTGTGGAATTGATAATTTTACTACAGTACTCTACAAAATTACCCACTGTGCTTCCTTGTCCATTTAAAGATGGGATGCCAAGAAACGCCTGACACCTGACGATGCTCTGCACCATGATTGGTTGCAGTCATATGCCCCGACACAGCAGCAAGAACTGAGGCGGTCTCCATCAGAAGTTACCAGCAGTCAGCAGCAACAGCATCAGCGAGTGCCTGAAGCAGAATCCTCAGCTGTTGCACAGCAGCAATACTCACTATACCGGCTGTACAGAGGCAAGAAATGTGCATCTAAACTACTGTCTGCAGGAAATGCCCACCAAACAGAATCAGGTGAAGGTGTCTCCACCAATGGTACTGCCAAACTGAAGTTAAACGGACTGAATAGTTCTAGTGGAAACAGTCGTACAACTGCAGCTATTGGTGAATTGGTAGCCACACTTGATCCAAACCTTGATGACTCGGGGACATTCCTACCTCCAATACTGTGAATCAAGAGAATGACCTAGTCTGGTCTGCTACTGTATACCAAGAACACAGCCTAATTGGGTAACCTGTGTGTTGCGGTAACAGTGAACCAATGCCGTCAGCCAGCACAGCTATTGTAAACCAAAAGTGTGACCTACCCCAGTCAATTGTGATACAAGACTCTAGCCAGTGTTTTGGTATATGCTTTATTTTTGTGCCTCCAGTTTTTTACGTTTATGTTATGATTTTAATCTTATATTGTGTGATACTCATTTCAGTCTTTCGTTAAAGCCAACTTATTAATATTTTAGTATGTCTTTGTATAACTATACTATGTATCAAGATCATGACGTAATTCGGTCTAGTAGTGTTAGGGCAACACAAACACACTGTGTTGCTTCACATACTTGTTAATCATCCACAAAATAAGCCTGACTTATGATTAGAATATCACTCATACTGGTACATATTAGCAGTATTTCCATGCTACAAGTCACACATTCATGACAGATCAGTACTTAATATGCCATTTCTGTAGGCACTATTTGAACATGCAGAACTTGAGAAGCTATGATTGTGTTTGTACAAGCATACATACTCAAGTGTAAAGGCCTATATGACTATGTATACCCCCATAATTAACTTCCCTGGACCAATAATGCTGCACATGATACTGTTCAAGTGTCACTATGAATAATAAGGCGAAAGCAGTCAGAATCATGTGTTACATAAAACGACTGATTAAAATATATTAATAGAAGAATGAAATGAAACTATAGGATTAAGTTTTGCTTGCTGCATCTGGAGAAGTGAACATGTCTTTATTCAGTATGTAAATATGTCTATGTATTTAACAGTACTCTCTTACTGCAGTGTAGGTAGCAATATACTACTATTGCTGGTTCCAGAGAAGACACAAAAATGGACAAAATGTGAAACATTTTAGAAACACAGAAGTTCTGTTTTAGAACTTTTTTGTAACAATTCTTAATGAAAACAGCTGAGTATTTCTACTCCACATTATGAAATTATTAGAATTTGACCAGAACGCCATAGTAATCAACTATCAGCAAGATCCAGCTTGCAACAACATCTAGCAAATTGAAGTGCAATTTCTTTAGTGACATCCGCGAGACAGAATAAATGACAGTTTTTAAAGAACTTCAGTACAGTGAAATATAGTACATTAATATGGTAAAATGTACAACGATTTAGTGTTATCAGTTATCATCATCATCTTCTTCATTAAGAACTGAAACATAGTCATTAGACAATCACTTTCAGAGATGTTGCACAGAAGTTTTATTGAACATTAGAAGTGTCAAACTGTAGTTTCAGTGAAACAAAAAGTCAAGTGTTTCCAATTTCTGTGTAATTTTTGTATGTTTACTGTTGTCATCAACATACACAAGTGCAGAGGCATGGAAACCATACTGAGTTTCTTCTCCATGGTTATAATTTTAAAAGGTAATTAAACAAATCAATTACTTTTGCTGAAACAATGGACTTCTCTTTCAGCAGACATTTATAATAATTGAAAAATCTCATCATTTGCCAAGTTTGGCACTACTTACATTTGTGGTACAAAATACAGATTAGTTTAAAGCAGGGGTGCAAAAATTGTGTAAAAATGTAGAAGCCACCTCAAAATTCTAGGCATCAGAAAAGTGACATGAAGCAGGTTCCATACTGAGGATCCACAAATATTAGGTGCCACTCTACACAATTTAGTTGCCATTGTGACTTGGTGCCCAGTATTTGTGTGTCCGTTTAAAGGTCTATATTTGATCATTATTGTGTTAATTATGAAAATTTCCGCAAAATTTTGCGTATCACTTTTTTTATAGCCTTATGTAAACAGATAAATATTTACTCAACAGAATGTAACAATCTCAAAATCTCTCCAAATATTATTATACCACATTGACATGTGTACTGTAATTTTTTGTTCTAGTAGCTACTGTTTAATCTAGTCATCTGATATTTGAAATAATTTCAAATGTACTGACTTCTGTGTTTTGTGTCATTTGTCAGGTTTTGAATTTACATTTTCAGTTCCTGAGATCATACATGTAAAGAATGGCAGTACTTTAATGTTATTGTCACTTTGGATGTTAAACTAATTGTGCTCAGACTTAAAAAGCCTGCAATGTGAATCTGATGTGTGGAGAATGAAACCAATATGGTGTCTGTAAGATTACGTCACGCCACGATGCTAATGGCTCTGAAGAATCAGGTGAAACATGAAGAGTAATGAAACACAATTATCCTCCAAATAGATAACCAGCAATCTATTTTATCTACCCAAAAATTACAGTTGATAGTGTTTTTCCTACCTGCCAAATTACATGGATTGGTGACAATATTACCAGCTAAATAACTCATGATTAATTAAAATAAATAATTAATTAGACTAGGGAATGAGCATAAAACTGCATGGACATTTAATAGCTGGTGACTGCATTATTGAATTTTCTTACTCTTCTACATTTTTTCATCTATGCACTGTTTTTACCATCCTAGCCAGGATGTAAACCTGGGACCATACAATCTAGCTGTGTCTCATTTACATGAATTAAGATATTCACGGCAGGCCACATTATATACCTTGTCTTATAACTTTGAACTGAATAAGGATGACAGTGGAATTTACTATGTAAATAAATACAATCTTGAGTGGAGATTTGTTCACAGATCACTTCCATCATATGTTTGCCTACCATATACCAAAATGCCATCAAGTTCCAAGTGCCAGGGTGAAAATACTTACTAGCAGTCGTTTAAAGTAAAGTCCAATTGATTCTGATTCCAAGTGTTTTATGTATAGTAACTGAAGAGTCTATAAAATTACAGCTGCAGTACTAAATGACTGCAGTTTGTCTTCCACATATTGCAGGTTTAGGTTCCTAGTCTTTCATAAAATCCAGTTTAAGTAACTGTTTTTCTACATCTGATGTCAGATAGTAAAAAAGCCTCTTTCTACCTGTCCAGCACAGTGGATAGGCTGCAGGCTGGATAATTGAGAAAGTGGTACTTGATGCCTGTTGGGAACAAGAGATTTTTTTTTCTCCAGAGTTCCAGATCACCTCTGGGGCCCATCCAGCCCCCTATTCAGTGGGGAACGGGCACTCGTTCCCCTGCAGTAAAGTCACCACTGTATAAAACTGACCAATAACCTCAATTTGATGCCGAGGTTAAGAATTAATGGAGCAACATTTCCACTATCCTTATACACCTTCCTAGCATGCACAAGGACAATTCTGCCTTTACCAGGGCTTCCTCCTGAGACCCTTAGGGTGATGTTTCATATTGGATATACTGCCAGGAATCATGTAACTTAATTTTACTGTCTTAGTTTTAATGTGATGCATATGAAAATTTTATCCAGCGCAGGTACAGCAATAAGTAGGGTGGTTTGCTGGGAAGAGAAGACGTGTATATGCAAACCTTATGTGGAATATGAACTTTCAATTAAATGAGCCTCAGACAGGAAATATTTACTTGCAAGTATTACTCTCTATTTACTCAACCAAGGTAACAATCCAGGTTATTGCTACTGAAGCATGTACATATCAGAGTAGGGAATAAGATGTTTCTTTTAGCCACTTAGCCACACATATCCATCACAGACTGTAACAGTTTTACAGACCAATTTGTCTTCTTTTTTCACGATCCTTCGAATGAGAGAGAGAAATATATGTCTATTTAATGTCTACGCATGTAGCCACAGAAAGTTACTAGCATCCCCAATCCCCAATCTCTAACATCAAGTTCTTAACTGTGAAGCCAAATACTGGTGAAAGTAATGCATACTCAGATCAGTGGATTACTCTAAGATACCAAACTCAGGAAAATTTCTCTTTACAAATCACACCATATTACAGCTGAATTTATTCACAAGATGAACATCTGACAAGCCAGAAAACTCAAATTTTGTGTAAACCTACAACATGAAATTTAAAAAAAAAAAAAAAAAAGTTGTTGACATTAAGCAAATACATAGTGTTATTTAAATTAACTTTCTTTTATAAAGTATATGATAGTAATGAACTTATGTTAAACATAGTATTAGACATTTGGCACAATGCAATAAAACGCACTGCATAATACTGTGTACAAAACTAAAAATCAATATATATATATATATATATATATATATAATACTATTATAATAAACATATACATGGAACTATATAAAAATGAAGCACCATGTATTTAATTGAAATGGTTAGTTCAACAAGAAAACACGTCCAATGGTTGAACCGTGGCAACATTCCCTTTCTAACTACCCTCTTCAGCAGCATAAAGTATAGAGTTAGAACACAGCAATATATTTTCTAATACCTCCCAAGTCCCAGGGTTCAGAATAATTCACTGAAAAGTTGAATGAGACTCTTAACTGATGTATTTATTACAACCATAATATTTCAAATGTGAAGAATGTCACAAAAATGTTAATTTTCCTGTCTATCAGTTATCAATTACTTTTCTTTTATGACAGAGAAACATTAAAAAAAATAGAGTAACTAACCCTGCAAAAATGCCAGTGAGTGGATTAACCAAAACTTTAGGAGTTTATTAACTTCTGCAGAAGGATTCTGCTCCATGGAGTCAGAGGACAGTACCTTACAGATGTAGCAGCAATAATAATAATGATGATGATGATGACTGCCACCACTACTGTGGATAGTAAGATAAAAGTCATGGAGAAATAAACACACAAAAGGCACAAAAGTGAAACAAGAAAGAGAAATATGGGTCATGAAGGATAAATGACATGGCAACAAATTATGTCCCACAACAACGATTCACAGTAGCAAGTACAAGATTAGGCAGTAGGAACTAGCAGCTATAATGCTTATATACTTAGAATGTAAACAGTACATGAATGTCATAACTCATAGATGTCACATCTGTACAGAAACCACAAATGTTTCATTAGTTGAATGTTCAAGACTAGCAGTGTCACAATGTCTACTGACACAATCAGATTGGTACAATAAGTCAATGAGGCATAAATTAAGCATCCGTTAATATATAACCCATTACAACACTACCAATACACGCCCCATCCACAGAACTTGAAAGTGGTAACTATGGCTTTCAGTAGGATAAGGCAATAACTGATAAAGATTATAGATTACAGTACACCAGATATAATTCTTCATGAAAGAAATAGGAATCCCATCAATCTTATATCCAGTATATGAAGTTTAAGTCCTTTATTAAGTGTCAAAATTGTACATTTGGTAGATAGGTCAGATTTGTTTAAAATTAGTAATTTCGTTTATGGTGGAAGGGAAATTGTAAGGCGTCTGTATAGCAAGCAGCTACAGGGACACAGTTTATGGCGGGTATAGTGAGCTAGCAGTTTCGATGTTTGTCAGTGTCAAAATTGATGGCTTAGGGAACTTTCTGGAACAACTGACACTGTTAACTTTGAACAGCTTTTAGACATCTTAAATCTTGCTAGGAAGATTAACAATATTAGGCATGCTTGCACATCAGTAACCTGTCTGAAGGAGTTCACACAGGTTACAACAATGGAAACAACATTACATAAATGGGAGCCAATGGAGTAAAAGTATTCAAAATTTTTACTTTTGGACCTATTATGAAGTAGTGAAATTTAACATTTTAGCCAATCGGGAACAGTAAGAACATTTAAGGGGGGATGAATTTGGAACTGGACGAACTTTGAAAACCTAACGCAAGCAAGCAGTCTGTTTTATACCTTGGAGGTGACAAATTGTGTGTATGATACTGAGACTAGTACTGAATACATTTTTCAAAGGTGCATCCATACATCCAACACATCTGTAAAGTCCAACAATTGTGAAATAATATTAATAGTGTCCAGTTATTTATAAAATAACTGTTCCACCACTTAGAATACTTAGATTCCCTAGGAGAAGGCCATGCAAACCGACTGAAGAGCTGGGTGGGATGTAGTGAAGAATGTAGAACGGCAGAAATGAAGATAATATGGTTGTGGAATAAGGTTCAAGCAGTACCACTGTTAATAAGGAAACTCAGCAATGAAGAGAATATAGCATTTGCGTAAAGCTGGGATGTTACCACTGATAACACAAAGCACAGTAGATGAACCTATTAACCTCACTGGCAGTTTCACAGAACCTGACATGAACAAATATTGAAAAGCAGAAATACACAATCTGTAATCCTCCAAACACTCACCATAATATAAATAAATGACTCTGCCTGTTTTTGTGACAGGTTAAAAATTTTGTCTTCTACAACCCCCCCTCCCCATATCTACATAAATGTTATTAAATGTCCCAGTTCTGTGTTTTTTAAAAATTACGATCTCTAGATGTGGGAGATATTTGTTTTCCTCCCTGAGTTGAATTTCTTCCTCTGAACATTCAGTCAGATCTTCAAGTTCTGGAACATTTATAAACATGAATCACCTAGCTAGAAAAATAAATTCTGCAATTGGACGATCTGCCGTATGACTCAGCATTTTTGCTTATGTGATTTTGAACCCCCCCCCCCAAAAAAAATGGGATGGGATATCCATTATACTGTTCTGATTTTGCTCCATGTTACTTTTACATACACTCCAAATAAAAACCTCTTTGAAAGAATCTCATTATTAACAAACTGAAGACATTCAGAGCAAGACAATGGTCAGTCTTTCGGGGAATGCTTGAAAAAAAATATATGCAGCAGTGTCTCCAGGCACGATAACAATGCATCTACAAGCAACTCACATTATATGCATTGTCACATATCCACAGTTCTGTATGAGCCTACAACCTGCAGCTGCACCAGCTGAGTGAGTTAACATGGACAAAACAGCTGCCTGCCTAGTAACTACACCAGCCAGTCCTAATAAAGATCTAGTCCCATAATTTACTTGTTTTTAATTTATATGTTACTTTAATGTTTTTATGATTTTTTACTTGTTCTGTTCCTTTCTGTGTTCTGCACATTTATTTACCATGCTTGTGTTTTAATATGCATGAAAAGTAAATATATAAAATGTTTAATTTCATCTTAAAACATGAAAATCTTGTGCTCCAGTCACCTGTATAAATTTTCATGTACAGTGCTTTGAAGGTTACCACACTGAATAGAGGTTAGTGACAGTATAGTATTGTTACACCTTAAAGGTAAAGTTCACCCTAGAAGAGGCTATGAAGGCCCAAAGGGGGAGCAGAGGTATAGCTCTACTGTTTCATTAATCTCAAAACTAGATGGGATGGGTGGTTAATGCAATGCCCCAGCCACTTTACTCCAGGAAAGGAGACCTGGAACCCACTGTACAGGAGGCTGGGCGAGCTCCAGGGCTAGTTTGGATGGGTGCAGAATATCTTGCCCCATCAGGATTTGATCCCCAGACTGTCCAGTGTGTAGAAAGTTGCTACAACAACTATGGCATTCCAGCCCACTTTGTTACAAATTCATCTGTTTATTTAACATCTGACTCCATATTTACATATAATGATTTGTTGCCCGACTTATACAACTACAACTTATACCACTACCCTGGTTTCAAACAGATGTTAGTAAGAAGTAGAAGTGAAAGTTGGTTTCTCATTGCTTCCCATTTGATTGGTTCCTAAGGTCAAATATTTCTTGCCAAACATATGAGGTTCACCTTAATACAACAGAGAATGGTACCTATGTATGAAAAAAAACCTAATTATCAATTACTGGATTCAAATAATGTTCTTGGTCATTAACCAATATATAAACAATAGTTGCATCATTAAAGCTGTACAGAAAATGCACAGAAATTTGGCACCATCCTTATTATAAATATGATATACAAATTTCCTTCAGATTTACACAATGCAAAGTGATTTAACCCATGAACAACAGATAAAAACAAAGCCAGAAGAACAGAGACAGACACACTGTGAAGCTGCTGCTTCAGTGCAGACTGGTCAGGGATGTGATGGCATTCTGTTCTTTCCCCTAAGACCCAGGAACTAATGCCAGCCAAGAAGAGGCACCAGGAACAATAGGTTTGCCAGAGGAAGGAGCTCACATAAACAAAAATTGGTCAGCAAATTTAAAAAAAAACAGGTATTAATTTGTGCATCCCACATAAGCAGGAACATATATACTGGTGAATTACTGTACTTCGACTTTTGTTTAATGGGGACATGACAGTCAGATCCAGGGCCAAAACCTAAGTCCATGATCTTTCTAATATGAAGCAAAATTGTTAAGTGTTTTACGTGCATAAACATATAAGACTTTCATATTAAATGTCTTGCATGTAAAAATACATGGAATTTGCATAATTCTGAGGTGTGCAACCCCCAATGTGTGTTTAAACTATATGGTGAGGTAAATTCAGTCAAAAACACAACTATAAATATATGGATAAATGATGGAGTTTATTAGCAATGGAAAAACTACATGTTTCGGCCTATAGCGGCCATCTTCAGGTTTTGACAACTTTCTTGCTAAAAGAGTTTTATATAATATGCCTAAACCACATGGTGATGTTGAGATCTCATCACCA
>Ga0123355_10019543_pt1 | contig 10783 bp, 7 predicted proteins | sample TergutEmb28metaG_3_FD_89872 | JGI IMG/M metagenome (GOLD analysis project Ga0123355, IMG submission 89872) | Embiratermes neotenicus P1 segment gut microbial communities from Petit-Saut dam, French Guiana - Emb289 P1 | ecosystem: Host-associated > Arthropoda: Insects > Digestive system > Gut ...
ATGGCGGGCACTTGTGAATACGGTGATGAACTTTCGGGTTTCATAAAGTGCGGGGAATTTCTTGACTAGCTGCAGAACCAGTTAGCTTCTCAAGAAGGACTCTGCTCCATGGAGTAAGTAAGTCAGTAAGTATACTTTGTTCCTCCCTACCAGCTACGTTCCCAGGTAATCATCATAACGGTGATCTGACCATCTTTACGCCATCAAGTGACTTGTACCTCGCTTGAGGTCTCTTGTTTAAAAAGTCTTGGACTGCCCTTTCAATTCAATCCTCTATGCTTTTCTTTGAACATTTTTGGTTGACAGTTTCAATCTGCAACCTGCCCTCGAACTATGAACCCTTCCTGTAAATTTCACCCTATAACCTGCCATGGAGGCGCAGAGGGGGATTAGAGGTACAGCTCTACTCTTTCTTTAACCTCGGCACCAGATAAAGTTTGGTGTTCAACCCCACGCCCGGGCCGCTTTAAGTCCGGGAATGACACGATATTCGTTAAATGGAAGGCTGGGGTGCAGGGGCAAAGGTTCGTTCTGGACGGATGCGGAATATCGCGCACTCACTGGGATTCCATTCTCGAACAGTCCAGCCCGTAGCAAGTTACCATATCGACTACGCTATACTGGACCACTCTACACCACTTCAAGGCAAACTAAAAGTTACTGTTTAGCATATTATGGTCTGAAAGCTTTTAAGTCAAGATAGATGATTTTAAATTGTTTGAAAAAAATTCAGACAGTAAACGTTTATTCAGTTTATTCTCATATTTATTATCGTTATTCCTGGACAGGCAAATATTTGTAGCCAGCACAGAAGATTAGTAACAAACTCGACATGCAGCACCGTTGCTAGGATACAGACAGCACAAAAAGTATGCAGCATCTGACTTGCTATGTCAGCAGTCGGGGTAACTGGGCGACGAATTATATTTGCAGAGGAATATAAGCGCCATAATAATTACATTTAAAAAATTTGTAAGCAGCGACCTGGAAATATTTGCACAGTCTGGGGTAATGGGCTAGGTAACGAAGAAGAATGTTCAAGATCATTACATATTTATAAAATTTGTATGTTTACAGCAGTACAAGAAATTCTGCAGGAAGAATTTGCTACCAAAACAATTTAGTACGCTTACTTAGCGCATATTTTAATCTATTTATGTCGCTAGGACAATAAAATCAACAAATTAACAAATACGGAAAGGAATTTTATAATAGCGAGCAAACTAATTTAGTTGTAACACTCTAAACCTGCAGTCTGAAGGCACGTATTTCTATTCTAGGCCCTGCTATGATTTATTGTAAAGAAAGACTTGTCTGAGACAATACTAATTTTAAGAAAGAAAAAAAAAAACAAATGCCTACTGTTTGGAGTACCTTTGAGGAAAAGAACACATGAAAGACACAGATGTTTATATACGGACAATATTACAATACATTACTGTGACGTGTATTGTAAGATGGATCCAGCTGGCACAGGACAGGGATAGCTGCGGCCTTCGGTAAATTCAACAACACACCTTCTGAGGCATAAGTGCGGAGAAGGTTTTGATCAATTGAGCAAGAGGTGGTGGGGAAAATTGGAGGGCAGAGACCGCTCAAAACACCCAGGAGGGTGGGGGAGAATAAATAAATTTTAAAGACATTGAATGGATTGACGTGGACTGAATTTATCTGACTTAGTCCAAGTAACTGGATCTTTTTAATATGACCATGAACCTTCGGGTTCCATAAAAGGCGAAGAGTTTGCTTGACTATTTGAAGAACTGTTACCTTCTCAAGAGGGAATCTGCTACTTGGAGTCAGTTGGTTATTTAGAGCTCAACAACAATATGACGAATATACCTTCTTAAAGGAAAGCTCAGGGTCGTGGTTTTCTCTACTAGATGGTCTGATTTTATTACCTTATAAAGAGGAAGCATGAATAAGAAGGTCTTTTGTAGTTACAGAAATTTAAGCTGCAGTATATTGTTCGGTCTGCTGAGTAATTGGTTAGAAGAGGTCCTAAAAAACGTAGTTATTTTTTCTTTCAAATAGACACTTCTTCAGTAGTTTACTTAAGACATTCTGCTGAATAGTCTGACACTGGCAATGTAGCAGTAACAAAGAGAGAACTCGAAGGTTGTACAGTACTTTCTGCAACTGGAAGACGACTGGCAGCGCACTAAAAAGCGGCCTAACTCCATTCCCCCCATTGCTTCCCACGAATTTTCCTTTCCCAGGTTTCTAAACTTTCTCAGGGTGAAGATAGACTAAAATATAGTTAAATATATCACGGCAAAATACATAGCCAGCAAAATTAGGTACGGACGCATGCCACGCATTAACTTCGTTCGTATTATTTTTTATACTTCGAACGGTCTAGGAATCGTGTTGCGATTCCAGATAGGGTTTTTATTTATTATTTATTCTTCGAACTACACTGGTTCTGGGACTCCCACAACCTTCTAATCAATGTAGGCACTATAAGCCTTTTACGCGGGTGGGAGTTGGGAAATTAGGGCGTGAAGTCGACCACTTGCTTCCATCTAATGTCAGGGTAAGAATGCATGGCGCTATACCTACACACACTCACACACACTCACGCGCGCACACACTCACGCGCGCACATTCACACACTCACACGCGCGCACATTCACACACACTTCCACACATTCACACACACTCGCGCGCGCGCACTCGCACACATTCACACACACACTCACACGCGCGAAAGTCACACACACTCACACGCACACACATTCACGCACACTCACGCACGCGCACGCGCACGCACACGCACGCACACTCACACACACACTCACACACACTCACACACTCACACTCATACGTACACACAGTCACACACTCACGCACACATTCACACACACACTCACACACGCGCGCGCACACTCGCGCGCACACACTCACGCGCGCACGCACACACTCTCACACTCATACATACACACAGTCACACACACTCACATACATTCACACGCACTCACGCGCACGCACACGCACACTCACGCACGCACGCGAACTCTCACGCTCATACATACACACAGTCACACACACACACTCACACACATTCACACACACTCACGCACACGCACGCACACTCACGCACGCGCGCACTCTCACACTCATGCATACACACACAGTCACACACACACTCACTCACACACACACTCACACACATTCACACGCACTCACACACACGCGCACGCACACACTCACGCACACGCACGCAAACTCACGCGCGCGCACACTCTCACACTCATACATACACACATTCACACACACACGCATTCACGCACACTCACACGCGCGCGCACACTCACGCACACGCGCGCACACTCACACGCGCACACTCTCACACTCATACATACACACACAGTCACACACACACACACACACACACATAAACACCTTCCACACCTAAAGAGAGACACGTTTTATTTGCTTTATTTTATACATTTTGCTATGTTGTTCACAATGGTATATTTTGTTTGGTTTAAACTACTTCCCTGTGAGTAACCTAAGGCCATATAACTTGTATGGCAGGCTAATTGGTGAATAATGGAACTCAAGCGAAGCCGTCGTGGCCTAAATCATGTATCGTGTTCACATGCGTTTCAGAAGAATGAGCAAAGCCACAAACATCGCTCAGGATAGCAGGTGTCCAGGGTGAGATTCGAAAGGGAAACCCCACAGAACATGTATAAATTATTAGCCTATACTAGGTATATCTGTTTTAATATTCATCATAATGCCACGTATGGATATAGCACGTGATCTTTCACATTAACGGAAGCACACAGAATGAGGGTTTCAAGAACATTACTCTCACTGGAATATTTATACATAGAACAGAAGAATGCACAGCAGCCTAAACATTTATTGCCAGGGGCTTTATAATGTGTACTCTTCACTAAACCTTATTACGATGACCGAAGCAAGAAGGGCGCAACACCTAGCATGTATGGGCCGAATGGGAAATTCACAGAAAAGTTTGTTGAAAACCTTGAAGGGAAAAGACCAGTTTGGAGAGTTATGCGTAGAGTGATGGATAATATCAAAATTTGATCTCAAAGGCAGAGGCCCACTCCATAAATAGATGTGGGAAAGTGTGATCATAGCTCCAGTCATTCCAAAACTAGGCACTTACTGATATAAGTGGTCAGATTCGTGCTGCAGCCGCTTTACTCTCGCATCAAGAGCGCCAATTTCCCACTGACCTGGACAACATGGGTATAGTGCACAGACTCAAGAGGAAAAAACCTTTTGAGATAGTTTAAGTGATAGTGCAAAAACAGAGACAGTGCTAGCGCAAGTGTTAGTGTAAGAGCAGATGCTAGTGTAAGTGTTAATGTACAAGCAGAGACAGTGCTAGAGTAACTATCAGTGTAAGAGCAGAGGCAGTGCTAGTGTAAGTGTTACTGTGCAAGCAGAGACATTGCTAGAGTAACTATCAATGTAAGAGCAGAGACAACGCTAGTGTAAGTACACAACAAAACCTGTACACATTATTGTAGCAGAAACAGAGAGACGCTAATGGGTGAACTCTTAGGTTTAGTGCAGATTAATAATTTAGGTTAGAATAAGATTACTAATTAGTCCCTGTGAGTAGATTGTAATGCCATAAAGTTCTGAAAGGCTTTATATAAAAAAATTCCCACTGAATGGGAAGGTGGGTGGGCCCCACAGACAGTCTGGACGATTTGGAGTACAGAATAATCTCTTTTCCCTGCCAGGAATCAAATGTCATTTAACCCTTATCCTGCTAACGTGGAGAATATGGTGAGCTCCTAATAATACCAGCAGGTGGCAGATGGGATTTAACTCGGCGTTTAAAGGGTTAACCGCAATGGCTATTTAGCGCTGAATGTCTGGAAAGACATGACCGAGCTTGGTGATTTCGAAAGGATTTAGGAGAAAGTAGCTTGGTGTCTTGCAAAATATCTCGGAAGGGCTGATGAGATAATGAAACACCTCAGCCAGGGTAGATGACATTCTTGCCGATATTCGAGTATGGAAACTTCCACATTGTGAGTCAAAGTGTTACGCCTGGAACCGACACGCTTGTTTCCTTGGACAGACCAATACTTACCAACAGTCCATAATAACCTGTCTCCATCTGTGCCTAGCACCTTTTATTATCGCAGTGTCCTCTTATTTACTGTCATATATTAGCACCCCTAATTGAAGCAGCTTCGTTAAATAACCCAAGAATAAAGTTAAAAAAAAGGTAAATTTTGCCTTGTCCACGCATAAAGACATAGGCTATAGGACAGTAGAGGTCTAGTCCCACCCATTCTTAAACTCAGCATTAGATGGAAATTAGTCACTTTATGTCCCGACCGCTGTACACCAGGAAAATAACCACGGAAAGCCTTGAATACGAGGTTGGGTGAGACCCAGAGACAAGCCGGACATTTTGGAGAGCAGAAAAATATCTTGCCCCTGCCGGGATTCGAGACTCTGACCGTTTAGTCTGTAAACTATTCCCCATACCGACTACGGTACCCCGGCTCCCAATGTAACCCACGGATAACATACAAAAAAGAATGATTAGACAAAACTTAACCAAAGACGTTTCTTTAAATTCCTCTTCAAGATGTTGCCTAAAACCTTCTTAAGATGATGTGGTTTTTGGTAGCTTTCTGCTCTTAAGTGACGTAGGAGATAATTATCAGTGAACTCAAAACAAGCTCACAAGAAGACGCAAGAGCTCCCAGGCAGCCCCTGAATATGATAATAAGAAGGTGCTAGCAGCTACAAAGTTCCTGACGTCAGTGGGAACTATGTACTAAACCCGAAAGAGAATGAGGACTATTCTTCTTGCTAGCCGTTGTTTCACACTCTTAGGCTGCAAATAATGAGCACAGGTAAAATCACATTTTAAAATAGTTACTTCATAATTGGATGGGTTCATGTTATATTTGCTTTTCCCAGAGGTTATACACTGCAGTCTACCGACAACGTTGCTGCCAAATTATGACAAATATGCAACAGGCAGTGGGAGGATGCATTTATTTTGAAAACGTCAACGGAAGGGGCGACTGGGGAAACCTACGCGTAGACACGAAAATATTTTGTACCCATATCGTAGACAAATATAATTTGAAACAAATTAAAGTAGTTTGGGACGGGGCTAAATCATGGTATATTGTGATGAAGGCAATGACAATTCGGGGCCTTGACAAAATGTGTGTGATATACTTCCATTTATGAATTGTGGGAGAAAAGAATATATTTTATCGATTTTTTATTCCAAGTATTCGTTGAGTTTTAATGAGGTTACGGTCGACCGAATGTGACGCCAATTTGAGTGGAAATCGGTTACCGAAGCTTCGAAAGAGGGCGAAGCTGCTTCTAAACGTCAGTAATTACTAGTAAACACAAAATTATATGCCAGAGATTATATTCTTTGTGCTTTGTCACTATTGTGTTTGAATTTCCTTATAGGACGAGTTATTAGACACAAGATTACCAGGAAGTACTGCAGAGAAATTGTACATTATGTTCCGGTCTCATTCATTCCGTACTCCGTCTTACGACAGGTCCATAGCCTCTTACAAAGCGAGTTCTCCACAGAGTGCGGTAAAATATTTTCTCTTTCATTTTCCAGTATCATCTCCTTCCCTTAAGGTCATCCAGTAGCTGCTTACTTCTTATTCTTCGTCTTACCGTCACTTCTATCCTGTCCTCTATCTGCCCTTCAATAGCGTGTTCTAGAAAGCAGTTCCTATGCACCGTGTGACCAATCCAGTTGGCCTGATTTGTTTTTATTGTTTGTAGGATATTCCTTTCCTCCTTGACTCTTTGTGACACTTCTTTGTTTCTCACACGATCGGTCCAAATGATCTTCTCCGTCCTTCTTCAGTACCGCATTTCAAAACTTCCCAGGTATATCTGACCTACTTCCCGAAGCGTCCAACTTTCAGCACTATACAAAGCTATACTCCAAATGTAGCACTTTACTAGTTTCTTCCTTAAATGTAAGTCCAATTCGCTGGTGAAAAGAGCCTTCTCTTTTGGTCTATGCTAATTAAATTAATTTACTAAGCGAAAAGAGAAAGTAACAAAAAGACAAGGCAGAATTTATGAAGACTGATCTGGAAAAAAATGGAGAGAAAAGTAAGGAAGTATATATCTGCTTCGCCATCAGTTCTTACTAAAACACTTAATGATAATAAGAACCGTTACATCAACTTTGGCATGTTTGATCTTGAAAGCTTTACTCTATTTTGCAATGAAATCCGTTTATCAAATCTTTTACAATTTTATTTAGCGGTACTCAGGCTTAATTAAATCGAGATGGATCTTCGCAGGAACTATTTGACCACCACATAATTAACAACAAATAAAACGTGGAAGTCGAACCAATCGCCAGGCAATCTGAATTTATGCCGCTCTGCACAGGACAACGGCGAATTTAAATAGGAAAAACCGTATTGTTTACTCGCACATAGGGGTTTGCATATAAAATGTGATTGTAATATTCTTTAGAGTAAGTATCGTCTACAACATAACTTGTTTTATTACTGTCTTCATACAGAATTCCAAGAAGTGTCTAATTGGTGCCAACTGCAGCAATGAGCTGCTCACGGATCAGAGTGAATCAGGGCAGAGATGTCGCTCTGGTCATTGCTCCCACTTGAGACACAATGGTCCTTCAGCTCCAGGGCTGTGTGACGGAGAAGAAGCAGACAGTAATGGAATTTACACTGAGAACACTGAAAGAAATCCCATGGACCGACCTCACCAGCTACTTTAAAATAGTGCATCCCACTGATTTTTCTAGGACTAGAAGACCGCTTGGCATTGAAGATGAAAGTAGTACAATCATTCGACACGCCCTTGCGTACGAGTATTTACCAGTCGACCGGCGTAAAAACAAACTGTATTCTTCACGTAGAAAATATTTACTTTTCATCTAGACGTGAGATGATATTAAAATGAGTATTGTAAAAAATGTGATGTGAACTTTTTCACATAAATTTATCTCGCTCAGGCATCATCCAGTTGAAGACTTTCTCAGACATAGTAATGAATTTCATATTCCACAGAAGCTGAGAATATATTATACCGGTTCAGTAAATACCAACTGCTAACGGAAGATCCTTTATCAAAAAGCCAGTTATGGCTGTGCCTATATGGTGAGAGTCGCACATATTCTACTATATTTAATGTATTCTATGCTCTACTACAAACCCACGTATTTTTACAATTCTATATCGAAGCCAATTTCTGGTTTTACGTGTTTTCTTTAGAATCTAGAAAAAATCCGATCAATTAAACGCATCCACATGAATCAACCGGATCAAATTATTCATGGATTTGAAACCCACTTAAGACGCTAACAGTTGCTCAGTCAGTCAAACAAATTCAACGTCTATTAGGGATCAAATTTAATTGTCTTTTTTACAAATCAGCCACCCGTCCTTCCCCTGAATCAGTAAAACCCATTCGACATCTTCCATAACTTTAATTAAGAAAAACCGTAAAATTATCTTCTCACCTATACCCGAGACTTCCAAGTGGTTTATTTTCTCCATTTCTAACCAAATTTTCAATTTCAATTTAAAACTTCTTGTCTCTTGCGTGCTACATGTTCTGCCCATCTCATTCTCCTTTATTTCTTTGCCCTAACAAGGCAATCCCACCGGCCCAGTTGCCGCCCCTTCTAAGGCGTAGGTCTGCGGCCACTCACCTACTGAGATTGCGGATTCGAATTCCGTCTGGGGCATTGATATTGATTTGTTGTGTGTTTTCAGGTAGAAGTCTGTGCGACAAGCTAATCACTCGTCCAGAGGAGTTCTACAGCTGTGTGTGATCTAGAAACCTCAAAAGTGTGGAGGCCATGGCGAGTGTTGGGCGACAACACCACACGAAAAGGGAAAAAAGGGGGATAAATAAATAAATAAATAAATATATGTGTGTGTGTGTGTGTGCATGTAAATTTGTGCTGAGAAAGCTTCAGTGTCAAAAAGTGTAAGCAAAAAATTTGATACGAACAGTAAGATAAAAAATGAGTGTAAAAAGTAGCATGTTCTGTGACCCTGCCTGATGTAATGTATCAGCGACTGGAGTGTTCATATTAAACTATGCTGCTGTATAGGTCTGTCACGCAGAAATGCAAAATTGTAAGTCCAGCAGTACTAGAAACTCAATGTGTTCTTCTTTTCTCCCATAACGTGCAAGCATGAATCGGATTTATTGAGGACAATATGATTGTGGTTAGTCTCCAGTTACGTAACACCACACCTGCAATCACAGTTTCCTCCTAACCGTACACCTACCCAACCGGAAAGATCCACACCCAGCTACCTACAAATTTATTGACGCAATAGACAAACCACCAAACCTAGCTTGACAAAAGCACGTAAAATGATGATGAGATCTCAACATCACCACGCGGTTTAGGCATATTATATAAAACCCTTTTAGCAAGAAAGTTGTCAAAACCTGAAGATGGCCGCTATAGGCCGAAACATGTAGTTTTTTCCATTGCTAATAAACACCATCATTTAGCCATATTTATAGTTGTGTTTTTGACTGAATTTACCTCACCATAGTTTAAACACACAACAGGGAATGCACACCTCAGAATTACGTAACAGGAAATAAATAAAAAATAAAGGTTTAATTTCAATTTGTGCAGAATAAGAATAAGACGTGTGCTAGAACAGTTACATTAATTGTACGTAGAAAGCCACATCCAGCACACGGTAATGGGAACTACCGTACAGGAGCCCGTATCACGTGACACCGGATGGTGGGAACTAGTTGCGAAAGAATCTTGGGCTTGTATTTCGAGACGGGAGCTGCAGATCTCAGCAGCAGCAGCACTGTCAAGGACTGACAGAAAGCTGGTTTGAATTCCGCTGTAGAATATAGAATTTGGTGCAGTATAGCATGGCGATGTATCTGTGCTTGTCCCCTCAGTATCAGCAAAATAACTAACTCACAAGTTGCAAGACACATTCCGGGTATAATTGTAAGTCGTTCAAGTGGTTAATAAGTCCCATGCTGTCACAGTGTTATTCCTGTGTTCAATACAGCACAAAAGCAAGCCTTGTACCGAGTCAGTTGAATCCAGTCCATACATTTATATCCTGTTAATCTACTGTTCACTTTAAAACCATAATTCCGTTTACTTCCAGGCCTCCCACGTAACATAATCCCGTGAGGCTTTTCCACAACAAGATTTTTTGTTGACCCATCCATAACAAACGTCCCCATTCCCCTATACACTGTGAAGACAAATAAGGAACTTTATGATAATTCGGACAAAACTTGTGGTTACTGGATGGAAAAGTCAAGTCTTCCTGCCTACACCATAAAGGCATGTAGAGGAAGTAGGGTCTATGTTAGTGGGTCCCTGTCACCACGGCATGGCGCGTCCTCAGGTTGCGGATAGAGAAACGGCCTCCAATAAGGAGGGTAGCTGCAAATAAATTGAATAAGCAGTCGCGGACAGTCGACGAGGGGTGGTCCTCCAGTTTGGAGGTTGGGCGAGGTGCTAACAACCCCTCCCTGTAAAAATTAATGTTCAGAAACACTCACTTGCGGGATGATTCCTCTGGATACAAAACAATCCGGAGGTAAACTACTCCCCCACTCGGATCTCCGGAGGAGAGTGTTTCTAGGGGAAATATCGCGCAGCATACAAAGAGGTATGGCGGACGCTTGTGAGTGCGGTAATGAACCTTCGGGTTCCGTGAAATGCGGGGAATTTCTTGACTAGCTGCAAACCAGTTAGCTTCTCAAGAAGGACTCTGCACCATGGAGTAAGTAAGTA
>Ga0123355_10019544_pt1 | contig 10782 bp, 9 predicted proteins | sample TergutEmb28metaG_3_FD_89872 | JGI IMG/M metagenome (GOLD analysis project Ga0123355, IMG submission 89872) | Embiratermes neotenicus P1 segment gut microbial communities from Petit-Saut dam, French Guiana - Emb289 P1 | ecosystem: Host-associated > Arthropoda: Insects > Digestive system > Gut ...
CAAATGTGCACGTTTTTGTGTGCTGCTATTGGTATGTATGTATGTACGTATGTATGTATGTATGTATGTATGTATGTATGTATATGTGTGTGTGTATGTATGTATGTATGTATGTATGTATGTGTGTGTGTATGTATGTATGTATGTATGTGTGTATATGTGTGTGTATGTATGTATGTATATGTGTGTGTATGTATGTATGTGTGTATGTATGTGTGTGTGTATGTATGTATATGTGTATGTATGTGTGTGTGTGTATGTATGTATGTATGTATGTGCGTACGTATGTATGTACATATGTATGTGTTATGTATGTATGGTTTTATGTATGTATGTATGTGTATGTGTGTGTATGTATGTATGTATGTATGTATGTATTTCATGCTAGAAACGAGTTGCGTAGCAGCAGAAGCACAAAGTGACAGAGATGGTGAGTTGAAGAACCCATGAATGCCTTTGCTAATCACTGATTACCAGTACGCAATTATGACACCGCCTGTAACACACACTACATAGTCTTTCTACTCATATCACGTTACGTTGACACCCTGTTGACAAATGTTGGACATGAAGTTCATAACTCACCGAGCTGCATTAATTCTTCGTCATCTTGGTCTGAACTCTTTCTACATAGTCATTGTACGTGTAGAGGGTTATTGTTGCATCTGGTAACACTCATTGATACACCACACACGGTAGGACTCCTCTGGGCCAGTGATCGGCCCGTCGCAGAGACCTCTACCTGACAACACACAACATTCCCAAGATACAGACATCCGTACGTCACAAAGACCAACAAGATGCACAATTTTTCTTAATAATTTATTTCAATTAAATTATCCTCGACGTGTTTCGAACAAGTAATTGTTCATCATCATCATCATCATCATGAAAAAGATGCACGGTAAAATACTGTAAGCTGCTTGTACGGCCCTCCTGATGATGAACAATTACTTGTTCGAAACATGTAGAGGATAAGTTAATTTAAATAAATTATTAAGGAAGAGTGTGCATCTTGTTGGTCTTTGTCACATATGTGTATCACGATGCACGGTTCAAAGACTGTAAAGACATCCATGTCCCTGGCAGGATTCGAACGCGCAATCCGAGCAGGTGAACGGCCGCAGACCGTAGCCTTAGGCCGCACGGCCACCGGCGATAGGTGAGCTGTATTACGTGCCGAGAAATCTGAAAAATTTCGATTTGATTTCCATGCACGTTAAAAATTACCATGTGGACTGATGCAAAAGCTTCCCCCAAGGTGTGTTTTAGAGTAAGCAATCAAAGGGCCATGAAATATGCAGAAATGAATGTAGTTTTGATAAAGATAAGATAGGAGGGAAGAGGAACTGCTCGGAATGTTTCAAACTTTCACCTTGTCAGACAAACAGATTTCGGAATTTTAACAGTGTATTACTTTGTGCTTATTCGTTAATGAATTCCACGCACTCACCATTATACAGACGAAGAACAAAGCGGAGTCTTCCTTTGTGACGAACACAATTGTGGTGAACCCTAGGGGAGAGAGAGTGCTTGATTCGGTATTGTCTAACAGGTAGTCGTTTCCTTGAGCTACGAGACGGTGTGTGACTCGCTGATGATTTCCGGTTCTATTCTTTGCGATTTTATGTAGACTGCAGTTGAAATGTGATGGTACACGGTGACGCACGGGAGGGGAAGTGAAGTGGAAACTGGCGAATTGAGTGGGTAGCCAGTACCCTTCACACTGTCTCGCTACTGCTCCCTTTATGCCTTATTGACGTATACACGCACTACTTTACTTTTACCGTTACAGATTTGCTGTTGAAATCTGCTCATTCCGTATCACAATAGCTACACCGAATCAGAAATGATTGACACAATTTCGTCATTCATTATCGAAAAAAAATAAATTCAGTTGAATGTTAGGATGTAAGATCCGTTTGTAAGAAATGTGAAAATTTTAATTCGGGTAATGTATAAAGTTTAAAATACTGTATTTTAAAAGACACTGTGAATTCTTATGTAGAAAGGAAACTGAGAATTTAATTGGTACGTGCCCGTTGGGCTCTCACACTGTATTGTAAACTGCGCAAGATGAATGATGGCATTGATCCAGTGCGGTATAATGTACAGGACATGGAACACTGAGTGACAGTTGTGGAATCTTTTGTTGCTGTTTCAAAGGTTTTCACAACATTCGAGAACGTTATTATCTGCCGAGTTGGCGAGATTCTGGGATTAAGGCAACAGCGATGGACGAGGTCGGTATGCACAGTGCAGTGCAAGTGCTTCGCCCACAAAGAAAGGCGGCGAACGTTTGGACTTGTGCGAAAACCTCCACCTTTCCTGCAGTGTAAATGTCGAAACATCAGCCTCACAGTTCCGCCGGCAACTGTCCTGAAGTCTGCGCTGTCATGTACGAGTAGCCGAGTCCGGCATCATTTTCTTTTGATTAAGTTATTTTGTTACGTGATAGGCAGCAGGTTGGAAAGAGTAATTTTAATACCGGAATAGGAACATCATCCTGTGTTCCTGCTTTGTTACTTTTAAGTTCGTAAGGGTGTCGTTCCTCGCTTTTTATTGTACTTTGGCGACACTGTTAAGCTCACAACGTGTTTCGTTTTGTCCTCTTTACGCCGAATTCTTGTGGCAGAACTGTACTGTAAACAGCAACATACAAGTGTATTGCTGACAGGAATGCAGGGACGTTGGTGAATATGTACCGCAACGCACCGCGGCGCATGCCGTAAGAGAGCAGGCCTGTTAGTATACTTGTATTTCGTTGTATATGAGTGCGTCGATTGTTCGGATGTTTGAAGTCATAGTTGTAGATTTTATTGAAGTATATATTTTGTTGTAAGTTATGTAATTTTTATACTGAACTATTTCAAGTGTGGCCTGCGTTATAGCCAGTGCTGCATTCAGTGTCATTTGTGTCTTGGGGCATATTTATAGATGCCCTATTGTGTCTGTTGCTATACGCACCGGCAGGCAGAGTGAATGTGAGTGGCGTATGAAAAATACGGGGATTGAAGTGAAATATGAACATTAATATGCATGTATTTGTTATTGCTCGTATAGTTTTTAGCACGTGGCTGAGCCGTACTGAGCACTGCAGAACTGGCAGCTTGATCGGTGCCTTCGCACCAACTGTCCGCTCTACTGCAAGCGATTCCGCGCTAAAAAGAAGTCCTTATGACACCAGCTGTTAATGTCTACTTTGTGAGCGGGGTTGTAGGTGTCATGGGCGGGTTCCTCATTAAGGCGGATACTCTAGTGTATTTGAAATGATGAGAATTTATGATTGGGTCCCAGGAGCAACTGTGTCACTGCGTAAGTCAATTCGCCCTTGGATATTAGCGTCGCCTGTCGTGGAGTGTACCGCCCCTTCAGCAAACAGGTGGTGAACCCACATGTTGTGAGCTCACGTACAGTGAATGTGATGCTTTACCAAACGGTACTTGCCGTAATAGGCGAAGGTGCCCCTATGCGTCATTAATCACTATTCCATAAAGGCCGAACCTTGGCAGCAGATTGAGGTGTGTTCAGTTTTTATTCGTCTCGTATGTTATTACAGACCTGTGGTCATAGGTGTTTACAAATATGTATTACAAAGAACAGTATGTTTATGGAAATGGCAGTAGTATACATGGTGCATGTGTGTAATATAGACATCCATCACTGTCATCAAGTGAAGGATGAGCTGTGAAAATGAGACATTCTTAAGAATTTGGGAATTGTTACAATAGAACTAGCCAAGGTGAATCTGGAGCAATTTGTAAGTTGTGAATAATGATCCAATAGCTGGTATAAAGCAGGTTCATGGATGTATTGTAATATCCAGAATTAAACTGAGAAAGGATTAGAAAACAGTCCAGGGTCCCTAAGAAAGTCATTATACCTGCCAACTTACTGAACTTGTAAGTCACCACTCTTATCTCCAGCAGAGAGGTTAGACCATATGTAGTCTGTATTTCATACACTTCACTGTTAGAGGCACAGATCTTGTCTCTGTAGTTGTTCTCGGAATTACTCCACTTTCACTTCAAGCTGTGATGTGTTGTATTCTTGTGTTGACATGTAGGCCTATGTAAGGAAGTAGTGCTTGCCAGTATTTTTGTGTAATTAATTAATTAAGGCATGTAGCACTCACTTATACTGACATGCCATGCATAACGATTCCTGGAATATGAAATGTCATTAAATAACATGCGTATAGAACTGCAGCTGTAAATATGTCCTCTTGGTAAGAAGCATGAAATGCTTTTTAGTTGGCTCTGAAACAGTGCATCTGCCTTGCTTGCATCACACTGATGTACATAGAGCGTTGTGCTACCTAAGTTTCTGCTTTTTGTCATCATCTTCAGGTGAGTACATTCTGGAAAATTAGCAATCGCTGCCTTTCGTTTCCTTCATATCTGGTTTGAAGTTGGATTCAACACTAGGACTCAGCTATAAATAACCAGTAGAATGAGGGCAGCCATATAACCATTAATCGGTTTACTTCCAGATCATTCAACCAGACAGTCAATAAATCTGTCATTCATCTAATCACGTTATAAAGTCAGTGAACACTTTCTACAAATAAAATAACTCGGTTCTTCAGGCGGCGTCTAGACCAAGAGCCATCCCAAGACATCTGCTCATGCTTATGGTAATGCTCATGACAACAAAGAGAGCTCCTCTGTCTGCTTGTAGCAGACCAGGGCTTCCCTTCATTGTCAACCTGAGTGTATGCTACAGCTGTGTCTGCTCGTAGCATTGTGTTTACCCGCAGAAGTACTAGGGTGTGGCGCGAAGGTATCAGAGAAGGCAGGCAGCTGTTCTGTTAGGGTATAACAGTGAAAGGATTGCATTATGTCTGTCATCATTCCAACATGATTGTTTTGTCTTACAGGGAGGATTCAAACTTCAAGTGATGGATTCCTTACAACGACCAGTACTTGATCTTACCCCAGTAACAGCTGACTCAGAATTTGTTAAAAATGATGTAACGTAAGTATCTTCCATTATGTTCATAACTTTTGTTGCTGTCAGAATTAACTGTCAGTGGACCTTAGGTAATGATGTTTTGGAAGTGACACTGACAAACATAAATAAGATTAGTGATTGGGTTTGGAGATTATTTAACTGGAAGTACTTGCAGTTATGCAATTCAGAAACTGTTATTGTTTTGTTCTTATCTTTCAAGCATGTTAAATATTCTGGAATATAAAAAAATTGCCAGAAAGCGCTAAAAATATTTATACCTGAGCTATATCAAGTAAGTGAGGAATTTAGAATACTACGTGACAAATTCCAATTTATTTGTCATTGCTAATGTAAAACAGTTGCGAACCGGCAGTAGTTTTAGAATTTTACTGCCTTCTCCCCGAACATCATGGAGTGTTGGCGTCCTAAATTCAGGAATTTTTAACATTTTTCACAATCGGGTTGAGTTTGGCACGATTTTGGAGGGCCTTCGGAATTTGGGGGGGGGAGGGGGTTGAACACCCCCCCCCCCTGGTACGCCACTGGAATATAGGAATTTATTATTAACTGGATGTGTAGCTCAGATGGAGAACATGATGAACTGAATACAAAATTTTGGCGGAGAAACCTTTTTCTGGAATAGAGATTCAGGTAGGAGTGAAACATTTTTTAAACTGAAGATTCATCAGGGATAAATGTGATTACTTTTCGCACAGAGCACAGGCATATTTGGTGCAGCTGCCACCTGACTTCAACTGCAGCGACTGTACAATACGTTTGATGAGGCAAGCTGAGGAGTGGGGCAAATCCTACCGTTTCTGGTCCTGTGCTGATGTGGATATCCTGTCCAGTAAGTAGAATATACCACCTGTTTCACAGAATATTTTAATACTGTAATTTTTTAGTTAATTATGTCAGATTACAGCATTCCGGTTTTTGCAGTCTACATGATTGTGGGTTGACACTGGCATTTTGGAGGAAGTTTGCTGCTTCCATCTTCAGGATGATAGAAATACTTTTGAACTTTAGTGTATATCTAGATGCTGTAATTCCATGGCAACACATTCATCCCAGATGTTGATGTCCACCCACAATCCTACACTGTGTCAAAACCTGCTGTGAAAGCATGAAACATACAAGTTTGGGAAATATCATCAGCATTTGCAAGAATTTTTTTTATAGGGGCCATCCCTTTGTGTAGTAGCAAATATATGTATTTTATTGCCGAAAACACAACATATATATATATATATATATATATATATATCAACGCATTGATGAAATGTCAGTTACATCAGGGCTACATGTTTCGGCCGTAAAACAGCCATCATCAGGCCAGTGCAGAACATATACAAGGTACAATATAAGCATGCACTATATGGGATCCCATATTGTTTACAATAAAGGTTAAAATAATTGAGCATCCAATTGTACAATGAAAAAACCAATTTAAAATGTAATTAATTATGTCACTTATAGTACTAAAAGAATTTTTTTGTCATCACAAAAATGGTAAAAAAAAACACAATACGTTTCAGAAGCACCAGAAGAAGGAAGCAGTTTGCTTCTGGAATGTAGTGTGGTGTTATGAGTATTTTTTTTACTAAGAATGTGCATTTAGTTGGTATAATAAACGGTGTTCACTGACAATGGAAAAAGCTCTTGTTAATGCTGCCGATATTTCTCATGTATAGCCATTGCCAAAAATCTGTGTGTTACAATATAAATGTGGGAACTTCAGTAATACTGATAGAGACTTGATTTCACAGAAAAGGATTATAAAGAAGAATGCAGTGGTCATGGACGGTACCTGTTGTCAAAATGCCGTTGCGATCGGCTATATTATGGTCCTCATTGCCAGTACAAGGATGAGTGTATTGACGATAATGATTGTGGAGACAGAGGGACGTGCATTGACATTGAAGCCACTACAGCCCCTCGGAAGCAGTGTTATTGTGAACTGGGATGGTATGGTCCAGACTGCACTAAACGTGAGTTAATTACATCTAATGGAAAGCAAAATAAAATTGTAGTGGTCTGAATTAGTTTAGCTGCTGTAGCATGTAAGATCAGTGTAATGCGTTGATATCATAAATATTTCATAATGTTTTTTTTTTTCTATTTTATTTAGTTGTGAATTTTTATAAGTGTTATGAAAATGTATCTGTGTAAAGACCAGTATGGACAACACCCTGAAGTAGTTCTTTATGTAGTTGGTGCATATATGATCTTGCATGACAATGCAAATGAACACAGATTCTTCAGCTATAAGCACTTGTGGACCAGTAACCAGACTTGTGTGGTCTCCTTCAAAGTACTCACCTTCTGATTTTGTGCACACTCATTCCATTGCTTCTGGCAGTCCTGGAGATATTGCTGGAAGCCATTTGCCAAAAGTCCTTTAAGTAAATGACTTCTCGTGACCATTAAATAAGTATTATTCTGGACTAATCCTAACTTATTACTTTGTTTGTTGGAATATTGGTGGTTTAATTAAGTAACTACATTCATTAAATCTAGGTTCAGCTTCACAACAACCAAAGAGATGCACTGTCATAGGAGGCATCCTGTATTCCAGCTGGTAGCTAACTTTCATGCCATCAGCAATTTAAACTTAGAAAATCAAAGTCCTTCCAAAAACTATTTACACCTTACTATCAGTGAGTCTTTTTTTATCAGTGTGTTTGTATGACTGATGTTACAAAATATCTTGTATTACGTAACTTTCACGCTGCCTCTCGTCCCCTCAAAATATCACCTGCTTATGCCCGCAGTCCATGTTGCCTTATATGTCAGTGATGGCATCCGTATGAATACAGTACTAATCAGATATGTGGAGTAGGCATAGATTATATTAAGAATAAAGTGACATACCTTAAATGGTAATGAAGCTGGAAACAAATTTAAGGAAAGGGAATGTTATGGGCTCAGTTAGAAATGGCATCTGTTTTGGTAGTTTCAAAATTCTTTTGTTTGTGTGGTTTACCATGGATTAACATGTAATTATGTTAACATTAGGTTTTATTGTGTGTCTGATTAGGGTCTGCAATAAAAACGATGGATCTGGACTTCACTGCATACAGTAAACGAGATTTGAGCAACACTTTCACTTTATATTGGAGAATTCTGCAGGAACAACAGGAATTGGAAGTAGTAATGGTTGTAAATGGTACAAGTTATGTTGGTCTGGGTTGGCGACCACGCCATCTCACAGCTTCGTGCCGCAATTTTCCTTACTTGGAGGATCCTGAAAGCAAAGATGGGAAGCAGGAAACTAAAACAACAGTAGGAAAACCTGAGCCTGAGGGTCATCCTGTACCTTCAGCAAAACCAGAACCTACTAGTGAACCGGAGCCAAACAGTGAACCTGAACCAAGCAGTGAACCAGAACCAAGCAGTGAACCAGAACCAAGCAGTGAACCAGAGCCAAGTAGTGAGCCAGAACCCAGCAGTGAACCTGAGCCTAAAGTAGAACCTGAACCAAAACCAACAGAGAAAGCCAAACATGGCAAAACTGTTTCTTCTCGTGAAACCAAGAACTATAGCACTGCACCTGGCACAGACAAGGATGTGACTGTAGAAACAAGTGTGTCTTTCAGAGTCAGTTCTTCTCAAGGTAAGTTCATATCTTGTCGCCTACATACTCTGCTAATGTGCATGTCAAACAAGTTGTGATGGAGTAGCATAATAGCTGTGTCAGCAAGGACTCTGTTGGCCTTGAATACTGAACTTTAATATTGACAGACAGATATTATGCCTTTTTTAATGCAAAGTGTGTATCTTTAAATCAACAAGAAGGGTTACAGTGTGAATGTAAAGGAACTGTCTTCCAGCTCAGTAGCTGCCTATTGTACTCCGGTGTAAGCCACATGGATGATGATTCATCCTGTTTGATTCTTGTGTTGGTTAAAGACAGAAGCAGATATTTCGTGTTGAATGTGATACAGTGTGGTCATGGGTGGTCAGCAGGTAAAGATTTACATCAAAACAGTTGTGGCCTGTGTCAAGACACTAGCCTACTATTGGCTTTGAGAAAATGAGCATCTGTCAGGTTTACCCATAACCCCTGTTGCTTCAACAACAGCAGCAGCAGCAGCAGCAGCAACAACTACTATTACTACTACTAATACTACTATGACCACCACCACTGCCAGATCAGTAGGTACAGTTTTATTCTCGAAAGACTGTGAATAAAACTGTATGATTTATTTGTACATAAATTTTCAGTAACTCTAGAGAAATTGCGGTATATCTTATTAGCTGACTGCTTGCAGCCTAATCAGTTTTAGGCAGGAACACAAAATCTGGGCCTGCGTGAACTCCTGACGTGGCAACCGTATACACAAGCATCACGTATGCCCCCTTCCCTCAAAATATTTTAGCTCAAGCACGCAAGAGAGCTGGCTGTATTAAGGGATTACTGTATTTTTTTCTGAAAAATGCAGAAATGCAAGGTTATCTGTAAAATTTAATTAAAATGGCAATGTCAAGACATCCTCTAGTGGAGTAAACATGTTTTAAAATACAGTATGTGATACATTGCCTACCTGATTGTCCTTCATCAACATTTGCAGATAAAATAGGCTACTTTTTCAGAATTAATCACTATGGAGGCATTATTCGGGAATTATTGTGCCTTACTTTGTTAAATATTAAGAATGTGTGTCAGCAGCTGCTTTTGCACTAAAATTGCAGTAGAGAAAATGGCAGCAGAAGTGCGACAAGGCAAATAATAAGCAGGTCCCAAGAGTCCAGGACCTGACATGATTAAATTTATATTTTATGTAGGGGTGCACAAATCCTGGGTGCCAGGTTGCCTGGGCAACTGCATTTTGTATGGAAGTGCCCAATATTTGGGGCTACTTGGTGGTATAGTTGGTTGAGGCACTGCCATACAAGCTGGAAGGTTGCAGGTTCAATTCCTGATGATGTCACTGGAATTCTTCATTAAAATAATCCTTGCAGACACACTGTGGCCCCAGATTTGACTCAACCTCTAACAGAAATGAGTACCAGGAATACTTCCTGGGGGGTAAAGGCGACCTGTGCATAGGGCTGACAACCTTACCACCTTCATGCACTGATTGTCTAGAAATCTGGGAGCCTCAGGGCCTGTAATAGACCTGCACAGGGATTGCCTGATATTTGTGGGTCCTGAGTGTGGAACTTGCTTCACGTCACCCTCAGAGGATCATCGATATTGTTCCTTGATCTTCTTGTAATTCACAGTTCCACTTACTTGTGGCAAGTTCATAGCAAAACATTTTTATTAAGTTTTTGTTACATTAACACGCAGATTATCAGCATCTCTTTTGCATCTTACAACTGACAACATGAAGGAGATTTGTCATCACCCCTTCCATCCCTCAGTTATGCCCAAACCCACCAAAGGAGAGATACATGATATTGGACATGGAAACGAAATGTGAAAATCCTGAAAAGAGAAAAGACATATATTGTGTACTTCATTAAAAAGTTACTATTTGTCACAGTGATTCCTTGTTGTCTTATGAACATAACCTGTATGAATACATGGGTATTTCTGTTGCCAGTACTATAGACTGAAAATTCACTTAGTGATGACTGTTAAAATATGGTGCCAATTTTATTTTCTAGGTCGCAGAAAGAGACAGACTCCTAAACAGAATAACACCGAAAGTAAGTACATTCTTACATTGGTATGTTGAATGTTATATATATATATATATATATATATATATATATATATATATAGAGTAAGTTTTTATTTTTTTTATTCTTTTATGTTTGTTATATACTGTATTTTTTGTATTTGTTTTTTTATTGTTCAGTATATTTTATTTTTTTCTC
>Ga0123355_10019545_pt1 | contig 10782 bp, 12 predicted proteins | sample TergutEmb28metaG_3_FD_89872 | JGI IMG/M metagenome (GOLD analysis project Ga0123355, IMG submission 89872) | Embiratermes neotenicus P1 segment gut microbial communities from Petit-Saut dam, French Guiana - Emb289 P1 | ecosystem: Host-associated > Arthropoda: Insects > Digestive system > Gut ...
CAGCTCACCGGAATCGCCCCGCTCGGACTGGACGCCGATGGGCGCATCCGGCTCGATGGCTGGGAACTTGACCCGGCCGTGCAGGCCGAAGTGGCCCGCCGCTGGCAGGCCGCCACGCCGGAGACCATCGGCGAACTCGCCGACATCGGCTGGTTCCGTTCCCAGTTCCGTGCCCTGTACGGGTTCGACATCCCCGGCATCGACTACGACGCCCCCGTGGAGACCGACGTCCCCTGGCCCGGCGAGCGTTAGCGCCGGGCTAGCGGACGAGCCGGAAGGCCAGCTTGCGGTTCCCGCCGTTCTGCTGCATGAGCGCGAACCACAGTCCGAGCAGCGAGTCGACAGCACGGACCGCGTCGGCGCCGCCGACGTAGACCGGCCCAAGACCCAGAGCGGAGATGAGTTCCTCGACGGTGCCGCGAGCCTGCGGGTCGCTGGCGAAGAACAAGTCCGTGCCGGGAAGCGGGTCAGCGAAGTTCTCCCAGCCGAGCGTGTTGAAGGCGCGGGCGTACCTGGCACCGGGCGCGGCGGCGGTGATCGTCGCCTGGCTGTTCGCCTCGGGCTCGCCCATCCGGTTCGCCGCGTCGATCACCACCTTCCCGTCCAGCGCGCCGCCCAGCGCGCCCGCCACCTCGGGCACCGCCTTGCCCGGCACGGCCAGCAGCACCACATCCGCACTGGACACCGCGTCCGCCATCGCCAGCACCGGCGCGCCGCCCGGTCCGGTCCCGCCCGGATTCCGGCCCCCGTAGACCACGTCCTGCCCCGCCGTCCGCCACCGGCCTCCCAGCGTGCCGCCGATGTTTCCCGTGCCGATAACCGCGATTCTCATGCCGCGTTCCCCTCCGTCACTTCCCGCGACTTCAGATAGCAGAGTGCTACTACGCACCCTATTCGCTGCCGCGGCGACGTGCGGGCGGGGAAAGCGGCGGTCACCCTGCCGCCTGCCGGGCGTGGCGTGATGTCACGATGGTGCGGTGAGCGACCGGCATCTGGCACGGACTGGCGTTCCTTCCGGCACGCTGGCGCGGGCGCGAAGCGGCGTCGTCAACGCCGCCGGCCTGGTGCAGGGGATCGCCTTGGTTACCTTTCCCGCGGCCAGCGGCATCTTCACCGCGAGCACCGGCTACAAGCTGTCGAGCAGCCAGTACGGTGCGATGTTCGTGCCGCAGGTGGTCACGGCGATCCTGGCCTCGCTGCTCGGCGCGGGGCTGCTCTGGCCTGGATTCACCCGGCGGGTCAGCGAGAAGAGCGTCTACCTGGCCGGCCTGCTCGCCGACCTGGCGGCGATGCTGATACTGGTCGTCAGCTGGGCGGTCGCCCACCAGCACGCGACCGCCTATGCGCTGCTGCTCATCGCGACCGCCTGTCTTGGTGCCGGATTCGGCCTGACCGTGCCGTCGCTGAACACGTTCGCCGCGGCCTTCCACCCGGACGCCGAGGACAGGTCCGTTCTGGTGCTCAATGCCCTGCTCGGCCTGGGAACCGCCCTGGCGCCCGCGTTCGTCGCCGCCTTCAACGGCGCCGGGTTCTGGGTGGGATTGCCGATCCTCGTCGCCTGCCTGCTCGCGGTGGTCATCGCGGTCAGCCTGCGGCTTCCGCTCAATCCCGAGCCCGCCGAACACAGGGCGGGCCAATCCAGATCAGCCCAGCCCGGGTCAGCCCAGCCGGGGTCAGCCCAGCCGGGGTCAGCCCAGCCGGGACCCGTCGAGCCCGCGGGCGCCCGGCTTCCGGTTGCGTTCTGGCTCTTCGGCGGGTTCGCCTTCCTGTACGGGATCTGCGAGACGCTGAACGGGAACTGGTCCCAGCTGAGACTGACGTCGCTCGGCGTGAGCCCGGCGACCGCTTCGCTCGCGCTGACCGGCTTCTGGGCCTTCGTGACTGTTGGCCGGGTGCTGATCGCCGTGATCCAGCGATGGGTGCCGAGCCGGGTCGCGTACCACGTCCTGCCGTTCTTGACCGCCGCGGCCTTCGCTCTGACCGCAGCACTGCCCAGGCAAGCGCCGGCCGCTTCGGTGGCGGCGTTCTGCCTGGCCGGGCTCGGCTGCTCGGCATTGCTGCCGCTGACGATCAGTTTCGGGCAGGAGAAGCTGGCCGACCGCCAAGTGGCGGTGGCGGGCGGGGTCATCGCCTGCTACCAGGTCGGTTACGGTGTCGCGGCGTTCGGTGTAGGCCCGCTGGTCAGCGCGGGCACGAGCACGTCAGTCATCTTCGCGGCGGGCGCGGTGGTGGCCGCGGTCATGGGCGCCTTTTCCCTGGTGGTCGCGCGCGGCCGCCCCTCGCCGTCGTCTCTGCACCCGCGCCCGGCGCGGCCGCGCCACCACCCGCGCCGCGTGGTCATCGAAAGCGACTTACCCAGGTTCCGTGGTCAGCGCCCGTACCTTCGCTGCCTGGCGGCGAAACTGCGCAGGGCGCGCAGGAAGTCGATCTCCCGGAAGGCGGGCCAGTACGCCTCGCAGAAGTACAGCTCTGAATACGCGCTCTGCCACAGCAGGAAATTCGACAGCCGCTGCTCGCCGCTGGTGCGGATGACCAGGTCCGGGTCGGGCTGGCCTGCGGTGTACAGGTGCCTGGCGATGTCTTCCGGCTTGATGGTCTCGGCCAGTTCGAGCAGCGTGGTGCCGCGCTCGGCCCGTTCGTAGAGGAGCGAACGGAACGCCTCGACGACCTCCTGCCGCCCGCCGTAGCCGACAGCGAGGGTGACGTGCGCGCCGGTCGTGCAGTTCCGGCTCACCTCGACGGCGAGCTTGAGCTCGCGTGCGGTGCTGTCCGGGAGCACGTCCAGGTTCCCGGCAACGTGCACCTGCCAGGTGGGTTCCTGGGCGAGCTTGATGGCCACGAACTCCTCGATCACCCGCATCAGGTAGGCCACCTCGGCGCTGTCGCGGCTCGCGAGGTTCTCGGCGGAGCAGACGAATACGGTGACATGGCGGATGCCCGCCTTCTTGCACCAGCCCAGCACCTCCTCCGCGTGTTCGGCCCCGTACTTGTGCCCGAGGCTCGGCGTCGCCAGGCCGTGCTGCCGGGCCCATCGCCGGTTGCCGTCCATGATGATGCCAACGTGCCGGGGCAGTGCGGCGCCCGCCAGTTCGCGGCGGAGCCGGCTGGCGTACAAGCGGTAGAGAAACCGCTGGCCACCGACGGCGATAGCGGCGCGGGCTATGGCCGCGATCGCGTGGCGTACCCGCTCGGGGGCGGCACCGACCAGGCGGCGCCGGACGTCGAACGCTCCGCCGATGGCGTCAGCGACCGCCCGGAGACGGGCCGGCCACGATGACCCGGTGGCCAGGTCGATGAGGAGGGCGGCGAATTCCTCGCCGTAGCGCTCGCGCCACTGTGGCGGGTAAAGGCCCGCGATGACGCGGACCCACAGCGGGTCTCGCTGGCGCACTGGGTCGCGGCTTGGGCGCACTGGGCTGGATCGCTTGGGGCCGGGCGGTGGCGACGATGGGGCCGTCATGGCGTTGCCCTGGCGGTGGCGAGGCGGCTGAGCCCTAGGTCCGCGACCTGTCGCAGCATTCTCGCGGTTTCGGCGAGCGCCTGTTCACCGGCGGGGGTCAGCCGGTACGGCCTGCGCCGCTGTTCGGGAGGCAGAGCCTGGATGAGGCCGCGTTCCTCCAGCCGGCCGATTGCGCCGTAGAGGGTGCCGGGTCCGAGCCGGACGCCTGTTTGCTCGGCCACGTCCTGGATGATCGCGTACCCGTGCTTAGGGCCGCCCGCCAGGCTGGCGAGGACCAGGAGTGGAGGATCGGACCATTGGCCAAGTTCGTCGGCCCTGGTGTGCTCCGCCATGACTGACACCCTTCATCGGTACTACGTCGCGCGATACACGTGCCCTATACTACGTGAAGCGATCTATCGCAGCACGTATTAGATGCCCATTCTGCCGAGGTCTATGGGACCACCAGGGAGGCGGCCATGTCGGTCACCGACCTGCCTCCCGCGGCCGGCCTGGTCGCTGCCCTCGCCGCGCGGGCGCAGGACGTGCTAACCCGGCTGGCGAGCACCTAGCACTTAGACAGGACCGGCGTGCGCGGAACGGTCTGCGGCACCGGTTCCGGCGGCGGGGCGGAACGGGCGAGGCAGACAAGAGCGAAGCTCGTGACGAGCACGGCGACGGCGGCGGCGATTCCGCCGGCCACGCCAACCCTCGGCGTTTCCCCGAGAAGCCCGATGCCGATGGCCACGCTGACCACCGGTGTGACGGCGGAGATGATCGGCAGCGTGATCAACGGACGGCCGGTCTGGTAGGCGGTCTGCGTCAGCAGCACGTTCCCGGTCCCGCAGACGACCAGGGCGTAGCAGGTCCACGAGGTGGCGAGGGCAGCCGGTCCGTGGCTTGCCACATGGGAGAACGCCAACGTCACCACCGCAGAGCAGGAGTCCGCCAGCCCCGCCGCCAGGGCCAGCAGAACCGCGCGGCGGCGCCCCGCGGCACGCAGCCCTAGCACGGCCGTCGCCACCGCGCAGGCTGCTGCGCTGGCGGCACCCAGGGCCGCCCCCGTCGCGGCATGGTGCGGCGCGGCGCTGCCGTGGCCGGCGGTGGACCGTGAGGTCAACGCCAGGAACGCGGCGATGGCGGCGACGACGGTGAGCGCCGCGGTCCACGATGCCCGGCTGAGCGGCCGATGCGACCAGACGCGAACCATGACCACCGCGACGACCAGTTCCAGGGCCACCAGCATCTGCACGGTTGCCAGCGGTCCGGACCGCAGCGCGACCGCGTGCGCCGCGAAACCGCCGACCTGCGTGGCGATTCCCGCCAGCCACAGCGGCTGGCGCGCCAGTTGCAGCAGCAGCCGCGGCCGCCCCGCGGACGACTCCGGTGCCTTGGCCGCCTGCCGCTGCTCCACCGCCGCGCCCGCACCGTAAAGCACGGCCGCGATCAGTGAAGTCACGATCGTCAAGATCACGGACACGACCCTATTGACGGCGCATCGCGAGAACCATCCGGTAGGTCACCCATTCTTACCGGGGGTTAGCCCCCCGGGCGCGGGCGTCCCGGGGGGCGGCGAGACGACTGGGTCGTGTCTCTGGCATCATGCGGTACGTGACCGAGCACTACGATGTCGTGATCATCGGAACAGGCGCGGGTGGCGGCACGATGGCGAACGCCCTCGCCAGGGCGGGCAAGCGGATCCTGCTGCTCGAGCGCGGCGACTTCCTGCCGCGCGAGAAGGAGAACTGGGACCCGGAATCGGTCTTTGTCAACGGCCGGTACATCTCTAAGGACACCTGGTACGACACCGACGGCAAGCCCTTCCAGCCGCAGGTCCACTACTTCGTCGGCGGGGCCACCAAGATGTACGGCGCCGCGCTGTACCGGCTGCGTCCCGAGGACTTCGGAGAGATCCAGCACGCCGACGGCCTGTCCCCGGCGTGGCCGGTCGGCTACGACGACTTCGAGCCCTGGTACACCGAGGCGGAGTGGCTGTACGAGGTGCACGGCGCGCACGGCGAGGACCCCACCGAGGGGCACTGGTCCAGGCAGTACCCCTGGCCCGCGGTCTCCCACGAGCCGCGCATCAAGCAGATCGTGGACGACCTGAGCGGCGCGGGCTACCACCCGTTCTCCGCGCCGTGCGGCGTGCTGCTCGATGAGGCGAACCGGCCCAAGTCGACCTGCATCCGGTGCAACACCTGCGACGGTTTCCCGTGCCTGGTGCACGCCAAGTCGGACGCCGAGATCATCGGCGTCCGCCCAGTCCTCAACCTGCCGAACGTGACACTGCTGACCGGCGCCGAAGTGCAGCGGCTTGAGACCGACCCGGCAGGCCGGACCGTCACGCAGGTCATCGTCGATCGCAACGGAACACCCGAGGCATACCAGGGCGACATCGTGGTGGTCTCGGCGGGCGCGGCCAACAGCGCCCGGATCCTGCTCCACTCGGCGAACGATGCTCACCCGGCCGGGCTTGGCAACGGCTCGGACCAGCTCGGCCGCAACTACATGTTCCACAACAGCAGGGCCGTGGTGGCCATCGACAAGGAGCCGAACGACACGGTCTTCCAGAAGACGCTCGGCCTGAACGACTTCTACTTCGCCGGCGACGGCCGTCAGTGGCCGTACGGGAACATCCAGATGATCGGGAAGTCGAACGCCGAGGCCATGCGGGGCGAGGAGCCCAAGCTCACCGCCCTGGCGCCGACATTCAGCCTCGACGAGGTCGCCCGGCACGCCGTGGATTTCTGGCTGACCACCGAGGACGTGCCAAAGCCCGGCAACCGGGTGACGGTGGACAAGGACGGAAACATCTGCCTGGCCTACCAGCCGACCAACCAGGCCGAGGCGGACGCGCTGTATGGCGAGCTCCGGACGATCATGAACCACATCGGGATCGCCGCCCATCACGTGCTCGGCAAGAACTTCTACATGTCCATGCCCATTCCGGTGGCCGGCGTGGCCCATCAGGCGGGTACCTGCCGGTTCGGCGCCGATCCGGCAACCTCGGTCCTCGACGTGAACTGCAAGGCACACGAACTCGACAACCTCTATGTCGTGGACACCAGCTTCATGCCGAGCATCGGTGCCGTGAACCCGGCGCTCACGGTCATGGCGAACGCGCTGCGGGTCGCCGATCACCTGGTCAAGCGGACGGCGTGAGGCTCAGGAACCCGTTCGCGTCAGTCGCCCTCACAGCACTGCCAGCAGGCCGCCGTCGACGTAGATCGTCTGCCCGTTGACGAAATCCGACGCCGGCGATGCCAGGTACAGCAGTGTCCCGACTAGTTCATGCAGCTCGCCCCACCGGCCCGCGGGGGTGCGCCGGGTGAGCCACGCGTCAAACGCCGCATCCTCCTTGAGCGCAGCGTTGAGGTCGGTGACGAAGTAGCCGGGTCCGATGGCATTGACCTGGATGCCGCTGCCAGCCAGGTCGGCGCACATGCCCTTGGTGAGCATCTTGATGCCGCCCTTGGTGGCCGCGTAGGGGGCGATGCCCGGGCGGGACGCCTCTGACTGCAGCGACGCGATGTTTATGATCTTCCCGCGTCCGCGCGGCACCATGCACCTGGCCACCTCGCGGCCGACTAGGAAAGCGCTGGTGAGGTTGGTGGCGATGATGTCGTCCCAGGCGGACAGCGGATAATCCGTGATGGTGCCGCGCAGCTGCATCCCCGCGTTGCTGACGAGGATGTCGATTGGACCGATGTCCCGTTCGATCACGTTGATGGCGTCGGTGACCGCCGCCTCGCTGGTGACGTCGAACGGCACGGTGTGCACCCGGCTGCCCCAAGCGGGGTCCTCGGCGGTGAGTTCGCTGGCCGCGGCGGCCAGGGTGGCCGGGGCGCGCCCGTTGAGCACCACGCTGGTGCCGGCCTGAAGCAGGCCGCGTGCCAGCGCGAAGCCGATCCCTCTGGTTGACCCGGTGACCACCGCAAGCTTGCCGTGAATGTCGAACAGCGGGTGCGTCATGGGTTCAGTACACCTCCGTGCAGTTCGCTTCGGCGTCGGCCCGCGAACCGGGAAGGATTACGGCTTGCGGGCAACGCCCGCCCACAAGACGGTGGGGGTGGCTGCCTGGATGGGGGAATCCGGGCGCCACTGAGAGGCCTTGACGACGCCAGGCTCGACCAGCTGAAGCCCGGCGAACAGGCTCGTTACGCCCGCCCGGTCTCGCAACGTGGCCTGCTGCGCCATCGACTGGTTCATTCGCCGGACCATCTCGGAGTGATGCTCGACCTCGATGTCGCTTGCCGGGTGAGAGATCGCCAGGAAACTTCCCGGTGCGCATGCCGCCATCAACCGCTGCACGACCGCGCTCGCCTCGCCGTCGGGAACGAACTGCAGGACGGTGAGCAGCGTGATAGCCGTCGGCTCGCTGAAGTCCAGCGTGTCCGCTGCCCTGGCGAGGATCGTGTCTGGGTCTCGCAAGTCGGCGTCGAGGTATTCAAGCGCGCCTTGCGGGCTGCTCCGCAGCAGCGCCCGCGCGTGCGATAGCACGACGGGGTCGTTGTCGGCGTAGACGATCCGGGAGTCGGGTGCCGCACGCTGTGCCACTTCGTGAACATTGTCGGCGGAAGGCAGCCCGGCGCCGATGTCGAGGAATTGCCTGATCCCCATCTCGGCCGTGAGGAACCGCACGCTGCGGACCAGGAAGGCCCGGTTCGCGCGCACCGAGTGGACGATGTTCGGGTAGGCCTGCATGGTCTGCTCGCCGAGTGCCCGGTCAGCGGCGAAGTTGTCCTTCCCGCCCAGCCAGTAGTCGTAGACCCGGGAGATATGCGGGACGGTGACATCGAGCTCGGGCAAGGCGGCTCCCGCGGGAAGGACAAGCCAGACGATTCTGACCAAGTATGCCAGCGCGTCGGCAGCGCAGCGAGGGGGCCCTGATCCCAGGGGCGCCAAGGCCCGCCGGGTTGCTTCCGGGCCAGCCTGCCATATCCCTAACCCGAAACTCTAATCGTCGTCTTATCTGCTGGGTTCTAGTCCCGGCGAGTATGCCAATTGCGTCACTCGGAATCGCCCGACCACCATTTCCAGATCGAGCTGATTCCCTTGGCGTGCGAGAGCCGGTTTCTGTACTCGCGCTCGCCTACGTGACGCAGAATCGCCCGCCCGCCGAGCTGCCAGCCTACGATGCCAGCAACCAGCGCAATCACAACCCATAGCAGAAGTACGCTCGCGTGCACAGCAGTGTGCGCGGCATGAGCATGGAGCAGCAGATAAACCACGACAATGCCAACAGGGGCCAGCCAGCTAAAGCGAGCCCCTGCTGCGGCCGCAATGATAAGCCAGAACCATGTCACGCCGGTGATTGTCACCGTGCTCACAGAGGTCGCCGCGTGGCCTACTGCAAGAATATGCGTCATGCCCGGAATGTCTCACGATTGTCGCAGCCGGTCCAGACCACGCGGACAGGCGTGAGTGCTGTGTGAACGAGTGGACGGGGAGCTCCCGGTGCAGCTCTGAATAGACATCGTGACGAAAGGATAGCGAATTTGTGTGAAAGACGGTCCGCGGCTGCTCGGAAAGCATCTAGAACCCCCGAGCCGGGCAGGCCGAAGGCGTCGAAGGTCCCCAAGATGAGCTGCACGTTAGCAACAGTCGAGCGTTGTTGCTGATGATCTTGGCGGGTTTCGAGGGTCCCATATTTCTGCCAGAAATTCGGTAAAGAAATACGTCAGAATCCCGCACGCAAGGGATTCCCGGCATGTTCAGTCCAGATTCGGTAATTCTTCCTACGTCCGCAGACACTTCCCAGATCGCGCTGACGCGCACGATGGCGAGCGTCATTCCCCGCATTATTCCAGCTCAGTGACCTAGCTGATTGATCGGACGCTTATCTGCCGATGGAGTAGGCCTTCTCATCGATCTCACCCAAGAGGCCCGGTCCGGGACGTAGGTCCCGGACCGGGGCGCCAGATACTAGGACTGGAAGGTGAGCAGATCGAACTCGTTGCCCTCGGGGTCGGCGAACGTGGTCCAGCGGGCCCCGGGGACCTTGATCTCGTTGACCGCCGTGGCGCCCAGGCCGGTCAGCCTCTCGGTCTCCTCCTCGTAGTGCTCGGTGACCAGGTCGAGATGGAGCCGGTTCTTGGCCGTCTTGGGCTCGGGGACCTGCTGGAAGAACAGCCGGGGGCCGCTCGCCGGATCGGTGGCCTCGACCACCACGTTCTCGGGGGTCGGGCCCGGGCTGACCGGGCGGCCGAGGACCTTCCCCCAGAAATCCGCCAGGGCGGCGGGATCGGCGCAGTCGAATGTCAGAGCTGCGACACCAAGACGGACGGCAGGGGCAGTTGCGCTCATGGAACGTTTCCTTCCGGTGGAGGGGCTCACTCACCGGCGGCCGTCGCGGCCGCCTGCAACGACCATCGGCTCTCCCCCAGCGGGAGAGTCAATACCCCCCGCGGCCTGGACCCCTGCAGAGGTTGAACCGTGAGGGTCTCGCCGCCGCCAGGTCGCCCGGCCAGCCCCAGACCTTGGCGATTCGACTTCTGTGAGCGGTTACCCCAGGCCGGCGTCGCGGACGGTGATCGCGATCTGTACCCGGTTCGTCGCCCCGAGCTTGGTCATGATCCGGGAAACGTGCGCCTTGACCGTAGCCTCGCTCATGTAGAGCCGGGTGGCGACCTCGGCGTTGGAGCGGCCTTCGGCTACCTCGGCAGCTACCTCGCGCTCGCGCTCGGTGAGCGTGCCTACCGCCTGCTCGGCGACCTCGCGGCGGGCAGCGCCCTGGTCGGTGCCGAAGTGCTCGATGAGCGTCCGGGTGACCGAGGGCGAGAGCATGGCCTCACCCGCGGCTACCAGGCGCACCGCCCGGATGATCTCGGTCGGCGGGGTGTCCTTCAGCAGGAAGCCGCTGGCCCCGGCCCGCAGCGCGCCGAAGACGTACTCGTCGAGCTGGAAGGTTGTCAGCACGATGACCTTGGGCGGGTCGGGCAGCGCGGTGATCTTCCCGGTCGCGGCTATGCCGTCGAGGCCCGGCATCCGCACGTCCATCAGGACCACGTCCGGCCGGTGCGCGGCGACGGCGGAAATCGCCTCGGTTCCGTCTCCCGCCTCACCGAGCACACGCAGGTCGTCAGCGGCCGACAGGATCGTCCGCAGCCCGGCCCGGACGAGCGGGTCGTCGTCCGCGAGCAGGACACCGAGCACCGGACTCTCGGGCACCGGGGGGGTTGGCCCCGTGTCAGTCTGCACCGCGTCAGTCCTCCCAGCGGAGAGTGGCGGTGAGCATGAAGTCGCCGTTGCCGTCCGGCCCGTGCGCGATCGTGCCCCCCGCCAGGGTGACCCTTTCCTCCAGGCTTACCAGGCCTAGCCCTGACCCGGGCAGTTCGGCG
>Ga0123355_10019546_pt1 | contig 10782 bp, 9 predicted proteins | sample TergutEmb28metaG_3_FD_89872 | JGI IMG/M metagenome (GOLD analysis project Ga0123355, IMG submission 89872) | Embiratermes neotenicus P1 segment gut microbial communities from Petit-Saut dam, French Guiana - Emb289 P1 | ecosystem: Host-associated > Arthropoda: Insects > Digestive system > Gut ...
GAAATACGGACTTTTTTTTTTTTTAAAAAAAGAACGTTTTTTTTTTCTTTTTTTTTGGGAAATGTTTATATATTTTTTTTCTCCACAAAAACCCTTTCCCCCCCCCCTCCGCCCTTTTTCCCTTGCAGTACACTCAGAGAATCCCGCATAAAAATCGGAATCACTGATGAAAAAAACATTACTGGGGGGGGGGGGAGGGAGTTTCTTTAAATTTACTGGTACTATTTCTCAGTTTCTTTAAAAATACGTGGAATATTGGGAAAATTTCCAGATAGTCTATTTCCTTGAGATATCAGATATCTCTGTACTTGCAACACAAACAAGATGAGGTACGCATTTACAATGTCAGTTTAATGCACTGTGACCTATCACGTCGCGTCAGGTTTAAAACTACTTTTCGTCACTTGAATAACTGTCGCAGTCTACGTCACACCACTGTTTAAACAGTTCGTACGAATTTTATAATGTGGACTAAGATCGCTGTGTGTCTCACAAGAACTTTCCTTTACTCCTTCCGCTACGCAGGTGCACTAACCACCGTCTAGGATTCAAATGACGCAAGCATCCTCATCAGTCTTCCAGGTATTTACAAGACATTTCCAAGAGGAAGGGAGAGCAGTTGACACAAGACGCGCCAAAATACACGTAGCGTATTTATCGCTTGACGGATTACGATAAACACAAACTGTCACACTATTCTCTATGCGAAAGTATAAAATGAATTCAAGAGCATACGCACTGTCGAGTTTGCGTACACTTTCGTCTTTTTTCACGCGCGATGGTCGTTCCCGAGTAGCAACACGTGAACAACGCGCAGCTTCCAGTGTCGAACTGTCTGCCACTGCCTCAGAGCCTGGTTCTAGACTGCGGTTGGCCACAGCGCAGCTGCTACGCGCTGCCCCTTGCTATGTGCTCTACCGCGCACCCACTGCCTGATTGTTGAACGGCCTGCAGTGTCTGTGCGTTTAAACGTCCATAAGTGTGACGTCACGACACGCCGTCACTAGCAGGAACAATGGCACTCAGCTGACTGCCGTGAAATCGGACTAACACGCCGATGATGTCAAATTGGCCCCAAATACGGAAAAGCGAAGCGGGGGGGGGGGGGAAACCTTAGATTCTTTCCAACATTTATTACGTATTCCTACTGTATTTACTACACTGTATCAAGGCCACGTGTTATTGAACACATTATGAAATTTGCAGTACCAGTAGGATGCACGGTGGAATGCCAATCAGTGGCGAATAAAAAACTGTACATCGACTTTTCAGGATTTCGCAGCCGTGTGGATGAGATAACCGTTCGTGTGTAATAAGACGCAGCTCTACTGGGTATTTGTTTCCGGACGTTTCGAAAAAAAAAAACGTAATAGTTCCATTTGCAAGGGTCTAAGTGTCCAAGAAAAATGACCTTTGGACCATCTTGATATGGAATATCCACGGCGGTGTATCTACAAATGCATGTGTTAATTACCAATCATAAACAAGATACTCCCAAACGTTTATTATGGCGTCTGGTTTGTTGTGTGCGATTGATAATTAGGTAAAACATATATTTGTGACCTTTCGACCCTTGAAGATGTGACCACTACGTTGTCTCGAAACGTCGGCAAAAAATTACCCAGTGAAGCGGCGTCATAAGCCGTATGTCGTGCTATGTTTGTTGTCACTTCTAAAGCTTACCTAACGACGCTTTCTCAACCTCGCTAATTACGTATTGTTCGTGATAATGGGAATGCGTGAATTGGCAAGGATTCGCAATAAAAACAGGCTGTTACCAATACAAGGTACTACGTAAACATGTCTGGAAGAAAATGGCGGCAACTATTCAGTCAGCACAGCCGATCTGCTTACCCCGAATGAGCCTAAACATGCCGAATTTGGAACTTCTTCTTTGTTAATGTTATCCCTACATAAAAAAGGCGAAGTCCCTCTCCACGTCATGACCACATACGGGGGGAATAGAGGTATAGCTCCGATCATTCTTAATATTCGCATGAAGGGGAGGTGGGTGGCCAACTACCGTTCCCGGCCGCTTTACACCCGGAACCAACCGAATAGGAGGTTGGGACAGCCCCAGTGACGATCTGGAGGTTTCGGGGTTGTCCCTATATTCTTTTTGCAAACTACGCTACGCTGCATTCTTCAACACTGTTTATCAACTGTCACACATAAGTTTACAGAACAAGTTCGCACGCCTCCTTATTGTTCTACAAGCTATAAAAAGATACCAAACTAAATTCTGCGTACCGGTATTTACCACAGATCTCTTGCCGCACACCATGTCAGGCCACTATATTAACAGGCTATGTATCATATTTCATATTTCTAACGCCTTGCGTCCACCATGTTGTTATTACTAAAATACAGGGTTATTCATAAATCCGTGAAACATGTTAGAAAACTGGCTGATGCCACAGTTCAATGAAGACAGTAATGATTGCATCTTTCAACAAGACGGCTCTCCGGTTCACTACAAAGACGTGCGAGGGCATCTCAATCGAAACTTGCCACAAAGGTGGATAGGACAAACAGGAAGATGACGCGTTAATGCCGTGGCCACCCCGGTCCCCGGATTTAACTCCGTGCGACTTTTCCTTCTGGGAGTTTGTGAAGGACACTGTCTTTGTGCCTCCACTCCCCGCTAATCACCACATTTTCGCAACCGTATCACCGCTGCTGTGGCTCTGGTCGACCGTGATATGGTGACACGCGTGTGGAACGAGATGGACTATCGCATAGATGCCTGCCGTATTACCAAAGGTGGACACATTGAGCATCTGTGGGGGAGGAAAAAAAAAAGCGGGGGGAGTTTCTCTCTCTATCGGCGTAAGAACTACCATGATCGGTTGAGTAGTTTATTTGTTGCGAATTTTTAAAATGTTTCACGGAATTATGAATAACCCTGTATTAAGAGATAAAAGGTTTAAGTGGGTTGTAATTGACATAACGTTCATATTAAAATTAATTAAAATCGCTCACCTAACGCAAACGATGGAAGGAAGGTAAAACACACACAGAGAGCATGGTGATTTCGTACATCTGTATTCTTTCCTCAGGAGACGAAAGTAAGGTTAGTGACAGTGGCATGATGGAGACCATCTTGTTTCTTCGCACGGCAGGACTACTTCTCAGATACCGGTAGTACGTAATTACTTTCACGAGTCTTAATTAACGCGATGAACCGCACTGTTGACGACCCACTAACGGTCCATCGCGCCTCAAAGGATGAGTGGGAAAATATGGTCGACGACAACATTCCGAAATGAGGTACACATAATAGGAACATTGCCTTCCAACAGCTTCACTTCTTCATACAGGGAAGCTACAGTAACTGCAAAGTACAATTTAACAGCACAATGACCAATCACAATTTTTTTAGGTGCGTCATCCCCGTTGTGTTGATTCAATAACAAAAATTTGTGTGTATTACACATACAGTCGAACGCAATTATATTTCACCTAATAGTACAGTAAGTATACAGCTACATGTTTCGGCCCTATATGTTGGCCACCTTCAGGTTGTGATTTAACTTACAGAACAGCTATACAAGATGTGTGGTGTTTTTTTAGGGTATTGGGGGTTGGGTGGAGGGAACGAGATCTCGTTGTTTCAATAGTGGCTACCCATGCCCCGTGTAATACATAAAAATTCTTTGTTATTGACCAATCACAAAACCAGCACAAACTAAATACAACACAATTTACGTAAACAAACAACAGAGGGCGATAGATGTGCTCGCATCATTGGACAGTCAAATTTGCCAGATTTCTAAACCGTTTGTTACTTGAAGGTGTACTAATACTTGAAAATCGGACAAGACCGGCAATTTACGTATAACGTAACATTAAGGTGCGTTCGTGTAACCATTGTTGCAGTGGAAATAGAATAAGTGTTACATATTCTGAGCGTGAGTCTGCAGCCTTAGGTATCCTATATGCAAGGCGCATGCGACGTGTTATTTGTCTGTGGCCTGCCCCACCCTACAATATTTCTCCACGTTATTTCGAAAACGGAATGACTGTCGAAAAAAGTTACTGAATATGAAATGCGTGTTTTGATTTACTCTACAGCTCTTGTCCAAAACATTTCTCATTCTAAGCAGAATGCAGCAAGATATGATAAAAAAAAAAGTATATTGGTCTTCATGTAAAGTACCGGTTATTCTTGTCCGATTTTAATGAAACTTGAATTTTGTCAACATATATTTAAAAAAATCCAAATATCAAATTTTATGAAAATCCGTCCAGTGGGAGCCGAGTTGTTTCACGTCTCGTATCTTTATCATGAATACCCAAATTAAACTCCTATTGATCCATATCCATTGCAACAAAATAAAATAACGAGAAAATATATTCAGACTGAAAACGAAAGAAAACTCCTTCCTGCCAGAAACTGATGGATGATTCCTTGGTCATCCAGCCCACAGCACTGTATGCTTGTACAGCAAGCAGTTGCCCAACCATTACAGAAGCTTCCCACATTACACACGGCATGAACATTCATTCTGGGTTTACAAGATCCCTCAGCCAAATCAATTCCATCAGCAACATCACACCTTATGTAAGATGATGTTACTATCTTCTGTCTATGTCCAGTCATCCAAACTCATCTCTTCCATTGAGTTGTGAAGAAGGATCTGTGTACTATTTTCCCTTCCATTCAATTTCTCTGACCTACAAAGCGTATAATTTCGGAAACATCGCGTGCATGCTACATGCCCTGCCAATCCCATCATTCTTAATTTTGTAACCATGACATCATTTGCTGAACGCTACATTTTACTGTGCTGTGTAGTTTACTATCAACTGTAATAACACAATGCACATACTGCACACGATGTCTATTATGTTAACATTATAAACATTACACCTGCACACCTACCTGGATCACGAGAGTGACGATTTAGTTCCTGTGGGCAAAGGTTCACTACAACACAAACAGTTCCTTCTCTTTGTTACCTCCAGTGTCCCTCCTTCTCCTCTGGTGACTTTTCCTACAGAGAAATATCAAACAGGACACAGTATAATATACTTAATACATTCATCTATATATATATATATATATATATATATATATATATATAATACATACATTTATATACTTAAGCAGACATACAGAGAAACTCTGTGGTAAGACTGGACTACAGTCACACTACCAAGTAAAAAGATTACACTCATTATAACAGTGGCTTTTAACCAATTTATAATTTTGGTTACTTTGGCCTTTAGGTCTTCTGGTCTTAGGTTAGTTTAGGTTAGGTAGGGTTGGATTAAATTAGGTTAGGTTATTTTGAAGTATTCCATTCTGTGCATTTAGTTGGTGTAATTGAAGAAATGTCTAATAGGTTAGGTTAGTTAAGTTTGGTTCAGATAGGTTAGGTTAGGATAGCTTAAGTCAGGTCAGGTTAGGTCAGGTGATGTCACATCAGGTCATGCCAAGTAAGGTCAGGTCAAGTTAGGTGAGGTTAGGTCAGGACAGATTAGGCTATTTTAGGTTACATAGTTCAGTTCAGTTCAGGTACATTACATCCACAGTCTTCTCATTCATTATGAACTGAAAAAAAAGAAAAAGCCAATAAAATTGAAAATGTTGTGGGTAGAAGAGCCAAGGCTTGAATTGATCCTGTCACTTCCAACAAATTACTTTATTTTGGATGAAAATATTATTCCAAACCTTAAATCCTGAAATTTGGCTGCCAGAAGGCTGCAGTCCATAGCAAGGTGGTTGAGCACAATCATTCAGTTGACACCAGGCCTGAAATAGTTCCTTGTTATCAGCACTTATAAGTGTAATTTCAGAAGTTTGATTCTCACTTCCTTAATGTAAAAGGAGGAGTACAAAGAGACTGAGTCAAAACTACCAGACATGCCACTTACATTGACCTGCAATTAAAAGAAAACATCACTGACATGCATTTCATTATATTAATTCATTATTATATTTAGTTATACTTATCATTGGGTTATGCTATTTATTTACAAACTTATTCATTTTATTGAACTTCAGCTTCCATACAACATAATAACTTGCTCTGCAACTCCTAACTTCATATGAGGGATTCGGCTCACCAAGTTTTGACCTCTATATTAAGCAACGTAAATGAATTCTTTTGCAACGCTGAACATAAATATTGTACACTCTCAGAAAGTGGTAACAAACTTTCTCCAACAGTCCTGCCAACATATGCCCTTCCCATGATATCCTAAGACATTTATTCATATAATTCCAATTAAGTGCATATAGATGGAATTAGAGGGATAATATGTTTAATGCATGGAATATGAATAATACTCAGATCCTATACCCTATCCCTCTTGTCTGAGAGTGATCGTGAAGCCTCTAAAATTAGGAGGCTCTGGCTCCCTGGATGATCTATACCCACTACTGTCTGTGGTGCCATGGTTGGGGGGAGGGGTAGGGGAAGATCAATTCCTCATATTCCAACAGCGTCAATGTCACATTCACCAGCTCACTGATGGACGCACCTTCATCACCCAAACTGATGAACAACCCAATTATAGCCTTAAATACGAGGTACCACTTATCACATCAAACAGGGCAGCTCCAAGGTAATGGTGTGAAAATTTTCACCAAATATAACATATTAAGCACTGAACAATATGGTTTCAGAGTGGGATTGAGGACTGATAATGCAACTTATAAACTAACAACTGAGATTTTAAATGATATGAACAATAAACTAGTAGGAGGGATTTTTTGTGATTTAGAGAAAGTTTTTGATTGTGTTAATCATGATATTCTATTATCTAAATTGAAATTCTATGGAATCGGTGACAAGGATTTTCAACTGTATCAGTCTTATCTGGGTAACAGATATTGTAGAAAAGCAATATATAATGACAGTAAGAATAGTAATAAAGTTTCAAATTGGGCTAGAGTAAGACATGGAGTCCCACAAGGTTCTATTTTGGAACTTCTACTTTTTCTTTTATATATAAATGACTTACCTAAGATTATAAATAAAGCATCAGCACCTATAACTTTTGCTGATGATACTGGTATCTTATTTACTCACTCAAACCCAATAGATTTCAACAAAAACATTTACATAGTTTTTATTATTTTAAATAAATGGCTAAGAGCAAACCAGTTATCTTTAAACTTTAATAAAACAAATTATGTACACTTTACAACTAACAGAAATATGTCAGTAAACTTAAAAATAGGCTTCAACAATAATTTTATCACCAACAGCTCCTACACAAAATTCCTGGGGGTGACAATGAATAATATTTTGTCTTGGAATAATCATATTGACTTAATTATGAAAAAGTTAAGCAAGGTTTGTTATATAATTAGAAATGCCAAAACATACATATCTGTTTCATCATTAAAAGTGATTTATTATGATTTTTTTCACCTGGTTATGAGCTAAGGAATTATATTTTGGGGAAACTCATCTCACAGCTCCATAATTTTTAGAATACAAAAATAGGCAATTAGAATTATGGAAGGATGTGGGAACAAGAGTTTCGTGTAGAAACTTATTTAAGAAATTACAAATTTTGCCTTTGACATCACAATATATGTTATCTTTATTAATATTTGTGGTTCAAAACAAAAATCCTTTCCTGACAAACAATGAAAATCACAATTTAGATACTAGACAAAGAAATAATTTATACCTTCCTCAAGCAAACTTAACCATTTATAAAAAAGGAGCTTATTATTCAGGGATAAAATTTTTTTAATAATTTACCCTTAGAGATTAAGAATGTTGCTGGTAACCAAAAAAAAAAAATTAAAAATGCTCTGAAAAAAATTTTACACACTTACTCATTTTACACAACTGAAGAGTACCTTAGTCAATCGTAAATTAAGAACTGTATCACAAGATTTTATTATAGTGGTATGTTGATTTAAGATTCTATGTGCATTATGTAAGTACTCTTGAATTGTGTTTAAGTTCTGTCTAGTTACATTATGTAAGTATTTCATTGATTGTATATTCTAAACTGATCACATTTCCTTGTATAAAATTCATTTGTTACCTATGTATCAGAATCACAAATTACTATCATATGTATCTTACTGTTGAGACTCATTTTGTACTATGCCTGTTGTTAGCTAATGGCAAGTTCTATACCCACTATGATGGATCTCCGGAATAATAAATAAATAAATAAATAAATGACATGAATAAACAGCACACAGCAACACAATTTATTAAAGCTACCCTCGTGGTTCAAGGTCAGCGATTTTTGCATAAACCTCGTTGCGAATCACCAGGTGATTCTACCTATATGCAAATTTACCTTTCTCTTCCATCTATGTGTTACTAGCCACACTCACTGAGCCAGGCCGGCTACAAGGAACGACGTCCAGGCCGCTTGTGGCGCTAAAAGACCCTGTTACCTAAGCTCCATGGAACTACCAGCGGGGCACAGATCACACACACACACACACACACACACATATATATATATATATATAATGGGGTCATGTAGTGGTATTATCTGTGGTAGTGTTCAAGTTGCTGCGAATGCGTTTGTGTGTAGGTAAATAGATGAATTGCGAGTATGTTTGTGTGTTGGTTTATTGAAGGGTTGAATGTGGTCTGAAGATAGCGCAGCTAACGACAGACATTTGACTTTTACGATTGTTGAGTAGGTCCGAAGTATGTAAAGTGTCAGGAGAATGGCATCAGAAACGGCTCAGGTCAGCTCGTTGCCACTGCCTCCTTTGCAGTATATTAATCAATACACTGATGAGAATATAAGGAGAGGACGGGCACCAAGACCACCACCAGCAATTCATGATTCATATAATATGTTCGGAAATACCTTTAATGCTGATGACACGATAATAAGGCCACTGGAAAGCCAGGTATGAGAACTACTGTGCGAAGTGCCAAATTAAGGTTAGTCTGTGATAGGTTAAGTACGATGAGTATATACACTGGTAGGCGTAAAAGTATTTCTCGAAGTTTTATAGAAGAGAAAATCCGAATTGTATTTCGAGTAATAGGAAAACCAACACAGAGTAAGGAAGCTATTATGCTCTTGTAATACGAAACTTTTGCACTCTTAATTCTCCATCAGTTGTGTAGATTGTTTTTGCAAGAGAAGCAACTTTTTTTTTTTATGTGTTGGTAAGCATGTGATGTGATGGACACCACGTTGAATACGAGTTTCCAACGTAGTAATGTGTTACATTGTTGGTGTGTTCAAATGGCATTAAGGGCTAGATTTGCTGGAACAGTTTTTCATTAGTCTGCATCACCTTAATACCTGTCAAATGAAAGCCTAACCTTCGTTGAGTACACTTTGTGAACAGTGGAATCGCAGATTTAAATCTTGTGGTATGCTAACACCAATTTTACCTAACTGTAATTAAATCCTGTACACAAATTGTATCCTATATTGAACGTCACTTAAAGAAGTAGGGACAATTCTCCAATGTAGCCCTTAACTATAACAGTGTACTGAAATGTGTAAATTTTGGATTGTGATTAATATTATTATTATTACTACTACTACTCTCCACTGATTATATGCGTGATATTTCAGGGCATCAAACGCCTTTATCCCCAACATTTTGATCGTCGTCGTGAGCTGCGAAAGTTGAATCACTCTTTGCTTGTCAACTTTCTCGATTTATTGGACTTACTTGTTCAGTGTCCAGACTCTTCTCGTCGAGCTGAAAAAGTTGAAGATCTCAGTCTCTTGTTCATTCATATACATCACCTCCTCAATGAATTTCGCCCACATCAAGCCAGAGAAACTCTCAGAGTCATGATGGAACTTCAGCGCAGACAAAGGATAGAAACAGCTCAGCGTTTTCAGAAGCATTTGGACAAGGTGAAGAAAATGTTCAATGTAATAATAGTTTTAATCTGTTAGTGAGGGTACTGAAAAAAACTGATGGTAAGGGATATGAGAACCTTCCCACATGCACATGTGGCATGGTTCAGAATCATGAATAATAAACATAATTGCAGAGGTAGTATCAACTTACAGAACCTGAAGTGATAAGGCATTAATTACAATAACTTGAAGTCCTAACTTTGGAAAATTTCCCTTTCAGGTAATGGAGATCTTACAGCAAGCTTTACAAATGCTGCCAGATCCTTCTGAAACTGATTCTAAACTCCTAATTCCAACAGAGTTATTTGACTGCATGGACACAGCTAATCAGAATGAATCAGCTAGTGAATCTTGTAATGCACTGGATCGGCTAATGTGTGAAATTGTAGATGCACTGTAATGTGAAGTTGTGAGAAAATGTTATATTAAAGTACTGAGTTGGCTGTCTTAAACTTTCTTAACAAATAGTAGTGCTAATCACAGTCTAGAGAAGAATGACTGTCCTGCAATTTCATGTTCTCCTCATCCAGATTGAACTTAAATTTACAAGTGTAGGGAAAGTAGCCATTAATGACAACAGATGTCCCACTTAAAACACTTAATAAATTTACCAGAGGTAATTCAAAAGGCACTGTGAAGTCTGAAATAATCCACAGTAGTCAGGTTGATGATCAAGCATCAATCAGTATTTGTGTCAACAGTACCGCATTCTTTTTGACTACAGAGGGTACGGACATTTCTGGTGACATGACGTGTGCTGTACAGGCACTCCCCACTGAGTTTTGAAGTTAGAAATACATTAGTTAGATAGTACAAACTGCATCAATGTGGATTCCGACACAACAGGTCAACTACTGATCATATATTCTGCATTCGTCAAATACTTGAGAAAAAATGGGAATACAATGAAGCAGTGCATCAGCTCTTTATAGACTTCAAGAAAGCTTATGA
>Ga0123355_10019547_pt1 | contig 10782 bp, 6 predicted proteins | sample TergutEmb28metaG_3_FD_89872 | JGI IMG/M metagenome (GOLD analysis project Ga0123355, IMG submission 89872) | Embiratermes neotenicus P1 segment gut microbial communities from Petit-Saut dam, French Guiana - Emb289 P1 | ecosystem: Host-associated > Arthropoda: Insects > Digestive system > Gut ...
ACTACTACTACTAGCACTATTACTACTAATACCACCACAACTATTACTACTTATACCACAACTACCACTACTACTACCACTAATACCATCATTACCACTACTACTACTATAACCACCGCCACCACCAACACGACCACTAGTACTACTACTACTTCTTATTCTTCTTCTACTACTAATTCCAACACTACCACTACTATCAATATTACTACCAATACCACCAGAACTACTACTACTACTGCTACTACTACTAATACTACCACTACCACTACTATTACTACTAATGCTACTACTAATATTAATACCATTACCAGTACTACTACTACCACTACTGCTACTTCTACTGCTAGTACTACTACTAATAATAATAATTCCACCACTATCACTACTAACATTATAACTACTAATACCACCACTACAAGTAGTACTAGGGTTACACTGTACTACTTATACCACTGCTACCACTACTACTAATAACACCATTACCACTACTACTACCACCACCAGTACTACTAAACTACTACTACTAATAATTCCACCACTATCACTGCCACTATTACCACTATTACTACTAACACCACCATTACAATACTACTACTCCTACTACTACTACTACTACTAATACCACCATTACTACTACTACTACCACTATTACTACTACTAATACCACTACCAGTACTAGTACTACTAATACCATTAATACTAGTACTACTAATACCACCACTACTACTACTACTACTACTACTACTACTACTACTACTACTACTACTAAATAAAAAGAATTATACAGGGTCTTTAGACTGGTCTCTCATAACTGTGATGATAATTTAGCGGTAAAAATATGCGATGGTTGTATATAACACGAAAACTTGCGACATGGGTTTGAAGTTGCGTAATTGTGGTGGGTCCGAGATTTAAGTACACTTTGTCGACATTCTCAGCTGCATAAGGATGGTTATTAAATATAACATTAGTATTTAAATTAAGGGGTAAGATCTCTGATAGAGTGAAGTTTCCTACGCTTGCAATAAAACGTCTTGCATAAAGAACCTGCTTGTTTACTGAAAGTTATTTATTTTACAAAGCATAATTTAAGCCGCAATTGGCATTAATTAAAAGCAGAAATCTGTTTGGAAAACACTTTGAATTAGCACATGAAAGCTCAGATTTTCTCCTTCTGACATCGAAATTGAAACCTGAAGAAAGTTTTAACAATGTTGCTTAGAAAATAAACCTGTATATATGGTTCTTGCAAGGGACGTCTTTAATTAACAGAACATAAATAATCAAGATGACAGCTAAAATTCATTAAGTATTTGTTTATATTAGGTAATTTACAGCATTCGAAGCAGTCTTGGTCTGAGAACTTTGAATACCATCTCACGACTTGCTGTTAACATTCTATCGAAGCTGGTAGAAGCCGTCACCGTTACTACAAGTTCACTAACATTAGAACAGATTGTCGATAAAGGAAAGTATGAGATGCAAAGAGGCTAGTACGAAGAAGCATCATTAAATTTGATGTTTGTGTGACCGTGCATCATTTATATAATAATATAAACAGCCAACTAGATGTAAAAATGATAACTTTATTAACAATTTGAATCAGCTCAACATGTTTCGGGCGATAATTTCGGCTATCGTCAGGAGCACTAGACTGTGTTTGCAGCTTGTGGTATAAAGCACCGACGATGCTGCGTGCTGGTGACCTGGGCCTGTGGCATTGGGCCACAAATGCTGTGTCCTGATTCGCGGATCGCACATGTAAATACCACAGCGAGTGATAGTGATATACCTCACCGATAAATCATTATGTCACTTTACATTAGATATAAGGCTTGATAACTGGATTGGTTACATCTGGCGGAGAAATTGCTTTATTATAGTTCTTGTTAAAGGAACAATATAAGATACTGGAAGACGATGAAGAAGATATAAGCAGCTTCTGGGTGACCTTCAGGAAAGAATGTACTGAAAATTGAAAGAGGAAGTGCTAGACTATATCTTGCGGAGAACTCGATGTGGAAGAGATTATGGACTCGTAAGGTAGGCTACGTGATACATGCCTTTAGTTTAACCCTCATCCTGCTAACGTGGAGAATATGGCGAGCTCCTAATAATGTCAGCAATTGGCAGATGGGATTTAACTCGGCTTTTAAAGGGTTAGAAATGGGGCCGCTGCATGCATGTTGCAGCAAGACCGGCTCCGATTTGGGCAACCCTGGTTTAGGCAGTCACAGCCTTGCTAGTAAAACACAAATAAATGATGACGTGTGTGACTTAACGACAGTTTCAATATCTAACATTCTAATAGCTTTGGTAATAGATGAATTATGTACTCATGGTAAGAGTAATTGAAATATTTCAACAACATCATGTCCTAGTGTCACTTTTCGAACATCAGTCCCACAGAAATTGCCCTGAGCTCGACGTAGGGCCTCCTCAATGACGAGCCAGTGAATAACCGCTTGAACCATGACAAGACGCGAAAAAAAATTGTAGTTAACCACCTGGGAGAAAATATGGTTTCACAGCTTAGAAGACCATAGTGCGATGAAAGTTTCCAGAGTTGCATTTCACAATTCGGGCTTATGAAGTGAACTGGAAAAATCGTTTTAAAATTTCTGTACTCGTTTACAACGGGCAGCTTTTCGTGCAAAAAGTCATACAAGTTTATATTTCACTAACAGTGTATCGTTGCATTATAGACTGAAGAGCAATTGAGGGTTTACTAGGCGCGTTCGCAAAATTTGCGAAAAGCGACTGGTACCTGTCTCTACGTCCGTCTGTCCTTACGGAACAACTCGGCTCCTACGGTGCGGATTTTCATTAAATTCGATATTTGAGGTTTTTTTAAATCTGTCAATAATTATTAAATTTTATCAAAACCTGGCAACAGTAGCGTACACTACATAAAGATTTATGATTATTCATATCTCACTGAATTCTTCTTGGCATGAGAAATGTTTCAGACAATACTTGCAGAGAAAATCAAAACACATTTTATATTCAGTAACTTTTTCTGAAGGCCATGCTGTCCAGTGAGATATGTGGAAAATTATGGCACAGCCTGAAAAGTCGCATACAATATAATACGGCGCATGCACTTGCATCCAAGATACCTAAGGCTACATACACACTCATAATATGTAAAGCTTATTGCTTTTCCACGGCAACAATGGTTACACGAACGCATCTCAGTGCTACGCTTTATGTACATAGCGATTCTTTTTTAAATTCGTATGGTATTAACGCCGTTAAATGAAAATTTATGTCAGAGAAATTTAGCGAGCATTTGGCAGATATAAGCGCAACGAAAGGATGATATTAACATTTTAAAGACGAAACGTAATCTGCTTTATATAAGGCATCAGTCCGTACCGCGCTGTAAACACTTTCCAGCGCGGTTATAAAAACCATTCAGTTAATGACGTATAAAGCAAAGGTCGCTGGCTCTTCTGAGATCCTTACAAAACACTCAACACAAAGCGAACACCATGCAGAACTTTTGAATTTTAAACCTGGCTGTACGTAAAGAAAACTTTAGGCTTTAAAACTTTAAAGTAACTCTTTAGGAATAGGGTACGAGATTATGGACTTGATTCACATTTTTATTTACACAGCGATTCCGAAGGATTCTACTAAACTTCGTGGGTAAATTAATCAGTCATACTTGGATATATAGAATTCATAACAAGGGAATAAATTGGGAAGTTTAAGGGTCATGCATATTGCAGTGTAAGATAAAGACGTACTGGAGATAAGAGGTTTAATTGGAAATTTTACAATACCTTCTATGTTCCATTAAAATCGGTGTTATCGAATAGCAATAAACTGTTATAAATTCTTCAAAGAATTCACTTGCATCTTACGTGCATAATTTAGCCCCGCATGTCCAGGTACATGCTGGCTAGAAGTTTATCTCTAAAAGGCCAGACGTCTTTGCCTTACATACAAATTTAAGTGGCTCTCTAAAGTTTGCAGACTGAACTACATTACCATGGCATTGTTTTCCTAAAATCACAAATTAATAATAATGTGTAACGAAGTGGCACACTCCTCCCTAATCACCCTGTATAAAGACAGAAGCCTAAAAATTTGTCTTCCTCAGTCTGAAATTCATCACAAAATCAACAATGTTTAACTGAAAACCCGTGCCTCCTCAGAATTCCCTAGAAATTTTATCTATGTTGGGTTTTACCAGACGTACCCAACAAATCGTGCTGGAACATACCTTTACAAGCTTCAGATATTAAAGCAAGCCCAGTGCTGCTCATACCACCACCAGTGGGAGATTAAAACCACAGAAAGAGAAATCAGCCATGTGTCTGCATTTTTCTGTTTGACCGTTGCTGTTGCAGACAAGCAATAAAGGGATCTAAGAAAACAGTGAAAGTGAATACCATGTTTGCACGTCTCACAAACATTCCTATCTCGTCATACGACTCAATGGCCATAGAAATTGGGAGATCAACTGGTAGTTTTGCTTCACCTTTTTGCTGTAGCTATCAAAGTTCACAACGAGGGATGATGTTCCATTGCTAAAAACAACAATGGTGAGTGGAGATTCTTATCTGCGCGGCTAAATCCATTTATTGCTCTCCCTCTATCTGTATCTGTTTCTGTGTTGGATCGCCTATTAGATACAAAAATATTTCCCTGTGCAACACGAAATTTAATTTAGAATTCTATTATAAGAGTGGACTGGGGCTTTTTTCGGCACTCATTGGCAAATTAAATGTTAAGTTCAGTAGTGAAACAAAATGCGAGGCGTTCGTTTCTCTGTTTATCCGATAAAAGAATTTTGTAATGAAGAAAGTATTTTCTTTTCTTCCAAGTTACCTCAAACGGTAAAGCCTTTAATAAGTACTTCACAGTTGATATTTCCGAGGCATCGACAATCATGACTAAGCTTGCCGTGGTGTTTCTCAGTTCCTCCAGAAACATTCCGGGATAGAATATCGATTAGGCCACCACAGCTACGTTCAAAATCATTTGCAGTTCCCAGTTCACTAATCCCTTTCCTGTAATGGCACATCCCCATTGCGTTTTAAATACCAATGACTATGGCAATGAACGTTTGTTCCTAAATACAATTTTGTGTCAACTGGTTGTAATATTCACTTTTCATCATCTTTCCTTTCAACATAGTGTTTGCTGAGTCTCTTTTTCAAATAAATAAAACAAAATCTCCTTTGTTCTGTCCTATTCGTATATTTTCTTTCTACTTTTCCTTCTTGTTTGACGTTTGCTTTATTTCCCTCCTGTTCAACCAATCTTCACCTATTTTTTCTCATTTTTTCGCTTCCTTGTGCCCTTCATTTCTCCTTCAGTCCTCTGTTTTCTATTTCCTTCTCTTGTATGTTTATCTCTTTCCTTTGAATATTTGAATTGAAAAAATCGATACTTCGTAATTGAAGAAGCCTGTCGCCTTCTTATTAACCAATGTCTCGAATCGAAGTCTTCAGCTCAGTTCGTGTATGGATACCGCACCAGGCCTGCGGCTTCCTGCTGGGTATCGTTATAAAATACGGTATCATTTTTATATCCCAAGGGAAAAAAAATCTTTGTCAAGAGAAAATATACAAGGGAGTGAAAAAATTACATTATATTTTCTATTTATGTTAAATCCGCAAACAGCTTGCATCCTGCCAACATGATACCTGTCACTACTGCAATACAAGCTGACGGGCGAAGGCCTGAGTTATAATCCCACTCGGAAGCTCTTTCAGTGTGTTGGAAAGTTGACAGGAAAAGGTTGCGTGTGGAGGCTTATGTTTAACGATGTTTTAATTAAAAAACTTCTGTTTGACTTTGCTGAATAATTTAATGCACTCTATTTACATATACTTGATCTGTGTAAATCGCGTCCCATATGATCAGTAGCTATATTACATCAGAAAGACAAAAAGTTCGCTCCAAGGAAGTTACTTGTTTACAAGGCGAATTTCAGCTAATTTACATAATGAAAGTTCATTCACGTCTCTTAGAAAACACACTGCACCTCCGTTAGGAAGTTCAGTTGGTTAAGCTTTATAGATGCGTTTCTAATAAAGGAACCGCACAAAAACGTTTCTTACTAAACTGCGTATTATTACATGTAAATGAAAATTATGTGCATTCTTACCGTTGGGCTAATAAGAACTCTACATAGTTTAGCGTAGTCTGTATAATGATCATGTTACGGGCTACACGATTATGGGTTCGGATGTGGGCAGTGTTTTGAGACGTTTCTTGGTTTCAAAAAGTCCAAGCTGGGTCACGAGCCCACACAGCATCTTTTTTAATCGACTGCGGGTGATGTTGGCATGTGTGGAGCTATAACTCCACTCCCCTTGCGCCTGTAAGGCGTGCACAAGAGAGCTTTGCCTTCTTATCTTTGTTGTCTTCTGTATTTTAAAAGTTGTATTCACAATAATCCGTACTGTAGAAAACCGATAGGCCTTAAGTTTAATTCAAGCTTCTTGTAAATTTGAGGTTGTATGGAACTGATATGGACCGAAATTGCGGGAGAGCTGTGTCGTATGTTGTTTACCATAAGTGAATAATTTAATCAGAATCCGTCTTGTGGTGTCTGCGGTGTCATATGGTTGACTCAAAAACAATACCTATACAGGTCTGGACAGACCCTTAAGGATCTACGAAGTTAAGGCTCATAGAATTTCCAGATATTCGACACATGAAGATGGCAAGGTTGCCCCCCCCACCAAGAGATAATATTGTTACTCATTTCTGTTAGAGGATGAGTCGAATCCAGGGCCATAGTGCGGCCGGAAGGATTAAGTCAATGAAAAGTCCCAATGACCCTATCGAACCCGCGACCTTCCGGCTTGTAGCGCAGTGATATATGGACTAACGGCTGTGAAATTAATGCTGTTCGGGGATGATAAATATTTGGCACCGACTGGAGTACGGTTGGCAGCGTTAGTGCAAAGTATTTTCTGCATTACTTATTACTTACTCCATGGTGCAGAGTCCTTCTTGAGGAGCTAACTGGTTTGCAGCTAGTCAAGAAATTCCCCGCATTTTATGGAACCCGAAGGTTCATTACCGCACTCACAAGCATTGTCTGCATTACCATCGGTTATTCAAAAGTTCAACCAGCTGTAATCCTTTCCATAAGACAGTTTTTCTCTCAATTTGTGTATCCATCCCAAACATTTAAGAGTATGGTTACATAGTGAAACGAGGAAAGACAACGTAGTAGCAGCCTTCATTATCGTCTGCTTTGAACTGTAAAATATGCAAGTATGCGGGAAAATTCAAGAGGCCGTATCTCCAGTCAAATTAGTACTGTCTGCGTTGTTCTCAGAGCCACAAATAATCAAAAATTCACTATCGTCTGATAAATGTACAGCTGTAGATATCTCATTGATCTCAACATCAGGGTGGTTGACACTGCTTGTTATCGGTTAGAACTTCTCAAATTCGTCATCGGGCAGTGAAAAATTTCACCATCCCTAATTTAGATACGTTTAGAAAACTCAAATCTTCTAATATATGACAACCGTTCGATTGATAGTTTGTAACCTGCGAGGGCGGGCTGATACGTGTACGTTTTGCCCCCAGTTAAACAGAAAATGAATGGGAAAAGATATTTTAATGAAATAAAAAATGAAATATGCCTACATCAATTATTTTCAAAGCTGAACAATTATTTTTCTACAAAGTCGTCAGGCACTTCAATACACTTCCGCCAACGCTGCGCTAGATTTTGAAATCCGTCCTTAAAAAATATGGTGTTTTGTTTTTGAAACCATTTCTGCACTGCAGACTTCACCTTACCCAGCGTCTTACTGTACTCACAACAACACACTGATCATCATAAACGGCTTGCATTCGTCTGTGAATTTCAATTGGAGGAACTTTTTCCGCGGTTAAGAATTCAATAACAGCACGCTGTTTGAACCGAACGTCTGAAAACTCTTCCATTTCGATGTGCGCTGGGTGAGGACTTAAGCATCTGTGTGTTCAAGGTGAAGTATGATGGAAGAGAGATACCATGCGACTACACATAACCGGTTTTATACAGATATGTCTAATGTAAATAATAAATATTGCAGTGGAGGCAAAACTACTTACATTTCAGAACAGCTTCTGCTCTCAAAACAGAGTGGCCATAGAAGACTACCTTGAAGATGTCCTCCGAAACGTTGAAAGATGCCTCAAAACGTGGGTAAATAATCACCAGTGGACACGACGTAATTTCAGAAAAGTTTAAGCTGTGTATGGAATCCTCAAGTCACCCAAAGACAGACTTAATTTAAGAAGATGAAAGACAACAAGCACATTATGTCTATTTGCACTCATGATGGGCTAATAAAGTATAAAATTCCACAGTCATTTATTATAAAACACAAATTTGTAGAGAGAAAAAACTCTTTCTTCTTTAGAAGCGATTACGACATTAAAGAGTGTGCCGTAACTTCTTGACAAATGAAACTTTAAACTTGTACTTCCCTTCCTTCCAGCAGAATTCCTTTTTCTTAAACAACTTTTTGTGTGATTGTGTAATCCAATTACACCTACCTGTTTCCAGAATACTTCTATAAAAAGGAATACTTCGTTAATGGAGCAGAACCTATATTCCAGGGTTTTTTTTTTATAAATCGCACGTCGTTTAGAACGTCCATTTACTTTCAATTCAGTTTTGTGAGCGAGCATTGCGGTGGCAACTTCAGGCCACACGTAATTCGAGAAATAAATGATCTCATCATACAACACAAACACAGTAGACAAACCAACTGTCTCGTTCGTTGCAATAAATAGTGTTGGTAGTACACGATTTCTCGACACATTCGCTGCTATGGTCGGGAACCCGCAAAGAAAAGTACCACTTCGAAGACCTAGTTGTAGGTAGGAGTTAAAGGTTAAGTAATCCCTGTAAAGGCCTGGACAGGCCCTGGGGGGGTTCCAGGAGGTTGAGGCTCCCAGATTTCAAGACTGTCGGCACATGAAGTTGGTAAGGTTGTCAGTCCTAGTAACGGCCGTCTGTACTGCCCAGGAAATATTCTTTGTACCAAAAATTCTTTTAGAGGCTAAGTGGACACCAGGACCACAGTACAGCCGTGTAGATATGAGTTCAGAACCTAATACCAGGTGTCCTAAAAGTCGCTTTACTGAGATAATGTAGTACTTAAGTCTGCTTATTGTCACTTGCGCTTAGTCTTCTAACTTGAAAATTGGTAACACCTTGATTACGTTGACTCTTATTTCTATCAGCTTTTATGTCAATGATGTTTTTTTTTTCTTCAATTTGCTTCTTTATTTCACCCCAGTGTGAATGGGAAATCAATAAAACAGCAGAGAATTTTCTTTGGCGAACCTGGTGAAAGAATAATAAGAAATCTTTACTGAGATGTTTTCAGGCATTCACTCACCAACAAGGCGAGGTAACCACAACCTCAGTGCAAGGTAAAAAAAGGTTAAAAAACGTAAAGCCTTCCCCGTAAGAAGTCATGAAGTGTCGGTGGGGGGGGGCGGAAATTTGGGCTTCCATCCTGACTTTGACATTCGGCACAACTGGACGGCAGAGTTGTCAGCTCTGGGCGCTTTCCCCAATTCATCTCCAAGGAAATTCCATGGCTGTACTTTCCGTTACAGGCTGAGTGGACTTCAGTGCTACTGAATGCGGACAGAAGGAAAGGTCGCTTGAAAATTGCCGGGAATCGAACCCGGAACCACCTGCCATTTGGTGTTATGCCTCAACCAACTACACTGCAGGATCGGTACAAACTGAAAGGGTTGCATACGTATCAGGAAGTGACAGGTCAAGGTCAGCTGTGTCGGAAGAGAATTTACGAACTATAGTGCAAGCTTTTGTTCATAATCCCAAGAAGTCACTATAAAAGAGCGTTAAGGGAACTAGAAATGTTACGAAGTTACGTAAACTTTAATTGTGTGTTCTACAGAAACGAAGCCTCACGAACATCGCAGGCTACATTCTTTGATCGTGTGAGTGGTTTCTGAATATTCACGAGCTTGATGCAGAGTTACAGGGACGGCCCTGTGGGAAAATGTAATATCCTTCGTGACGTTTGGAACCGTAAATCGACAGAGCCACTTTTTATTTTATTTTTTATTTCAATCATAAAACCTAGAAGAAGTGAAAAAAGAAAAGTTTAATGTTCCAAATTTGACAATCTGAGCAGGCATTTGGACAGAAGATTGGTCTGTCCCTTCAGACGCAACATAGCAACCACAATTTATTTGTAACTTCAGCAAAGCTTAGTGATTTCAGAAACCGAATAGCAAAGTTACGCAGGAAGTGTTGTCTGGCAATAGTGTAGATCTACATTGCTGACCGTGAATCATTTCAGTGCACTAAAACGGCTCCTGAAGTTGTGTCTTTAGATTTTTCCATATAGCTTATAACCAAACCAAACGTTCGCAGCAATAACCGTCGAAAAATTTGCAAATTAAGGAATAAATCCGAATGAAATTTAACGACTTAATTTCAGACAAAACTTTGCGCAGCTCTGATTCTTCCATCTTGGATGCGAAGCTGTCCGTTGGTGACTAGTTTCCGAGAAAGTTATAGTTGTTGGACTGGTGAAAAAGAAAACACTACGTTTCTTCGAAATGCCTGAACCATTTACCCGACATCACAGCGTCACGCGTTTCGGAAAACCTGATTCCCCAGAAACACAGCTGTGAGAATCTCAGGTCTCGCTTTTAGAGAAATTTGCAAATAATTGTTGAGGAGTTGCGAAGTTTGGATATTGAATTTGGTGGACAACAACTTTACCAACTTCTGTTGCTCTTTTTATTTGTCCCTTTCTGCTG
>Ga0123355_10019549_pt1 | contig 10782 bp, 7 predicted proteins | sample TergutEmb28metaG_3_FD_89872 | JGI IMG/M metagenome (GOLD analysis project Ga0123355, IMG submission 89872) | Embiratermes neotenicus P1 segment gut microbial communities from Petit-Saut dam, French Guiana - Emb289 P1 | ecosystem: Host-associated > Arthropoda: Insects > Digestive system > Gut ...
AAAAACGGGGAGTATATACCGTGTTTAAAATATTCAGTACCTGTATTTGTTGAATAAATATATAAAATGCAACGTTTAGAGGTTAGCGACCATTATAGGTGTCGTTAGGCGTCAAAGGGTTAATAACAGCACTGAGGCAGAGTACCATGCACATATGGCAAAGCTATACTTTTTAAGGTTTTGGCTAGATTGCTGCTTTTTTCCCTTCCACATGAAGGTTTAAAGGACAGGGTCTTCAAACCCAACATAGCCATTGATGGCCAGAGAACTTTTAATTTTCAATGTCCATCACTGTGTTTGCTGAAATTACCCTTTGTACTTAATAACCTTAAACCTAAAAACTTCAAATAAGAAGTACACTCTTAAAAATGGACCCAAGTACCTGTTCCCAAAGTGTTGAAACATTTTATCTATTTTTACACAGCTTACATTAGAATCCTTCTTAAATTTGGTCATTTTTTCTCTAAGTTTCAGCTTTTGCAATTCTTCATTTCAAATATCTGCTTCTGTACATGCTAGAAAAATTGGAGCTGACTGTACATGGGCACATCATGTTATGTAATGAGCATAATGTTTGTTTCTTGGAAGTGTGGCCGATCTGGTGATCTTCAGATTGAATTCACACCTGTTCTTTAGAAAAGAAACCCAACAAATATTCATTGAATATGTTAATACAATATATAACCAATGTTAAATTTGCTTCATTCTGCTGTAAGGATTTGTATGTGACTTTTGCGTACTGTAGTTGCATGCTTGTTAAGCCTATCTCCTGCTCAAAAATTCCATTTGTTCCATCAGAGCAACAAACATGTGCGGCAGGAAAGTGGTGAAGATCACATTACTCAAGCTGATATTCGACTGGCTTCACTGAATCACTTCTACAGGCATTAACTTGGCTACACACTAAATGACTCATGAAGCAACTGATACTACAATCCAACTGACACACCTTCATTTAAAGCAATGCGAAACATTATTACAAGGCAGATTCATACACTCAGATTTCTGTCTCATTGACAACAAAAATTAACCTTACAAGACATATGAAAAGTACGACCAACTGTAGAAAAGACAAGCTCAGTGATACATATGTTAATTACTAACAGCCCAACTGAACACTAGCAGTTGAAATTACTGTGCTCTTTGAAGGCAGTCATTTTCACACACTATATATACATATACACACACACACACATACATACACCAAAAAAACACACATGGTTCCGAGTAAAAGAAATTACAACGGTGTCACTCTAAGAGACAGAGGCTCAAATACAACATGCCTGTATTCGGGCAAGGATAGGAAATATGCGAATCTCTCAATGATGGCTACTCATGCAGCTGTAACAAGGATTCCTGCAAGGGCTGAAAATGCAGAACACAAATTGTACATGGACAACTCAACTACAGCATCATTTGATGATTTACATACTGTAGCCAAACACCAACTGGATTCAAATACCAGTCAGGCAACCCCTTATTATGAAAAAAACACAAAACTACAAATTTTTTTTGACCATGCTGCCAGCACAGTTCCTCATCGGTCCATCAGTGTCTGCACCCTCTGTGGGAAAGAACCCTCCCACACTCTCGGATTTCAACCATCTTTCATTCCAGTCATGATGTTCATATCATTCACGCAAGGCACCAGATCATCCGGATCCCAAAATTCATGCTGACAAGTTTATAAGCTAATATTTGAACTGGAACTATGTGTAACATCTACAGTTTTATTCTGTGGGCATTTTGTTCCCACACAGAACATAATTAAAGAATGAATTGATTAAATTTACATAAAATTCCCCTAAGAATTTGTCAACCAATGACAGAAGACCCTTCTTTGTTGCACAACCAATCACAGAAGTACAAAGTGTTTGTCACTGTGGAGTAAGAAACAGGAAAATTAATCAGGAGACAGAACTCAAGGCAGTCACTCAGTAATCAGCAGGGGAGTCTGAATTAGTCATAGACAGTGGACACACATTACAAAATTCAGAAAGTAATCACATGGCAGAATAGCAGTAATAACAGTAATCAGACAGGATATAATTAACATAAGATGTTTGGATGAGACTGTAAGAGGGACAGCAGACAAAAAATATTTATACACTAATCACATTAAGGAGTAATATGACAAAATCTAGACAGGGGACACACAGAGCAGTTTGGAGTAAAAGTGCTGGACAGTGGAACATGACGTCATAGGGCGCTTTCTTTTATGTGCATTTGTGAGTGTGGATATAATCTACAATAAAATTATAATTCAATGTAGTGATAGGTGTTGTGTACAGTTTACAAAATTGCACAATATCAATAACTGATCTAGAAATTACAAAATGAAGTGATTTCCCAAAACTGATATACTGCATCACGTGTGTATACTCACTGATCTAGTAGCACAACATGTAAGTGAACACTGCATATGGACATTATGGTAGTATATGATGACCTACTGACTGCACTCCATGTACTAAAAGCAGTCCCATTACAGGCCTCAAGGGGCCCAGAAGGTTCCAGGAAGTTAAGGTTCAGATCTCATGACAACGGCACAGGATGGTGGTAGGTTGTCAGCCTTACGCACCGGCCGCCTTTACCCCCAGGAAATACTCCTGGTACTCATTTCTGTTAGAGGCTGAGTCGACCCTGGGGCCATAGTGCGATCGGAAGGATTTTATGTCAATGAAAAATCCACTGACACCAGCTCACTCCATGTACTACTACACTATATACAACACTCACATTGGACCTCAGAGTGAAGAGTATGCATATATTAATATTTTAACCATCAAGATTTAATATTTTAACTTGCAGAATTTTAGTATCAGTAGTTTTTCAAGTTAATACACTACCATACGTATGGTCATACGCTGACCAAAACAATTATGTGATAAATGTACACATGTGGTTCACAGGTATATTTGATACAGCCATATACTGATTCTGAATAAATAGTTCCAAGCTGAATTAGACTAGTTTAATTTCATTTCATTTTCAATGTATTCATGCTGTGTCTAGTAAGCATAAATGAAACAAGAATATGAGGGAATTGTGGTAATCATATGTGGGTGAATCATACAGGCTCAAGTAGTCACCACAGTGTAAAGATACTGTGATCATAAAACAGGTCTCAGTTCCGACATATCCACTGACTGACTGATGTTTACATTACGGCAGAAATCCCAGTTATGTAAGTGATGTACACACATTCATAGGGATATTATCAAATACAACAGCAACTTTTACCATCAGCTATCCTCCAGCACAAAGACATGAACTACATGTATGTAAATTATGTGAAAAAAATTCAAATTAAAGCAAAATCTTAGAAGTTTCTAGCCAGAAAATGTCTCAGAGACACATGCCTAAGTACAGTTTACAACATATTTACTAATTGCTGCACAGAAGTACCGTACCCCAAAATTAGGACAGAAATTCTAAGAACAGGTCAATTTCTGTATGAACTTTATTTTTATATCCATACTTCTTTAAACCAATTGCTTCTTGTTTCAATGGCTAAGAGTTACCACAGAATCCACATTTAAGACATACAGTTGCCCAAATAAATGAGGAAACAAATAACAGAACAAAACTGTCAATAGCCAAAAATACATCATTTCAATATTAAATATTATGCAGACCATTCACCAATAAATCACTCCAATATCTGTAAGAGCCACAAAAAATACTTTACATCAATTTAAAACTTGCAGCCACAGGCTGCTCAGAAGTCATTATATCAATCTGCAAGTCACAAGCCCATAAAACTGGCGCTATGTCCCAATGTCAACTTCCTTGCCTATTTGAGTATTTCAGTTGTCAGACTGACCATTCATACCTGATGACTTTGGCTGAAACTGGGAACAGCACACATTTATCAATAAAACATGCACAATTTAGTAACACCAAGCACATGGGAAGAGAGCATAAAGAACCAACATGGGCAACAAGATCCAACAGAAAGGAAACTTGATTCCAAGTACATAACTGTCTCACATTTACTGTGTACTAGTGTTGATTCTAATTAAAAACACAAACTTTCTGTGGGATTTAGTGGAATAACATGTTACAAAGAGCATGTAACTTTGTAAGAGGTCATAAGATGCAATAATTAACATCTTTTACTATTACCACAATCTTATTATTCTGTCTTAAAAGTACATATACAAAGATTATGACTAATCAGGAAAGTGGCCTGTCTACCTGTCTGCAACCCACACATCAGAATCAGCACAAATGAATAATTCCCCATGTTTCAGAAGCAATGCATTGCATAGAAGTTAACTAATAAAACCACAGGAAACAAGAGCATCAACTTACTTTTGATATCAGTGTATCTATGACTCACAGAGACAGTATCCCTGTGATCCATCATCCAGGCCAAGCGCTCATTCATCACATACAAAGTGCCATCTCCTTTCTTATAACGCACTTGTCCCACTTGCAACAACACATCTTCTGAAGATGTAGTCATGGTGGCTTCCAAGTATCGCAGAAACTCAGTATTGCAGCAGCAGAAGCATTATTAAAACCTGCTGAGAACGTTTAGTAGTAATGTAATTACACACATTTGAAATACATGGCACGTATCTCGTAACTCCCACAAATCAAATTCAAAGCTTAAATGAGTAATTCATAATGCAGCTTCTTCTTCAATTCTGTATGTATACACGAATTTTACTAGTTACAGTTATTCAAAACGAAACGTCGCAGCACGTCCTTGAAGATATGGCGACCAACAACGCTGTGAATCACACATTTATAATCGCAATTTTGCAAATCATGGAAATGCAAATACGGAATAATAAATAACAGAATCCATCTGCCCTAAAAACTATCGTACAACAGTCCACTAAACAATTCTAAGTTACTAGTAACACCCCAGGACATAACACATACAAAATGGCAAGAACCCTACTTCCTCTCCGAGCAATTACAAAATTACTCTACTCTTAAGCTCTTTCTTTAACCAACGAAAACATATAATTTATTTACGCATGCATTCTCTTGAGCTTATTATGCGTCCTCATAACGTAATTCTAGTGAAGAAAAGAAGTTTACCATTACAATTACTTAAATTCTTGCACAGCAACCATCTAACCGTCCACAACCGACGAGAGCCATGTGTGACATACATAACGCACAGATACATCCCAATCGACCAAGAGCCTGCACTGGAATACCGCACAGACAGTGACTCAACTGGCCAGACTTAACTGAGTCCATCTCCGCCCCTGCTGCATTGCCATAATACATGATCGATAGTCGCACAAACTAAACTTACAATCAACGAAACTGTTGACTGGGTTATGAGTTTCTGAACGAACCGCGCTGGGCACTTTTCAGTACTTGTAATGGAAAACGCGAAGTAATGTCCATAAATGACGACGACAAATAAGTGTGGAAACAATACAGCAAAACATAGAACAAGAGAGCCTATTCCCTCCCTTCAAAATTGAGCATGAAACAACTTCGGAACCCTAAGAAGACAAAAAAGTGAAAGTACATGAAAGTACTGTTCATGATCTGTGGTTCTGACCACTGCCTGATATGCGACAGACCAGTGCTTTGTTTGACGGGTAAGAATTTGCATCTTGTCCTTCTGTTGAGATTTAGTAGATGATCTGTGGTTACAACTGTTGGGAAGATGACTGTTCCGAGACAACCCTGTCCGAGTGTCCACATGCTAATCACATCTTACAGAGACTGTCCCGGGAACAAACAAGTGAATATTTTGCGGGCAACAGGGTATCTTCTAAACAGTAAGAAAACGCGCAGAAAATACGTGCTGTCTACATCCATAACAGCCTACCGTAATGCGAATTGGTCTGAGTGTGACGTGCATAGTGGGGAACATACAACTGACAGTGCATATCCATAATCCCGATCACTTTCGTTAGGCGGGCTTTGAAAACGTGTCGTCGTGAATCAGGAGGGAAGGTAGCAATTAAAATACAGAATTAGTTAATGATTAAAAACCGTTAATACAACTTTATTTTTGGAGATTTTTGCAGCAACAAATTTCGGCACTAAAGGGTCATCATCAGGCTAATACGAGATAAAAATCTTAACATATATACAGTTGCATTTGCTAAAATGAGATCTCACGTTTTAGATTTCTTGTGTTTCATCTTTTAAGCATGTTGTTGTCATGAATTAAAATTTAGGTTAAAATGATTACAGTTAACCTATGTGTGATTTCAGGCTTTCGCTGCGAAGTAGATGAGATCTGCGCTCTTCTGGGTTATTACTCAGTGTATGGTGGTAGTTCCTTACCGACGTTTCGGGACAACCTATCGGTTACATCTTCCAGGGTTAAGAAATCCAACATTGTTGTTCCGAAACGGCGGCGATGAATTATCACTAGACGTTGCGTAATATCCCAGAAGAGCCCAGATCTCACGGTTAACTAATTTTGCCCCCTTCGTCAGAAAACTAACGAAGGAGGTAAAATTAGTTCGGAACGTGTCTTATTTCTACAAGTCTCGAAAATCCGGGATGAATGGTTATCATGCTGTACGCCCTGGGTAAGAGGCTCCATTGGGTGAGCGGTTGGATAAGCCCTGAAGAAGACTGCAGCTGTAGTGAAAAGCAAAATATATGGTCCTGCCTGGAATCGAACCACGGTCGTCTAGCAAACAGCCATTTACCTCTTGTAATCGAACTCCTGACATCTAGCTTGTAACTATTCCAGTCAAACAACGAACGGGCTGCCCCGCTAATGTCTTCTGACCGAATTCCAGTCGCCCAGTCTGTAACCTGTTGGTGCACTGGCCGAACAACCTGGTTCACACGATATGAGTTAGGAAAATAACGTTCCTGTGTTGCTGAATCTTGTATGCGTTATGAAAAGTTGTGTAAAATGCGAGTGTACATGATTTGTACCAGGTGCAATTACAAAGAAGTATTTCAAACATCATGTAATACATAATCAGATAAACCTGTCTTTTGTTACTATCAATGAATATTTTCATTTTATTTCCACTATTTCCATAGCTATTCTAGTGCAGATATCCAAACCAATTATTTGCCAGTGTTTGAATAGTTTTATTCGATATCAGTCATTCAATAAACATCGAAATATTTTCTGGACTATTATTACATCTAGCTGGAAGGCTGTAATGTGAAGGGCCCATTTCCACTACTTGAAAGTAATCGAAAATATGCAGTAGTTTTGACACAAATATCTTGTATATATTGGCTGGGACAATGCACATTTCTGAGTTGAAGTCATAAAAATGCAAATGAAACCTATAAGGGAACAGCGTATATATGACAATACACTATATTTTAAGTTGTGTATATGACTTGAAGTGTGAGCTACGGGGTGGACGGTCCAGGATCGAGATTTTCCGTCTGTCCAGACTGGCCCTGGGGCTCACCCAACCTCCTGTAAAATGGGTACCGGGTCTTTCCCGGGGGTAAAGTGCGGCCGGGGCGTGCTGCTGGCCACTCACCCCCTTCTAGTGCCGCGGTCATGGAAGAGGGAGCTATACCTCTACCCACCCTCTGGGCCACACCGGACCTGTAACGGGATTTTACCTTTTTATACGACTTCAAGTAATAACTCCGTTCCATGCTACTTATAGACGGCGCGGCAGTGATGTCTTTTGTTTCTGCGCATGTTCCGCCCACTCAGCTTGAGCTGTTTCGTTACTTAATTGGCTCATTTCATAGCATGAAGTTAAACTTGTCCCCTAACGGCATACATGGACAAAATTTTATACTGGCCGTACTCCTGTACCGCCATGTGGCTAATGAAGCAGGAATTTGGTAACCCACCGACAGAATTTCACAGGAGACAGAAAACGCCTGACAGATTCTTAAACTTTGTGGTCCAAATTATTGTTGTGAATTCCAACAATCTGGTCCAAATTCATTGCCCATTAAGTCTCTAATCTTAAAAGTTCAAAATCAGCCACAATATAACAAGAGGTAAGGAAAAGCAAAAATAAAACACTGTAAAATGTGCTGATTTCAACTTGACTTTGGACCTGGTACATTGGAAAGTCCTGTTGAATGTAACTCAACAATGCACTGACAAGCATGTTATGTTTTTACCAAAATATACAGCCGGCTTCCAAAATGTCATGCTTCCTTAAAATATTAAATGTAAGAATTCCCAAAAAAGAAGGTAGTTTCAGTTAACTTCAGTTGTACTCTTTTCTTCTTTTGGATTTCTTGACCGTAGAAGATGGAACCAACAGGCTGTCCTGAAATATTGGTAAGGAATCTGTATGCACCAGCTGGGGAAAGTGGCCACTCTTCGCTCAACCAGAGATCCTAAAATTTTGATTTCACACACGCACTGCTGTCAGAGACACCGGTAATACCGACTGATAGTTTTTTTAACACTATGAAAGTAGTTAATCATACCAAAATTGTAACAAACTGAATAATGTAAGAGTGGTAAGAAAATTTTAAACAGCACGCATTGACTTACAAGCTGCGGTTGGAAGAAGATGAGTTTTGTATGTATGTTATTTTCATGTAAGAACATTATCTGGAATATGTGGACAAGTTTTTTTGGATGATAAATCACCTGTGTGGTGAAGTATGAATGATGAGCCTTCAGACCTTATCTCATGAATTATTTTCACAAAATGACAGAAGTCTCAAGTAGCTCACAGTAGCACCTAATTTACAATTTTAAGGCAAGGCATCCCTGTTGTGTGTTCCTCCATTAATTAAATAATATAATATGGGCTAACACAAATTTTTAAAAATAATTTAATGAATGGGACAGGTTGCAGCTACATGTTTAGGTTTTTTAGAGCCATTAAAATAATAAAACAGTCTACATCAAACACATCAATTTATTATACAAGTTGGCTTGTATAATAAATTGATGTGTTTGACATAGACTGTTTTATTATTTTAATACTTCATAACACATTGGGATGACTTCGATCAAATTTTTAGAGCCATCTTGGGGCTGAACTTCGGAGGGTGTAAATATATATATATATATGTAATGCAATGACGTAAACAACGAGATCTCATTTATAAATTATCAATAAGTAGTTGTTAAAATATAAAATAAAATATATGAATACATAAAATCGTTAAAATTCATAAAATATGATTTAAATGGAGCTGTTGTGGTTTGGGTTGTCCGAATTGAAGAAACTTGTTGGTATTGCAAATGTCTTCTTGGTGAATTTATATGTAATATTCTAGGTGTGGGTGTTGGTTTTTTGAGCATTTTACATATCATGTAGTGTTGCATGGGGTATGTCTTGAAGGTACCTGTTGTACAAGCAGCGTTAAATGTGTTTTCTTGCTGAATGAAGCAGTGAGAAGCACTCACAAAAATAAACAAAATAAATATATATAAACCCTACATTTTAGAAAATTCACTTCTATGTATATAAAACAAACATAGTGAACCAAATATTTCACATCGTGGATATACGAAATGAGAGCAAGAACCAACTTACACACCATCTACACATAAAACACTACTTCATTCAGCAAGAAAATACATTTAACGCCGCTTGTACAACAGATACCTTCAAGACATACCCCATACAACACTACATATGTAAAATGCTCAAAAATCCAACACCCACACCTAAAATATTACACATAAATTCACCAAGAAGACATTCATAATACGTATATTCATGTTTTATTATATTTTAACAACTTCTTATTGATAATTTATAAATCAACAGAAATGAGACCTCGTCTTTTACATCACTGCGATGTATACACACCCTCCTAAATTCAGCTTGAAGATGGCCCCATAAAGCCGAAACATGTAGCTCAAAGCTTTAAATTCACTAAATTATTTTTTAAAAAGCTGTATTAGACTATACCTTATTATACTATTTAATTAATAGTGGCACCTAATACTATACACAGTAATGAATCTGCCCTGTACAATCTTCACAAAGTAGTATTATACACCATAATCGAGCACCTTAACATAACCTAAAATCGGTGAACACAGAACTCCAAACAGCTGAAATATATCCCACTTCAAGATTTATTCTTATAGCATAACCTTATTTATTACTATTTTATGTAAAAATAACATCTCATTTTGTTGTATAATACCTTATGCTGCTAATTTCCTCCCTAGTGTCTTAAACATAGTAGTATTACCTGATGACGGCTAGGTGGGCCTACATGTTGGTAAGTACACTTAATCTCTGAAAAATAAATAATTTTGTTGTAACTGACAATTTACTTTTCTATACTTTATACAGGGTGTCCCAGGAGGAATGTGCCAGACTTTGGCAGAGTGTTCCTTATGGTAAACTATACCGATATAACCCAAAACACCTATATCCAAAGTCGAACGGTTACAGAGATAATAGCCAGAGAAAAGTGTGGTCTTCATCGGTGTCGTCGTACTGTATGCCGTCCGTGGCGTCATACTTGTCCAATGCGCCTGCCCGACAACTAGACATCGTAATGCAGTGACCTTGGCATGTGCGCTACAGCGCACGGTAGCTCTGACGTCACAAGATAACAGATCAGCTGTGGCCTGCGTAAAGTACTTGGAAGTCTAAGGACAACTATGACACGAGTGCGAGTGTTTTTGTAGTTAAATTTAATGGCTTTATGTCACTCACAAGTTACTTTGATGTTATGTACAGATATTAACATTACAGAAACCACATATTCCTGCCAGTTTCAATATGTATTTGGTAATCAGTAAGTGAGTAACAGCTGTCAGAGTTTTGAACTTCTCTGGCCATTATCTCCGTAACCGTTCAACTTTGGATATAGGTGTTTTGGGTTATATCGGTATAGTTTAACATAAGGAACACTCTC
>Ga0123355_10019550_pt1 | contig 10782 bp, 4 predicted proteins | sample TergutEmb28metaG_3_FD_89872 | JGI IMG/M metagenome (GOLD analysis project Ga0123355, IMG submission 89872) | Embiratermes neotenicus P1 segment gut microbial communities from Petit-Saut dam, French Guiana - Emb289 P1 | ecosystem: Host-associated > Arthropoda: Insects > Digestive system > Gut ...
CCAACGAGCAGTATGTTGCTCCATCTATGAGTAATAGAATTATATTATTTATATATAGGTATTTGTAAAAAGAAAGGAAGGGCGGGGAGGGTGGGGGGGGGGGGGGGATGGGGAGTGGGGGGGGGGGGGGGGGGGGGGGGGGGATACTGACTATAGTGATAACTAGAGGACTGCTATTGGTGGGTGCGACCGTGTGTCTTGCTGCTACACACGGACTGAAAACGTCAGGCATTGCGAGTGGCGTGTAATGAGCGAGTGAACTCGGCGAATGCTATCAGGATGGGTAGTAGCAACTCATCATTTCGTCACGAAATCTTTCACCTGCCTGTATATCGCATCCCAATGAAGGATCATCTCCTGGTCTGTCGACTATACATGAGTCTTGTAATGCATGTCAGTAATCCTTGAATGAATTATTCAAAGACTGACTACACGTGACATGATTGTCACGTTGGAGGAACCGCACATAAATATCGGATGTTAGATACAAGCTGTTACCTCGAAGTAGGGGGAGATAGGTTCTACTTGGGAAAATCAAATCTGGCTTTGTTTCCGGAGCTCAATGAACCCGGTTTTCAAGCCGATTCGTAACATAAATTCTCTCCTTATCACTTTACTTGCACGTGTAGTTCCCTGATAAATTCGCAACGCGTGGCGAGCGTTACGGCTACGTATGCTAGTTGTGTTTCGCGAGAACAAGATGAACGAAACTAAGAATACAGTTTTTTTGCGACAAGATAATGATCCGAGAAAACAGAAAATATCTTATGTAGCATTTAGTTATCATTCCAACCCAGCCCGAACCCGAAGAACATCTGTGCTTAATATATGATGAGATAATGTTAGAATGGATCTTCCATAAAATGCGGGGGATTTCTTGACTAGGACCTTTGAGCTTCTCAAGAAGGATTCTGCTCCATGGATATAGTAGTTAGCTAGCTAGTTAGCTTTGTTTGTTGGTTTGTTCGTTGATTGATTGGTTGGTTGGTTGGTTGGTTGGTGAGTAATTTGTGATGGGTATAGAGTCGGGGAAGTTGGGGGCGCAGTTGGTTATAGTAGTTAGCTAGCTAGTTAGCTTTGTTTGTTGGTTTGTTCGTTGATTGGTTGGTTGGTTGGTTGGTTGGTTGGTGAATAATTTGTGATGGGTATAGAGTCGGGGAAGTTGAGGGCGCAGTTGGTTGAGGCACTGCGCTACACGCCGGAAGGTCGCGGGTTCGATTCCCGATGGAGTTACTGGGATTTTCTTTCATTGGCTTAATCCTTCCGGCCTTACTATGCCTCTTGGGTCGACTCAGCCTCTAACTGATATGAGCGCCAGGGATATCTCCTGGGGGTAGAGACGGCCGGTGCGTAGGGCTGATAATTATGTCTCCTTCATGTGATGATTGTCTAGAAATTCTGGGAACCTCAACCTCCTGGAGCCCTAAGGGCCTGTCCAGGCCCGTAGTGGAGAGCTTTGTTCGAGTCAGTGTCACAGGATTGGAGTTAGGTAAATCTTGTAGAATCTGAAATTACAACGTGACAACCAGACAGTATGTACATCTAACCCACATTCTGTTAGAAATTAATGAACCACTGCGAGTAGGCAAGTGGAATTCTGTAAGCACATAGACTTCAGCATGTCAAGACACTTGTTGTGATTGAAATATTGTTTACAAATATCGCAACAGTGCAAAACTTTGATGTTATGCCTAATGAATGTAGTATAGTAAAGAGTGTGTACTGTTTGAAATTTTATGTTTAAAGGTTTACTTGGCAATGTAGTTATTAATTTACTGTGTGGATCGAAAAATTTGAAGGGAAGCAGTTTTCATAAGTTATTCCCAGAAATTCTTATGATCACTGAATTTTTTACACAAGAAACTTTTTTTGCACTTTTTCTGCTTACAAATTTAAAACCACCCTTGTGATTGTATCAGTAGATAGCACCATGAGCGTACCTCTTTTAAGCCCATTTTTATTATAAAGAAAATTTAAACACGTGTGCCAGGTGGTGATTGTGGACATAGCCTTCGTCTGGGATATTAGAAATCTGGTAATGTTTCAGGGAACCTGCTGCCTCTGTCTGCAGGATAGAAGTAAATTCTGTAAATGCCTACCAAACTGCAGAGCGCCACATCCCAGAAGACGATAGTTTGTAATCACACCTTTCCACCTACTTAGTTGCAATTTGTCTGCCATTACTATATTTTGTGGTCTAGTGGTCAGAGTCTCTGACTACTAATCATGAGGTCCCGGGTTCGATTCCCGGCTCTACCGTGGGAATTTTCCCTGAAGGGGAGGATTCCCGTGGTGACCATGTTCTGGGTAGGTTAGTAGAATTTAGGTTTAAGGGCCCTTCTGGCACTACATCCTCCTATATCACCACTCACATCATCGGGACAACGTAACCGCGCCTCATGGGCGTCCCAGCCTCAGAAGTCGGTTACACTCCTGCCATGCCCAGGAGGGAGGACCACGAAGTCCATAAGGACATGTGGTGGCATTGGGGGGGGACTATATTTCACAAAACATAATGCCGTAAGTGTATGGAATGTTTAAGATTAGACGTGCAGTTTAAACATTTGTGGATTGGGCATGGATTTTGAAATTATTATGCAACGGCTGTGATTGGAGTTTTATTGTATGTGTTTTTGAAGGTTTAGTATTATTATGAAAGGAACCTCTGGAATTGAAGAATTTGACTTGTAATAAAATTTTGCAGAAACAAGTGACAGTAAGTCCATGTTTGCATGTGTTGCATTTTCTGTGTTTCTTGTATGAAGCACATAAAAGTAGTAATGTTAATGATGAAAAATTCAGCCATCCTACCATTACAAAGGGTGAGAGTCAAAAATATCTGTTGGTTCAGTTCATTAATGGGAACGGTTCTCCAAAACTTTTATCAGTATGTGTGAGGATAAAGGTTAATAGGTACTGTAATTTGTCTTGCAGCTGTAAGTAGAAACAACTGTCCTTCACTTGCATGCATGATACATTCCCATTTTATAAGCAGATACATCACATTTGTTTTATGAGATTGACAAAACAAATCAGAAGATTTATAAAATAAATTTCAGGAGCCAAGTGAAAACAGAAACATAGGCGATGATAAGTAGCCAGACTAAACTTCCTACAGATTTCACCACTGCCATTGATTATAGTTCGTTATTCTCTCACTGTTATGTTTTGTGTTGCTGGTTCTTGTCGTTCTGTCAGGCTGCAGGTTTGTGTTTAACTTAATTGATGGTAACTCCTAGGAACAGTGAAGTATATTTATTCTTTGGACCTAAAATGTTTTGGAACAACCATTAAAAAACACATCTGCTAAGGGAATTTCTTGCAGAGCAGAAATTATGCTCAATAAAATTGTCATGGACTGATGGCAACGTCAGGTGGTTCAAATCAACCGACATTTCGGAGACTGTTTTTATCTTCCTCATCAGGATTCTGATATTATTACCACCTGGTATGGCTTTCAGCTGAAAAAGATTTTATTGAATTCTGTTGCTGCGAAATCTTCAAGACTACAATCCAAATGCTCTTCGTTACATATAGATCCCACCACAGCATGCTAAGATCAGGCATTTAAATGCTGTGTCTATTTTCATGCTGTATTTATCAAAAATTTGTTTTAATGTTTTATTATGGACATTTAAGTTCCTGAGGTTTCCAGCCCAAAATTTTATTTACATTTCTTATTTCCCTTTGGACGGCACATGTCCCACCTATGCTATTATTGTTTTAATCTGCCTTACAAGCATGTGTTCCTCTGTAGAGTCATTTTAGGTCCCTTCAGTGTAGTATTCTAAAATGTCAACTGTCTTTAGGCTCATAACTTATGAAAGTAGGACACTAAAACTGGTAACAGCTTTGGGTGTGGGTATTTTAATGTCTGCAGATATACACAGGCATGTGTGTCTGTTGAACTTTCAACATTGTGAAAAGACAAACATTTAAAGTAGTATCTATAAAGTTGCAGACACTGGAAGGGGCACTTTGCTCTTTTCTGATACTGTTAGAAAATATTTATGAATGTCAGATATTTTGTGACCGTGATCTCAGCCTTTTTTATTATCATGTACCTTTAAACAAACTGAAGTAATATACCAGAAGTCATTTCACATTGAAAGAGGTCGGCCATTGTTGTTACCAGCAGTTTTTAAGTACCTATTTGCAGTTTTGAACCTTCAGGTTCTATTGCTGTTAGCTGAGATAGAGTTTGCCAACTTCCTACTTATGTGACTTTAAGATATTCCATCCTATTAACTTTACATTGTTTTGAGGATTCTGATGGTTCATTATTGGTGCCATAGTTATTTTGTTGGTACATTTTCACATGTATGTTAAAAATAGTTGTTTAAAAATAAGTACATCAGTGCCATTGTGGGACATGAAATGATGAGGCAGAAAAAGAAGAAGAAGGAAGTGGTTCTTTACAGGGCCATAGCAGATTGGTATTGGGAAGTGAAATCTAGTTCTGATTTTATGGTCACATGGGAAGAGTTTTGTGTGAGTAGATAATGACATTCTTTGGCTTGGCAAGAATTGTCTTGTTCCTTTCCTTCAGGGTGTGGATAACAGTTTTCCACTACCTAACAAGGGGTGGGTCTCATTTCCTGTGCACTGTTCCCATTGACCTAGACCACTTTGTGTCTCCTTACTACCTGTTTTGAATCGTAGTTTTGAACGTACCTATATAACTTACACATTCATACCATTTGCGCTTTGACTGTACAAGTGGGGGCAGCATGTTATTTAAAAACGGTTATGTCCATTAGTACAACTACAGCATACCAGAACCTGGAAGACTGTAACCTGAACACGTGTGGCCATGTAAACCACATATCTTACAATTATGGATTTCTTTTGTTCTTTCAGAAACTCTGAGAAACGCAAAGAGAAGTCACGTGATGCAGCTCGATGCCGTCGAAGTCGGGAGACGGAGATCTTCACAGATCTGGCCAAGGCTTTGCCCATGCCTCAGAGCACTATATCCCAGCTGGATAAGGCATCCATCATGCGACTGGCAATTTCCTATCTCAAAGTTCGCAGCCTCTTGAATATGCGTGAGTGCAACTTGTACTTCAGTTCAGAAGAATCCCTTGATCATTAAAATTGTTGAACTAATTTAGCATGTTTTAGGATGTGGTTCTTTGCAAAATGAACATAGCACTATGAAAATTGTAGAGCTGGGTTTACATCTGGGTACATGTATCAGACCTTGTGTCATTGCCTTATTTCCACTACTGTCAGTACTAGTCACCCAAGCTGCATAAATGTATGAGGTGTTGGCCTGTGTTTACATTTATATGCAGACCTTTGGTCAGAACAAAGAATTCATGAGTTGGATTACAAAATGTTACCTGACACAGAAAGTTTCATATTCTAGGTTCATGTATAATCCTTTGGTTAAGTGATGGGAAAGAAAACTTATGGAGTGGTAAAAAAAATTACTGACAAAATGCCTTAATTTACACCAACCAGCCACACTTCCTTACATCAAAGTAAACTTAATTTGTCTTTGTAGTGGATGATGCAGTTGCCTTGGAAGAAAATGTGCTTACTCTTTTTCCTGGCCTTTATACCAGGAATTCTTGCCAAAGAATTTTAAGTTACAGAATTTGTCAGGCATGACACGTTGTTTAGAATGTTTTTGGAACTGTTAGTACTCTTTATGAAGTTCTGACAGCACTGATACAGTTGGGGCTTCAGACAGCTACTAGTTTGCCGTACTGTGATTAACATCTAAAAATACCACAGAAACAGGAAATTCCTCATACACGCCACCTGGAAAGTTTGATTCTGAGTCTGCACATAAGAATTTAATAATGACAGGTTGGTGGAGAGCGGTGATGAGTACAGATGGTGTTCCATTATAGCCGTAGTATAAAACAGGAAGAAGGATAATTACTTCTGTCCTTAGATAGAACTGGAGTAGTATTTCTGATGCATTTGGGCATTAGTACATTGATAATATTATGAAATAATGTATGAAGTAAATGATATTGAGAGGCACCTGTGACATTAGTATTTATTTTTGTCAGTTCCCTATTCAACTGGCTCGTTATGTTTTGCCACTTGTCATAGAGCCTTTTATTTTTATGTATTTATTTATTTATTAATGAAGGAATTTTCAGGGCTTCCAAAATATTATCGGGAGTGTTAGTGTTTGTTTACATTTAACACTCCAGACATTGCTTTTCCTTATTTGATTGATTGACTAGTACTTTTTGTTTTGTCTGTGCGTAAATTTTGGCACAAAGCATAAAAACAAGTGTAATTAAAACATCCACAACAGAACTGTGAAGTGCACAATGTCTTAAATAATACCTGCTATGGAAATATAAATCTTCTGAATGTCCTTAAAACAGTAATCTGTTGACTTATTGCATGCTGTTTTGATATCATTTTGCAGTTTTAAAGTGTAGATAAAAATTGACTCTTCTTTTTCTCTTTTTAAATTGGCAGGATTGGAATTGATTTCACTGACTGAGAAGAGCCTGGCATTTGTTTACAGTAATTTTCTACATAGCTTTTGTTACAAGTTTGTTAAAGAAGTTTCTTGCCTGAAGTTTTGCCTAAATTTGTAATGATACATGTGGAAGCATGAACACTTTATTTTGAAATGTTCATATTTTTGGAGTGCTGTTATAATAGTTTCAGAAAAACATTTTCAGCATTATTTTGTCATGGGAGATGATTGAGCTTCTTACATGAACAATGAACTGTTATTTGCTGTATTCATAAAGGGATTTGAGTCATGCCCTTGTCCAGTGGCAGTCACAATTGACACAGCGGTATTTAGAGATAAAGGCATAACATATAATGAATTAGAAACTTTTTCATAAATTAAGCAGTGTTTTATTTTTTTGCAGTTCCAGAGTCATGCAAATCAAAGTCAGACTCAGTGAATGACCCTTTCTTTTTAAGGGCACTTGAAGGTTTTCTGCTGGTAGTTTCGGCAGATGGTGATATGATATTCCTTTCAGAAAACATCAATGAATACCTTGGAATCACTCAGGTATGCAGTAACATGCAAGAAGTATACTTGCTTTGGCATTCTTTTTCTTTTTTGATTCTTCTCAGTGTTTCCATTTTGTGTGGGCCCTCCAAGTTCTCTGCCTGTCTGTGCCTGTCCACAGCTTCTCCTCTACAAGTTTCTGTCATGTTTCTTTGTCCTTCTGTGCAGTATCTTTCTTAACTTGTTCTCATCATGATCCCAGTCCTACTTTTAGGTGTTTGCCCTTCAGTGTCATGTTCAAAATCTTCTTTGGGGTCATTTCTTCATTCATTTGTTTATTTCTGCGTTTATTCATTCATTCTTTCATTGTATTTGTTTGTTCAGTCATTTGTTCCTTTGTTCTTTCTTTCTTTGCTTCGTTCTTTCTCTCTTTCAACATGCCTGTGCGATTGTATTCTGTTATTTATCGCCTTATCATCCAAGTATTTGTTTTCTGTTTTGATTTTTTGTTTTCATATTTTTTTTTTTTCATTCCATACGTCTTAAAAATCTCATTTCTTTGTTATACATGTAGTGTTATACAGTTACTGTATCGGTGTCTTGATGTCTTTAACAGTAGAACTGGAAGAGCTGGAGGCACCAAATTTTGTTAAAAGTGTGTTCAAGAAATGCAGGTTTCAGTAGGTGCTTTGTACACATTTGAGCAGGTGATTTTGTATTTTCTGTATTTTGTTTAATATTTCATGTAATTGAACATAGTGACAAGTTTTAGGCTGTTGTGACCACTCAAGAGAACCTCTTACATACTGAATTTTGGTATATTATATTAGACAGTATGTAAGATGAATGGGTAGTCCACTTATACCCTTATGTAGCATAGTTTTGTAATTAGTTGTTATGGATAAGCATCAGAATGTCCAAGTAACATAATGCAAAGATTCTTGTATCAAATTCCACCAAAATGTGAGTAATGGTTTGGCATATTGGAAAAGTTTCTTTATGGTCTTATATAAATTAGGCTGTGTTATCACTGGCTGAAAATTGCAATTTCCTCATAGCTTCTAATGTTAGTCTCACATATCAAATTTTAACAAACCCAGTCCAACATCACACAGATTAAAAACCAGCAGTATATGAGGGTGCTGGCAAAACACTGAACAGCTTTTAATGTGTCTCCATATGTTTTTGCCATTAAAGAAGTCTAAAAGGCTCTAAAATGTGTACAGTACCATAATAAGTCAGTTGAGAAATAGAAAAATGGATCAAGACTTGACAGAAAGTTTATATTCCTTATTTCAATGCAGATTATATAGTTCAATAAAATATTGCTGTAGTACACATTCAAAATTTTTTAAAAACCTGTATTACTGCTTGTGAATAATCTGTTGTCATATGTGTGTGTGCACGTATGTGTATGATGTAAATTGGACATAATTCTTTATTGCAATTCTAATTTGAATTATGATGTTATTATGACTCTTATAATATGGATGTTGTATCCAAACATCCAAATGCCATTTTTGTTATTAAAGTACATGCAGCATTAAGGAAGCAAGATGTAGGTGCATGAAAGTGTACTGAAACCCAGACCTTGTCCACACGAATCCGAATGCTTCTTACAACGAACATGTGGGTGAAGTAAAGGCAGCTTGCCTCTGCTAAGGCCACATTGGAGTGTGGAGTAATCCAGCAGCCAAGCTATCAACTGTGGTCCAAGGTTGCTGCCCTGTTGTAAGAACAGTGACTGCAGTGTTCTACAGTTATGCATGAATGGGAAAATTGTCCAGAAAAGAATATAGTACAGTATTTTGAATTATTTAGCTTTTAGTGTTGGAAGGGCTATAATGTAGCTTTCAGCTACAGATTAACTGTGTTTTGAATCAACCACAGTAAGAAGTACACAAAATCCTATGTTTAAAGCTGGGGAATGCCAAATTCTTCAAACTATATAGTACACAAATTAACTGATATTGAATTAGTAAGACTTAACTATAATGTTTACAGCTATATCATATTTGTGATTTTATTGTTACAGATTGATCTGATGGGTCACAGTATTTATGAGTTCAGTCATCCATGTGACCATGATGAGATCAGAGACATCCTTTCAATCAAATCACCGATACTGCCTATCATTCCTCGTTCTTTTTTCATTCGTATGAAATGCACACTAACTAGCAAGGGCAGGAATGTAAATCTTAAATCAGCAACATACAAGGTGAGAATAGTTAAAAGGATTACTCACAAATAGCGGTACTGCCAAATAAACAGCAGTGTAGGCCTCTGCTGCTTATTTAGCCAGACTTGTACTGGCCAAACATTTGTATAGCACTTCACTTTCTTAAGTGTTGCATCTGTCTACCATTGTGACATCATTGACACATGTCAGCATTTTTTTTTTTAATGAGTTGATACATGCACCCAGACATTCAGTCAAGGTTTTGAAAGTGCTTCAGATGAATTTGTCCTTCAACTAAAAGGAAGAGACTGAGCTTTTCATGGATCTCTGCAGGTCTAGGCAAGGATGGTGTGACATGCAGAGGAAAGAGTTGTGATTGATACTATGATTACTGCAGGCCTTCTTCAGAGGGCTGTTGATTTTATTGGTGGTTTTCACCCAGATTAACTTTAATTTATCACTATATTACCGTACATGTAATTTTTTTTCCTTCTAATTTCCTGACCCACACATTTGTGGACAGATAAAAGAAAAGGATGAACCAACAGTATTTTAAGAAATGCTAGGTGCTGAATACTTGGAGAAATGCATAGCCAGCAATTATACATCAGGCATTTCATTTGCATCTTTTGTGCTGCTGTTGACCATTGTGTCTGTCCTCGGCCCTCAATCTAGTCAGGTTGTGCGTCTGTCAGTGGTGTAAATGTTTGTGTTTTTTAATAATCATCAGTTGTCCAGCTCAGTAAAAGTCTCCTGCTCTCGATCCCTAAGTAACCCAACGTCACATGCAGGTAAAAGTAGGTACAAGCAAGTTAATTTTGGAGGTAATTCCCAGCGTTAATAGGGCAATGGGTTCATGCAGGAAGAACTGATACCACAGTCATTCTGATATAATGGAAACTGTTTGAATTTGTTAATTAGTTAATTTTTAGTTGCGATTTCGTATAATTTATTTGCTTGAAAATTCCTGAAATTGTGTTGGTAATACCAGCTGAAAGAATATGTTTCCATATGCGTTATGACCAGTATTTGTACAACTGGACATTGCACTGAATTAGTTTGAGATTGTTTCCATTTTTCAGGGGACTATAATAATAAAACTGGTCAATGTTATATCAGGAGTCGCAGTGTAGAACTGATTTTCATCCGACTTGGGGTATTTGTGATAGTGACTTCCCAGTTAACTGTTTTGTGGGATGTGACGGTGTAATTTATTCATTTTTCTTATCATTGTGATTCCTTTTTCTCTGTCTTTGAAATGGTGAGTGAACGTGGTCATAGCGTAGTCACTATAGCAATTAGGGTGCAGGCCAAATTACTGAGGAATTGTGGTTTCCTTCCTACCTGGTGCCAGGTATTTTTCTTTTCGCCATACCATTCAGACTTTGCCACAGGCAAACAGTCATTCATGACTTACACAAACGTTTTCAGCGAGAGATTTGCAGGATTGAATTAGTTTAACCTTTTGGCACCGGAATTATTTTTTTAATTTTAGCACATCCTCTATACAAAATGTGAATAATACAGGAACCAAATGTGTTAGATTTATGAAACAAACTGCATTTTGAAGAGGAAAAAACGGAGAGTATATACCATGTTTAAAATATTCAGTACCTATATTTGTTGAATAAATATATAAAATGCAACGTTTAGAGGTTAG
>Ga0123355_10019551_pt1 | contig 10781 bp, 10 predicted proteins | sample TergutEmb28metaG_3_FD_89872 | JGI IMG/M metagenome (GOLD analysis project Ga0123355, IMG submission 89872) | Embiratermes neotenicus P1 segment gut microbial communities from Petit-Saut dam, French Guiana - Emb289 P1 | ecosystem: Host-associated > Arthropoda: Insects > Digestive system > Gut ...
CATAACGACTTGCTAATATGACTGGCCTGAAGTACTACCATGGTCAATATAGGCAGGTATAAACAGTACCCCGGTTCCATTTCGCGTGGGAAACATAGACAGGTATCCAACATATAAAGGTGGTAAAGTTACGGAGGTGGTCGTATATGCAAACTACATAGGACTTTGCCGGTTCTACCGATATGTGGTCAACATCAGCAGGTGGTCAGCTTATGAAGGTGGTCAACTTGACAGGTTTTACTGTATCTTCTTATAATGATAGACACCCTGTTACTAAGACCTTCACTACACTTCGCCCAACTACACTTCACTATACTAGTCGACACTTCACTTCCCATTTATACTTCATTCAATTACACTTCACTACCCTCTCATTTGGCTACCACGTGGTAGATATAGAGGGGTTCCTGGAAACAGTTCGTTGTAACCACAGAGCGAAATCTGAACGAAAAAATAATGTGGAATTTTGTAACGTTTTACTCTAGCATTACGGAGGGTTCCCGCGGGGTCTCTACACCGCCTGGGGTTTCTTCAGTTCCCAGCACGTCTCTTATGTGATAAAGCATTCCTTTGCGATTTGCGAAGTGCGGTGATCTGACTTACATGAAAGTAAGTCTGGTGTGGTAAAAATGGTGTGAGCAGCTGCCACTTCCTTGTATTCATTGCACGTATTGACGAACGTTTTTCATCCCTGGCGACACGATTATTTAACAGGGTATTTTGCGGATGGAGCACTGTTTTGTGCATGTGTGCGGGCGAAATTTAATTGGAGAAGCCAACAGCGATTACGAGGGTATCTCCGGTCTCCACTCGTGCCCCAGCGTACAATAAGTTCAATTAATGTAGTTCCGAAAATAGGTTTAGCGTGTAAATATTATTAAATGTGAAATGTAGAGTGCCATAAAGTCAGTATATTGTGCGGTGTGTTCAGTGAACTAGCCTTGGGTCGTGCCGTATTTAAGGAAGATACACAGAAACTGTGAGGCGCCAGGGGAGTGTCCTGATAAAACTGAAGAAACTTTGGACTCGAGGTCGATATCGTGAGAAACATTTGTGCGTCACCATCCGACCAAAGGCGACAGAATATGAACGAGTGGCGGCAGGTATGCTGGCTCCGTACATCGTACACGCCACAGCCGAATGCTGTGTGGAGGTCCGATTTAGATGCTCTAATGGACATTTTGTTAACACGCGTGGTCGAATCACAGGCACAGATAAAGGTAAACTGTGAATTCGTCCGGGTGTGTGGGCTCAGAATGAAAATTAAAAATGCGAATTACCCATCGTTTCATTGCGTCTTTATGTCCTTGCAGTATGTGGTGTTAAGGGCCCCGCAGTTCGTTTATGGGACATGAATTTTCCTTGTGTGACCGTGTTTATTTTTAGGGACTCTTGTTTTCATTGGGTAGCTACCAGGACTGTGGTTTGCAGGCTGTGATGTATATCAGTGCGTCATTAAGTGTGGGCGAGATCTGAGGTTCTTGAAGCAATGTTGCCGAAGATTCTGTCTGGAGAGATGCTGCGCCGTCTTTACCAGTCGACATTCCGCAACATCCCTGAACATCCATTTCGTCAGGGATGTTACGCAGTGATTTACCTGTCAAGACGACGCATCATCCCTGAAATTTGAAAGTGTCTGAAACCCCACGTAAGGATTCGAAATCCAGCCTGCGATTTGAGTCGCATGGATTCTTTGTGTGTTCATGTTGCAGTTAACAGTCCATTTCCGTCCTCGGTGCAGTGTACGGACCTGTAATTTTTTGTATACTGCCGGCCTCGGTGTACTGTTCGGTCGTGTACGCATTTCATGTCAATTGACCCCCCTGTCGCTCTCGGCAGTAGCCGGAATTTCCATTCTCCGCTTTACTGAAGGGTGAATGTTCGGGCTGTTTGAAGTTAGTTGTTGGGTTTCCTACGCATTTTTTAAAATTAATTTAATTCGCATTGTGACTTGTGAATGTCTCACCGTTACGTAGTACTGCTTACGGGGGTACACCTACACAGCCAGGGGCAACGGCTGAAAGTCCCCCCATTCCATTTACGACGATCGCTGCCCTGATTGTTGTTGTAGCGTTTCAAATAGTCTTTGTAGAAAACAAATTATTTTTTACAAAACTAAGATTCACTGAAGGGCTTTTGGTTTCACGTGATTGTGTGTTGGTCACATGGAGATACAGGGTGATACAAGGTGATGGTGTTGATGTGTGAACACAGCTGAATGTGCTGTTATTAAGGTTCTTTTGAATTTCGGTTGTTTTCCGGACTTCTTACGTTTGTGTTGTAAAATTGTTGGCCACCCTGTTATGAAGTGTGTGTTATTTATGTTTTCTTCAAAGGTAACCACAGACCCACCTCTTCATTTTTTTTTTCCAGTTATAAACTGTTGTACTGAGTTTGTGTTTTGTGCATGCTGTGTTCATTGTTCTTAATACGTGGTATTACTCAACGCATGACCACTGTGCCGTGCTCCTCATCCCTTACCGTATTGTTGGTTAACCATGCATTGTTTCCACTGTTGTTTGCCCCAGAGACCAAAGTCGCAGTGTTAACCAAGAGTTCCCAGACTGTGGTGCGTGACCTCCGGTTAGACACTTTTTTTTTGGAGTCCCTGAACATTTTCTTCGTAATTTGTAGTGGATCTGTACATTGTGATGCTGCTGTGCTTCCAGTGCTCCAGTATAGGTCATTTGTCACTCTTTGGCTGTGAAGAACCTGTCAGAGTTGGTGGACGGGCCTACTCTGTACGTGGGACGTCATGGGCAGGATATTTATTTTGTTATGTTGTGTCCGCCAATCAGCTGTCTCTTTCGCTGTTCACGTAACTCTCACTTCTGTCCTTCGACCAGAAAATTCCACCGGCCAAAAGTCAGCAAATGACCTATAAGAATTGTTGTAACACCCTTAACCATTCTTGGTTGGTTAACTAGCATAGAAGCATGCACATTCCGTTATATGGGAAACATGGTGTTAGTTCAGTGTAATGATATCCACAAAAATTACAGTTCGTGAGTATAACCGTCTTCTGGTATGTGAATAACCTATTTTCCCCCGATACTAGAAGCAGCATAATCCTTCGAGACGGTCGGCACCTGTCACAATGCAGTGTTACTCCCAGAAGGCGGTTTTCATACTCACAGCCGGGGGAATTTCAAATCTCACGTTGGATTTCATGTCCAACTGCAGTTCAGAATAGGTGGGAAGGGCAGCAGATACGGTAATCTGGGAACGAGCTTGCAAACAGCAGAGTTCGTTTTGAAGCTGTGAAATGTCGTCTATAATGATTGAACTGGATTGCATGTACAGTGGAAACAATGTTACAGTGAGTGTTTCAGTCAGTGCAGCTTTTTTACAGCGAGGTCATTATAGCCTATTGGCACTTGTTCTTGTTTTCAACTGTGGGTTTACATAATTACGTAATCAATCTGTGCAGTGCAAAAGACACGAATCCTCGAAGGACCAATATTGCAGTGGACACGTAAATGCGATTCCTTGTCACGAATACGTGGGAATATTGCTAAGGACCGGTCGTCAAATCCGAACTGCCCCTGCATCGCACCCCCACTCTCCCGGCCCCGCGCTATTTCGTTGGCCTGAATGTTTCTTTGGCTTCTCTGTTTGCCTTGTGTTCTTGAGTCCCTGTTTTATCTTGTGTGTATCCCTCTATGAAAGCTATGTGTTTGGTCATTGTTACTAACTGCAGTCACGTAGCTAATGACAGACTCACTGTTTAACTAACTGCAGAGTCTTGTAGCTAATGGCAGAGTCACTGTTAACTAATGGCAAAGTCATGTAGCTAATGCCGTTTCTTACATGTGATTTGTTCAGGCGCTCTAGGAGTTCATTTCATAGAAATGTGTTCGCTGATTAAAGCTTGCTTTATCATGGCCGTGCTGTGGACTTGTTTCGGTGGGCTTTTATCATCCAGCAGCTGGGCACGGATTGTTAACATGTCCTAGGTTGAGTCATCTTTGATAGTGGTTTAGAAAGACGTAAATTGCACATCAAAACGAAGTAATGTTGCAGAGACTACATTTACGCAGTAATTACAACATTTTACATAATTCAGCTGGTGGTTCCTTACATCGTGGTTTAGCGTAAACGTTAATAATAATAATAATAATAATAATAATAATAATAATAATGTAAGAAACTTTTAAAACTACAAATAAGACCACAGAGCCTAATCCTGTTGATTACTACATCCCAGGCTAGGTGAATATTTCCCAGCCAAAACTGAGAAGTGAGAAAATCGACGACGACGACGATGATAATAATGATGATGATAATAATAATAGAGTATAAACACATTTATTAAGCAGCAGGATAACAACAGCAACTAATATTTATTTATTAGGTTGCTTGCCAGCAGCAAATAGGTGAACACTACTACTACTACTACTACTAATAACAATAATAATAATTGTAGAGCAAAGCACGGCACCATGGAACTACCGAAAACAGCTACACCGGGCACTGCCCACATACTTGGGAAGTGCAAATGTACAAGTACAAAACGTTTTGTATGGAGAATAACATTACGTGTACTATATACTGAAACTACAGAGTAGGTGCAGCATTGTGTGCCGCAGAAACATGGTTTGTTGCAGGTGTTAATGTAAATACCTTGTATAAATATAACAAACAAATAATTAGTGACAGTGTACTTACATGCTGACTGAACAGCGTTGATTCCAATTGCACGGCCAGCGCAAATACAGGAAAACCAAAAACATTAACAACAAAAGGAAGTGGGCCAAGTACTGTCAGAACAGAGCCATAACGTGTAACTAGTTTGCGATCATAGTGTTGGTTATGCACGTGCAGACTGGCAGCCATGGAGAGGTTACGATTAGTGATTATGACAGATGATAATGATGACAACGAGGATTTGATTTGTATCCAGAATTGTTCAGCAGAGGCGAGACATCGCCAGTATTGTGCAGATAGAGATACACATTGCTGTAAGCATTACCCCCACACACCCACAGAAAAGCCAAATAAACTTGCTAATTTTGTTTTCATTTATTTCATCCCAAGTTTTGAAACCATTTTTACATTTCTTAGTTTTTTTTCCGTTTCTTTTTTAGTTGGAGAGAATTTCCATTTTTATTTCAGATGTGAGTCACAGTCCAACTGCAGTGTGCCTGTCAGCAGTGCAGTTTTCGAGGATCCGTGTCCTGGCACGCACAAATACGTTGAAGTGCATTATGAGTGCATGCTAGGTTGGTCCTGCACTTACGATAAATAACTTTGTGCCAAGTGTGTCATGTCGCCATGTTCCGCATGTTTCTATACATAGTTGATTATCGCCATGCTGTTTCGGTAGTAATGCTATTGATTACTTTTCTGGCCCTGTTGGCGATAAAAGTAGTTGGTTTCGCGTTCTAGAGACGCCAGCTGTTACAGAGCCTGTACCGCGCCTAGGACCAGAAGGGAGGGGATCGGGCCACACCAGGGAACAATGCACCTTAGGGGTTTCTTGCTGCGAAATGTGGCCTTGGTTTCGTGTGTTTGCCGCTAGATGACGGCCGCTACCAAACTCCTTTGTTCCGTATCTTGCTCTCCGTTATAGCTTGCTTTCTTGACCCGGCCGGCGTGACAGTGAGGCAATGTCTTCTAATGTTCGGCGATGCTGTTGCAGTGTTTCAGCACTTTGGCAGGTGGCAGCACTGCGTAGCTAACCGACACTTTTTGGCAAATCGGCGCACTTTGTTTGAAACATCACGTGAACATTTGCGATATGGCGTGACTTTTTGTTTGGAAGTGGAGTGAGTTCAGAAATGGGCCCTTGCAGCAGCATACAGTTCGGTTGAATGGTCCTTTTTGGTGTGATTAATTTGGCACAGCTCTTCGCTCTTCTGGGATGTTGCGGGGCGTTGAGTGGCATTTGTTACCGACGGCTGGGGATGAACTGTTGGGCCCATCTTTCAAGACTGACCTTATGTTGCAAGTGTTCTGAACTCTCTCCACAGCCAGGGCACATCGTTGCACTTTGTGCAATTGGTGTGAAGTGTTCATAGGATTAGTGTTTTCTATTTTTATCACCAGATGTAACCAGCAGCAGAATTGCAGCATTCTTGCGAGTACAAGTATGTTTGGTGATCCATGCCCGGGCACTCTAAAATATTTAGAGGCCCACTATCAGTGCATGCCAGGTATGATTGATCTTTTAAGTATGGTAATGAGACTAAGGTTGGTTAAATCAGTGAGGGTCAACAAACAAGGGCATGACATGTTGTCTTTTAAATCTCGGTGTGAGCAGGATGGCACAGACTGAAGGGCCATGGAGGTTGTCCACTGAACAGCAACAATTTCGAAGTGAAAGACGTCAGCCTTTATTGTGTTCTGCCACTGGATCGTGAGCGATACAGGTAGCCATAGAAACGGCCTTGACATCTTAAAATTTTATGTAAAGTCTTTGTGGAAATATAATCAGTGTTGTATTATATTTCAGCTGCCTTACTAGCAGCTGCTTATTTTTAATCCACTTTATGTATTCATACATGAATAATATTTCTTTTTAAAGTAATGGGGATACCAAAAATGCTGTTGGGATGTGGTATAATTACATTCGGAATGTCATACAGCCGACTGATTCTTTCTGTATTAAATACGTCACCAAACACATTTAAATAGAGGAGAAGAACTGAACTGTTTGTCCTAGATATCTTGATTTTAACATAGAATACTTTTGGTAGACAAGGAGAGTGTGAATACTTTCCACAAATATATGATACCCTTCTCCCTACACAGTGCTTAAGTTTGTTTCTGGTTTGGTGAGAAGGGGGGGGGTTAGACACCAAAAATAATTACAGGAAAAGCAGCTGGTGTTTCTGAGCAAGGCCTTTATATGTAATTAGGCAGACTAAAATTACATTCACCCATGTCATAAGTAAATGAATGAATGGGTATTGTTTGTGTGCCAAATGTTTGGCATTGTTCACTAAATGAAAGGATAACAGAGGAACACTTTCATATCGTTTTTGAAGCTACAGGCGTTTCACATGAACTGGTCTGGTCGTTTGTAGTGTTTCTTCAGGGACAGTGGAAGTTGTTGCTGTTCTGTGAAAGACATGCATGGCCAGCATGTTAGCACTGGGAACAAATGTGCGATGGAGGAATGACATAACTTTGAAATCAGCATTAAAAAAGTATCTCACGTATTTTAGAACTAACAGGAAGTGCTTAAAAGCAGTGTTGTTCCCAATCAGTCATGTTGCATGTGGAGCAGTCACTGCTCTTATATTTTTGGATATAATTACAATATTCTCCATTGCACATTCCATACAATTTCTAATAAAGGTTCATCCCAGGCTAGCTGAATGAGGAACAGAGAACGTTCATGTCGATGGTCTCTACTGCCCTTGTGTCAGTGTGACAGTATGCTGCATTGTGCCAGTAGCACATGCTGTACTGTTGTGAGTCATACAGACCAAGCCAGATAAATTTGCCATAATATGGCCAACGGAAAGCCAAAGTGAGATGCAGGAATGATGAAAACAAAACGAGCTACTAGTGGGTGTCAGAGAAAAACATCCAACGCTGTTTCTGTGTTGCACTGTCACCTGAAAGCAAGTGTCACCACATCTGTAGACAAGTCTGCATTCAAACAGCTACAGTATTCTGAAACATGGAGTGGCATACCCACCATGTTTACCACACTGGCTGTCAGTAAGGTATACAGCTATTCTGACAGCATCATCCAAATGCAGGGACCATCTTTCTGAAGCTGTCAGTGACATGCTGTAGGCAGTGAATTGCACAGTGCAGTCCTTCAGAGCATTGCTGCCATGTTAGCATGGGACAGCATGAAGGATTGTGAAGGCACATGCATTGTTAGGTATTGTTAATGGAACTGTGACTAAGAGTAGACCGACCATGTAGCAGCTGTGGTGACGGAACAGTGGGAGAGACAGAATAGTTGGGGCCCTTCATTTTTCGTGTTCTGTGTTGCAGCACGCACACGTGTTTGATGCAAGGTACACATTTCAGTTGACTTGCCACTTTCAAAATATAATCATTAGAACTGATGGAAGCATTAGTTCAAGAAAATGTATACAGCACTTATGTGTAGCTGTAATTTCAGGAAGTTATGTAGGGACCATCGATGTGATCATATGTTGAAGTAGGCATATTTATTTTAAAAACACAGTATTAGAAGCTTCACGTGTGTGTTTGTAGTCTTTTAAGCTTATCTGTGAGTAATCATTGTTACAGAACTTGAGGTTATCAGATTGAAAGAAATTCTCTGGTTCAATATGTTATTTTGATTGTCATCACCCTGTGAGGCCCAGATTAGACCTTTAAAGGCAAACATGACAGTCACCAAATGCCCATGGACATAAGCAGGTAGTTGCTACACCATCCCTGGAAAGCAAATTAGTTGTTGAGTGGATCTGAGCTAGGGATTGCCAACATGTGCTGTGAGCAGATGTGAGAGGTTGCGTGTGTGTTGTTATTCGTGGTTGGACCCCTGCTTATGTCACATTCTCCATTCCATGCATTATACTACACTTACTACATTTAAGACCAACAAATACACACAGTTTGTTTAAAATTACAGTACTATAAGACACCAGCTGATGCATGTTTTGCACCATACTGGCCCATCATCAGTAACACACAATTGCATGAAACAGTGCGACTGTCGTAAACATGTAGGAGTTGGTGTTTTGTAATATTATTGTAATTTTAATAAAATTGTGTGTACTGTCACAGAATTGTCACCATTTATTTTAATCATTTTATAAACCAGGTTAAGGGCCATGTAACTTTTGTAATAATTTCTGTAACCATTTACCAGTAAATGTCAGAATTCTAGTTGAGTAAAGAGAGACCAACTTGATGTCACTTGCTTTATTATTTCTTTATTTAATGCTCAACATGTTTTGGATGTTAATACATCCATCCTCAGGAGCTTGCGACTTATTTATTGAGTTATTTCATGGGTTGTATTGCTCTGGTTCGATGTGTGTTGGTGTTGTATCCGTATGCAGGCTTCAGAAGCCTGCATACGGATACCACACCACACCACCCCAGCCAAACCACAACGTAACACAAACACACATCGAACCAGAGCAATACAACCCACGAAATAACTGAACAAATAAGTCGCAAGCTCCTGAGGATGGATGTATTAACATCCAAAACATGTTGAGCATTAAATAAAGAAATAATAAAGCAAGTGGCAACAAGTTGGACTCTCTTTACTCAACTATCAAGATGATGCACAGTCCAATAAACATAAGTCAGAATTCTAATTTGTAAAATAATTCAGTTTTTATACAGCTTTATTCGCAGTTTGTAATTTCATGTTTCAAGCCGTCACTTTCAATCTGTTCATCTCAAGTAAAAGGCAGCTGTCGCTGGATTGGATTTTCCAGTTGTCAGACGGTACTGTGACCCAATTACTGAATGTAAATCTAGTCTGTCGTGATTTCTGTGGAATTCAAATATTTAGGATCATTTGTGAACCAGTTTTAGATTTCTTGTCACATGGAATTTAGATTTCTAATTTGAAATGAGAACGCTGAAAATTGAAATCTGTTTTATTACTTGTTTTCCATTGGTCTGAGATTGTGAAAGCAGAGTAAATCCCAGGTTGCTGATAGGACACGGTATTGCAGTTAGTCTGAGGGATTGGGTTTTTGGAAGTTCTTTGATTAGGGATTTCACTGGTCCTTCTTATGTCTGTTATCATTAGTACATTATGTTTAGCTCAGAATGATAGTAATTTTTTCATAAAAGTTACATAGAATTCTAGTTCAAAGCCACATGTAGTTTTATCATAACGTATCCTTCAGAAGTAAGCAGTTGCTTTAATATTTTGGTAATTTTAGAATGCATAGTTGAGATTTCCTGTTAAGGTAATATTAAATTCTTTGATTTATTTATATTTTATTTTTGTGCCAATACTTATTATTTATAGTGGAAAAAGTTAACTTCAGTATGCCATTGCAGAAGCGACAACCACAACAACCAGTCGCCCCAGTCCACCGTGGCTGATTACTTCGCAGCCAAGTGTGTGGAGCACGGGCAAGTCAGCCACTCTACGGCCACCATCTCCACAAAAACCGCTGAGCACACCAAACGGTCAAGTTGTCACTACCACAGCATCCAGTAGTATTGCCACAGCAGCGTCTGGGTCAATTAGCACAAGGGTTCCCTTGCCTGCAGTAGCACCAGAGGGGGCACCCAGTGTCATTGACGCAGACACACATGCACCACTTCCGGGAGACACGACTACTGCATCTACATCTGCTGTACCACCAGCGTGGAAAACAACGCACAGAACAACATTAGGTATGGCAGATATTGATGTTGTTTGCTTCAATACTTTCCCATTTTTTCTGTCAGCTTTTGGGTGCAGATACATTATTGTGGGGACCAGGTAACTTGCTAATTGGGCTCCCGTGCATTGTGCGTAGCTGCAGTCGGCACGGCATTGTCACTGCTAGGCTCACCTTGGAATGGGCAGGCAGCATCACCTCTTTCAAAAACATTTACTGTTTGGAAGTATATTTGTAGAGTCATTCACTGTGAATGTTTTTGAAATGGACAGAAAACATTTATCGGTTTGTGTGCATTTCTTGCACTCATAATAGCTTAAATTTTCATGGATGCACCAACAGCTAGCAAGTAGCCCTTACACTACTGTAGTATCGGTTACTGTCCCTCTTACCAGTATATACATTTCTCCTCCAAATGTATCTGGAATTTGCTCTGGGTTGGGGGGGGGGGGGGGGGGGGGGGGGGGGGGGGGGGGGGAAAAAACGAAGACG
>Ga0123355_10019552_pt1 | contig 10781 bp, 3 predicted proteins | sample TergutEmb28metaG_3_FD_89872 | JGI IMG/M metagenome (GOLD analysis project Ga0123355, IMG submission 89872) | Embiratermes neotenicus P1 segment gut microbial communities from Petit-Saut dam, French Guiana - Emb289 P1 | ecosystem: Host-associated > Arthropoda: Insects > Digestive system > Gut ...
CCAACACACATCGAACCAGATCAATGTAACCCACGAAGTAACTCAACACATAAGTCGTAAGCTCCTGAGGATGGATGTATTAACATCCGAAACATGTGGAGCATTATATAAAGAAATAATAAAGCAAGTGACATCAAGTTGGTCTCTCTTTACTCAACTATCAAGATGACCCACGGTCCAATGAACATAAGATTTGCACCTTTACGTAAGGTAATATTTTTACAAAGTGTGCAATTGTAACTTTGTGGCTGTAAGAACATTTTCATTAGTTTTTCGTTTGTTGGTGATTGCTAATGAATCACTGACGTTATAAATGCCTGAAGGAGGTACTGTATACCCATAGCTACACATCGCACACGAAACCTTGATCGTCAATCCGTTACAAATCCGATAAATCTGACAGTCTTGTGGTTAATATAACGTGTAGGCTAATGTTATGTCGAAGTGCGACCCTTTCCCCATCCACACCATGAAGGCATGTGACAGAGCGTCAGCCTTTATTAACTTTGGTTCTAGGTAGAGGTGAATCACTATTTTCACGCCTGGGCCGTTTTTACTCCTATCTTATGGGTTCCAGATACACTACCGAGTCACAGAACGCCACGTTGCGTGGGGTCCAGAGCCGGGCCTGACGCTTTGGCATAAAGAAACATTTCGTTTTCTTGCTGAAAATCGAATCAAAAATCCTCGGTCGCCCAAACCCTAGCGTCGTCACTATACCGACTACGCCATCTTAGCTCCATACAAAATGTATTTTGTAGTATGTTATTAACCAACAATAACAGAAACATGTACACTGGGCTAGAAATCTGTGAAAATAAAATTATATTGTTCCTCCTAATAATTTATTGTTTACATTATAATAAATTACGCTAACAAATGCACATAAAACTTACGAAGTATTGCAATTTATCTATTGACACAATCTCTCCCACATGTTGGCGGGTGGTGTTGCGCACACAAACCTCTAGTGTAGAATTCTGCGATATAGGAAGGACCTAGTTCTGTGAATGTGTTTATAACTTACAATTAAAATGAAATGAAATTAAGAAGTCACGTAAAAGTATATCTTATAAATCTAAAATATTTTGCACCTAACTTGTGACTTGTTGTAGTGTATCATATGTAGGATATCTTAATTAAAGAATAAAAGACCAACTTGATGTCATTTGCTATTTTTTTCACTTCTTACACGTATGTGCTCAGCATGTTTCGGACATTAATATATCCATCATCAAGAGCTTGCGACTATTCTGTTGAATTACCACGTTGGTCGTATTGTTCTTGGTTCGATGTGTGCTAGAGTTTCCGTGTGGTTGGATTGGAGTGATATCCGTGTTGCAGGCTAAAGCCTGCAACACGGATATCACTCCAACCCAACCACACGGAAACTCTAGCACACATCGAACCAAGAACAATACGACCAACGTGGTAATTCAACAGAATAGTCGCAAGCTCTTGATTATGGATATATTAATGTCCGAAACATGTTGAGCACATAAGAAGTGAAAAAAAATAGCAAGTGATATCAAGTTGGTCTTTTATTCTTCAACTATCACAATGATGCACGGTCCAATAAACATAATATCTTAATTGAAGTTCATTAAATTTTAAATTTTAACCACATTCACATAAATAGATCCTTTCTGCATCGCAGAATTCTACACTAGATGTTTGTACGCATACAACTATCTACATACATCGTAAACAATGACTGGTAAGGATTTTTAAAGATGGATATGCCCGGAGTAGAATATCTGTGCTGTTATATCTACACTTGGTATTACATTTTTTACGTTGTGTGCACATCCTAAGCTCTTAACTGAATACTTGTATAAATTCCTTGGCGTTTATCTCCTCCTGAAGATGGAAAACATTTGCCGAAATTTGTATAACAATATGTATATTAGATAACGTGTAATGTTTTATACATTTTATGTGCATTTGTTCGTATGCATAAGTAATTACAATCAGAAGGCACAGCACGAATCATATTAAATTCTTCTACACGTATTTGACGTTCAGAGGACCGTGCATCGTGATATATTCTTATAATAAAACCAAAGAGATGCACTATTTTCTCAAATTTATTTTGGAATTTAACTCTACATGTTTCGGACAGCTTTGTCGTCCATCATTAGGAGTCAAGTACTATATACACAGCAATAGGTATATGTCATACAGGTTATGATGACTGTCTGCTAGAGAGACCAGGATGGAACTCCTGATGATGGAGCATCCTGATCTGCTAGTGGGATCAGGTTGGAACATCCTGATCTCGCTAGCAGACAGTCAGCATAACCTGTATAACATATACCTATTGCTGTGTATACAGTACTAGACTCCTGATGATGGGCAGTATACCTGTCCGAAACATGTAGAGTTCTATTCCAAAATAAATTTGAGAAATTAATGTATCTCTTTGGTTTTTATTACAAGAATCTTGTTTACGCATTTGGCTGTAGTATTGAGAGACTGATTCGGTTAAGTGACCGTACAATTTTTACTAGATAGGCATATTTTCGTATTTGGGCTATGATATAACACAGTTTGGACTTTAATTATTTATCATATTTGCCAGACATGGTCGGGCTGTATAGCACACTTGCAGTGAACGATGAATTTATACACGACTTTAGTCTGAAAACACGAAGTTGCGTGACCTAGGCATAGAATGAAGAATATATTGAATTGGGTAGTAAAGGAATGCTGTTTAACCTTTTGACGCCTAACGACGACTATAGTGATCGTACCGCGCCGCTAACCTCTAAATGTTGCATTTTATACATTTATTCAACAAATATAGGTACTGAATATTTTAAACATGGTATATACTCTCCGGTTTTTCCTTTTCAGAATGTAGTTTGTTTCATACATCTAACATATTTGGTTCCTGTATTATTCACATTTTATATACAGGGTGTGCTAAAATTAAAAAAAAAATCCGGCGCCAAAAAGTTAAGTATGTGGTTGGATTGAAGTGACTCAGCATAACGTGGGATTATGTGAAGCATTTGATAAGCCTTAGGCCTTAAGACAAGGAATTTCTTTATCAGCTTAGCAAGTGTCATTTTCGTAAGAAGAAATCTGTTTTCATGGAGTCAAAGGAAGGTAAAAAGTGGGAGATGGCAGCGGCCTTTGTATTTGTTGCACTGTTTTGTAGCTAACGGGCTACGGAACAGAGATGTAAGTCTCGATGGAGGACCCAGTCTGATGAAACACAGTACTGTTCTGTTCACAAACTATAGCAGCAACATTAGAAGTTGGATAGGAGAGGAAGTAAAAGCTCTCCTACGTCACCGGGGGTCAGATTTACACGTCCCTGTGGGGTCATTCCGCCAACAACTGAACATTCCAAGAACACAAGAAGGAAAGGAGATTTTCGCCATATTCCTTACCCCCCGAGCCTGAGATGATACTACTAGACTCCTCCTCCCTCCATATCGCTCGCTCGCCTGCTTTCAACTTCACTCTCGCAGAGAGCATCTATCTTTATAGAAATCTGTCCCCGGAAACCCTGAGAAAATCTTGGGAGATTTGCCTCCTGTCATGTCTAGGGCTGAACAAGCCAAGTCTGGCCATAACTATTCTGATTTTAATGATCGTTTATGAGTACACTTATAGAAATCTTAACACCGTGTTATTCTTTTGAGATAGGCGAAGCAATAGGTGAAAGTGTAGTGAAGTGTTTCGTAGATATTATTTACTGCGTATTATTACGGAGGATAAGAAGAAAGGAACATGGGTAGAAAATATATGTATACATAATTTTATATTAAAAAAATTAAGGGAAGGGGCAGGTTTGGAGGATTAGGCTCCCATAAGAAGCGGGTAAAGTTCCGATGAGGTGAGCGACTAACAGCTTCAGAAGGTGGAATATGTTCATGTGGTTAGTTAGTAGACCTACTGACAGAATACAAGTCGGTAGTACTGTCGCTCAGCTAACAGTCACAGAGGTAACTAACCAAGGAACAGGACGGGTGTGACGTCGTACCCATCGTTAAGTTTTGTCTTGTTATTTTTGTTCACATTTTAGGTATATAATTACGTTGTAATAATGCATGACCGTACAACGCGTAATATAAATCTTACTGTGCTATAGTGATTTACTGCGTCTTCATTTTCTCTCTTTCTTTCTGCATTACGTTTCAACATATCATGTAGCCTAACCAACGATTTTAAAATGGACGCCGCTCTTGCTGTTCCGTTCAGGAAGTGTGCGTGGTCACGTTATTAACGAGGTCAACTTCCGGTCCTGCAATACTGTTGAATATAGATCCACAAGATCAAAGTTTAAACGAAACTACGGAATCACAGAACAGGATATGTCCAGTCCCGTTCTGACACAATTATGGCGACATATCAGGCTTAATGAGGTTGGGTATAGTACATTAGCCCGTGATATTATTAAGCGGCAAAAAAAATTCTTGCCAGTTTCCGGTCTGAGTTTGTGGATTATACTATCTTGTCACTGTACCAGTTATTTTTAGTCTGTGTGGGTTTGAAGTGTTCTTACTTAATTTAAAGTTCTGTATAGTACTTGGAAGTGCTGTATAGTACTTGGACGCGATGCATAATACTTCCAATTGCTGTATTCTAGTATGTGGCGCTGTATCATACTTTGAAGGGCTGTACCTTACTGCCTTACTCTGAATTGCTGTATAATAATTTAAATTGCTGTATGCTTGGAAGTTCTGCTTACTATTTTGAAATGCTGTATGATGCCTGTAAGTGCTGTATTTTAGTATGAAGCGCTGTATCATAATCTGAAGGACTGTACCTTACTTTGAAAGTGCTGTATAATACTTTTAATTGCTGCACTTTCTTATGTAGCGCTGTATCATATTTATGAGGGCTGTACCTTACTTTGAAGTGTTGTATCATGCTTTAACCTTTTGGCGCCGGAATAATTTTTTTAATTTTAGCACACCTGTACATAAAATGTGACTAAAACAGGAACCAAATACACGTATGTTAGAATTATGAAACAAACTGCAATTTGAAGAGAAAAAACGGAGAGTATATACAATGTTTAGAATATTCAGTACCTGTATTTGTTGAATAAATATGCAAAATGCAACGTTTAGAGGTTAGCGGTGCGGTACGACCACTTTAGGGGTCGTTAGGCGTCAAAGGGTTAAAGTGCTGTATCATACTTGGAAGTTCCGTATAATATTTGCAAGTGATGTGTAATGCTGGTATGTGCTGTATCGTAGTTTGAAGTGCTGTATCGTAGTTTGAAGTGCTGTATGTTACTGCACGTTCTGTATCGTGTTTGAAACGTCGTATGGACAGGGAAGAATACTGATGGGTGAAACTTTGATTCATGTCATGAAATTAGAATTTGAGGGTTGGACTTCAAACAAAATTCCAGCTTTGGTTTTGCTTTAGCGACACTGTGTTAATTAGGTAACCTAGTTACGTGCATTACAGTGTCTCTATTAGGCATCAAATTTCTTTTCAGAATCTGTTGCCTTGTGGTCAAGAAATTTCCTTTCTTTGGCGTGTGAAATTTCGTTACCATGTGGCGTCACTGTAAAAATATTTTACTTGTCCACACTATGAAGGTATGTAGGGGGAGTAGAGGTATCGATCCACTCACTCTTAACCTCAGCACTAGATGGACATAAGTGGTTAACTTCACGCCCTGGCCATTTTACCTTTCGAAACGGGCCCAGTACCCTTGAATGTAAGCTAGTCTGGACGTTTTGGAGGAGAGTAAAATGTCTTACCTCTACTGCGGTTGGAACCCGGGGCCGTCCAGGCCGCAGCCTAGTCGCGATACCGAGTAGGCTTCTCCGGCTTCTAGAATGTCTCCGGACACAATTCACTTCAGCCCACAGCCTTGGAGTCTATGTCTTGAAGATATATTCAATATTATTCTCACATCTATGCGTAGATATTCCAAGTGATCTGTTCCCTCATGTTTATTAGACCAAAATGTTCATACACGTCTTATCTCCTTGTGCGTGATACATTTACCACCCGTCTTATTCCCCTCCGTTTCCCCGCACTGTCAAGTGTATCGTGTGAAGCACAAATTATAAAGTTCCTCATTATGCAGTCACCTTCGCCCTCCTCTAAGTGCCTCTTCCTTAGCTCCAAATATTCTCGACGGCACATTATCTTCAAACAGCCTCAAACTACATTATCTCTTAGTTTGAGAGACCAAGTTTCACACCCATTTGTTCCACGAAACAACAGGTTGTTACACGCATAACTAACTTCATTGGGTTCAGAGAATTCGACATTGTCGGAAGTAAATATCTACAGTAAGTTTAAACCAAATTATGGACTCTCATTCTAGCCAAGTGACGTGTCTTATGGAAAGCATACAGTTAACGCAACTTGGATGCTCTAAGCCGGAACTTGGCTGGTCTTTAAGGTGAAGAATTTAGATAAAATTTACAGTCAGTAACCTAATCTGTGTTACAGAGTCGCAAGTTTTGACGTTCTGCTGACCATGCATCTTAGTATATTTATCTCAGTAATTAACCAACTTGATGCACAAAATTTTTGTTTTACAATAAGTTTATTTCATGCCTCTACATGTTTCGAGCACATATGCTCATCATCAGGAGGTCAAAATTGTATTACACAGCCTCTGGTATCATCACACCTATAGGTGGCCGTCTCGTGCATGAGACGGCCACCTATAGGTTTGTTGATACCAGAGGCTGCATAAAACAATTTTGACCTGCTGATGATGAGCACATGTGCTCGAAACATGTAGAGGCATGAAATAAACTTATTGTAAAACAAAAATTTTGTGCATCAAGTTGGTTAATTACTGAGACAAATATATTGAGATGCACGGACAACAAACTTAAAAAAAAGAGTCTCATTTTCGTATTAAGTAGCTGATTATTTTACATGATTCTTTCATGTACATCTTTTTTTTTATACCGTCGAATGGAGGGATGCATGTCACTGATGGACCGAAGAATATGTAGAAGGAAGTTGTACAGGCGGTTCCGGTGTCCATGCAGTCTGTGGCACAGGTCTGTGGCCGATCGCCCGCTGAGAATGTGGGTTCGAAATTCGCCGGGGTCAAGGATGTTCGTCTGTTGTGAATGTTGTGTGTTGTCAGGTAGAGGTGTCTGCGACGAGCTGATCACTCATCCAGAGGAGTCCTACTGAATGTGGTGCGTCGTTGTGTGTGATTTAGAAACCTCAAGAATGAGGAGGCCCTGGCCCGCGTTAGGCCGCAGCGCCATAGGAAGAAAACGAAATTGTTCAAGCCTGTTTGTATGTATTAGGCCTATAGTAAAAACTATACTAAGAAGAATACATGAAATTGAGTCACAGTAGACCATTTTCAGGACTGATTTCTCACCTCGAAGCTCCCAATGTGACACTCAATTGAAGCCGAGTGCGCAAATTGGTAAGAAATGTTTGTGTATGTCAAAATCATTTCGCACTGACTTAAAATTTTGCTTTTCCAGTATAGGCAGACAATGGTGTTCAAATATTGAAATGTTACAAGTTTTGGCCAGTGCTACACCCTTAGATAGCAGCGGAAGCTCAATCATATAAAAGACAGCAGCAGGATATTTAACGAATTTCCGACCGAAGGTGAAATTCTGTACACAGTTGGATAGAATGCACGTTGAAGAAATGAATATGGTATTAGAGATATCGTCCATGAATGACGTAAATTCGAAAATAAAGGCAACGGATGGGACAAGTAGAACGAATAGACGAGAACTGGATAACGACTGGTGCATTAAGTTGCGGGTCCGGAGGACTTTAGGAGCGTGTGACGTTTGAGGGAAGGGTGGGGAATAATGTCAGCTTCTTGAAGTGTCGCAAAGTAAGTGAGGAATGAGAATTAAATGTAGAAACAATAAAACAGGAGTGAGACTTGGAATGAATATAAGAAGAAGAAGGTGTAGGAAAGTGAAATTAGAATATAAAAAGAAAAGGAGATGAAATAGGAGTCACAAGAGGAGCAGAATCGGAAAAGAAAAATTAAGAAGCAAAATAAATGGACGTCTATCGAGCAGACTAGTGTATTTGGAACCCTCTAGATGGGTATTCGGAAGGCTTCTATTTCGATTACCAGCCTGATGATTTTTGTGGTTTCCTTCAATTCCTGCATGGAAGTAACGGGAAAGAGTATGCATTCATAGATCAGAAAAAAGAAAATTCATTACAAAAATTACCTGCAATTCAGCAATTCCTATTATTCTACAAGTGCAGCTGTATAGGCTGATATACATAATGACGTCACAAAAGGGGAACAGATGTAGGTAGACACATGAAAGAAAGTAGAAGAATAGGAAGCAGCAGAATGGATATAAGAAAAAGATTAGAAGAAGATGCAGAAATGAGGATGTGCAAGTAGGAGGTTCAGGATTTCCTTATAGTTAACGATTTTAGCTGCTGTGTGTCCATCAGTATAGCGGTACTAAGACTGGAGCCGAAAATGGCAGCAACTCAATTACTTTACCCTGTCAGAAAATTGTGTTACCCCTGTTGTAGATAAATACAGAGGGTGTAATATCTTAGGGGAATCATCCCTCTCCAATATCCACAAATTCTTATGTACTATTCCTTGACGCCAACCTCTAACATCTAACTACCCCTTGAGTTCCGACCCCTCACTTCATGCGAGACCGACCCTATACACCCCTTCCCTATCTATTCAACAATACCATTTCCCTTATCCTGTAACCCCTACTTTGCTGTCTTGGATCTCTTCGTCGTCGGCGTCTATTCTGTCGTCCTTTATGCGCTCTTGCAGACGGAGCCACCAGGACGCGCCACTGTGTTTATAGTCGCAAAGTTCACACCAAACCAGTTCCATTCCGAGTCGAAGAAAGAAATGTCCCTGTCCTTATCAGATACCAGAAACAAATTGTTTTTGATTTTAAACTTAAACAGTCTGGTTTGATATGAGAGAAAAATATGGGACTTCATTTCTTTAACTAGTATAAAGCACTTTAAAATTTCATCGGGAAGATATGCCAGTTTCAGCTATACACCTATGCCTTACACAGCTATAGTTTCTATTCTTCCGCTCTGTAAGCCGTGAATGTGTATGGTTCTTGAAAGACACTTGACAGAGTGGGCGGTTTTTTTTATATACATGGGTACGTGCATCGTGAATCGAATGTAATATCTGTCCGACAAGATGCGACTTATTCAGTTTATTACACTTCTGTAGGCAGCTCTACATGTTTCGGGTGCTGACACCCATCATCAGGAGCTTGTACAGCTGTAATTACAGCTTCTGGTATTGATTAACCGGATCTACTGCCATCCGCTCTCGTTGTTGAGTTGGAACTGATTCATGTGTATCGAACGATAGGTATGAATGCCTACCGTAGTAGATCCGGTTAATCAATACCAGAAGCTGTAATTACAGCTGTACCAGCTCCTGATGATGGGTGTCAACATCCGAAACATGTAGAGATGCCTGCAGAAAGGTAATAAACTGAATAAGTCGCATCCTGTTGGACAGTTATTAAATTAAAGTGAGCGGTACTATTATTTTAAGTTAACTTTTTGTTGACAAAGATCCACGCTGCAATACCGACCTTAACATATATATCTCTGTTTGCTAGAGACAGAAAATTTTTCGGCAGTCATCAGCTCCATAACGGGGTAGCGTGTTAGTTCAATCAGTAAAGTGATTTAGGTACAAGCTTAAAAATAGACATTCGATTCTCGGCATGAGCAGAGGCATTTGCCATCCACAACACTTCAAGCCGTATCATTAGCCTACCCACCGATCATCCAGTGGCTATCTGGATCACCATCTCCGTGTAAATAAGTGACAAGGAAGTGTCTCTCTCTACTTGTAGTGTCGTGGTAATGAATGTTTTCAATGTATCCCCTCTGTCCATGGAATAAAACAGCTTGTAGTCGCTAAGTTGATCAAGAAATTCTGTTACACAAATCGAAGGCTCAATATCATATTCTCCCACCAATTAACCTCATCCCTGACAAGACGAACCCAGTCCATAATCTCACATGTTGTTTATTTAAAATTCACTTTCTTTTTGTCATTCAACTTAAATATTTCCGTTTCGAGATTTTCGAATGAATATCTATACATGTTTCATTTCCACATCCTTTTCGATTTGAATTCACTAACATAATTTGGTTCAGAGCATAGTTCCTTAATCTACATGTTATGTGATTATCTGTACCGTTCTCTTATTTTTTCTGTCTTATGTCAGATATTCTCTTCAATCTTAAGTTCTCATACACATTTTCTTTCTTTAGAATTTTCACTTCCAAATATTTACACGTTCAGTACTCTTTACCACAAGCTTTCATGGCATGGTGCTTAGGACAATAGACGTCTTTTGCATATCGTATGGTATGGTTTGTATTGATGATAAAGCGATCAGAATGCACATAGATGCGACTGCAAGTCTTGGAGGGTACTGTCCCAGAATTTTCGTTCAGAAACTGAGGAAAACCGCAATAATCATGGCCGGGACGAGAATCAACATTCCCCCCTCCCACACAACACAACGTAAGAAATCTAACCACTGCTTCTAAATGTCTGCAACGATGAGTCGGACCTATGCCGTGTAGGAAAGATAATTCTGAACAGGATGTGCATCTTAATTTTCAAAACGAGGACCATTTAACATTCCTGGTCGAATTGAATTTGTTGGTGTAAAAATTGGATTTCTGTAATAATGTTAATTCTGTACTTCTACCTCTTTTTTGTGTGTAGATATTTTCCTCGGCTCCCTCTTCTCAAACACTCCCAACTTTTCCTTTTGGGTATAATAATAATAATAATAATAATAATAATAATA
>Ga0123355_10019553_pt1 | contig 10781 bp, 7 predicted proteins | sample TergutEmb28metaG_3_FD_89872 | JGI IMG/M metagenome (GOLD analysis project Ga0123355, IMG submission 89872) | Embiratermes neotenicus P1 segment gut microbial communities from Petit-Saut dam, French Guiana - Emb289 P1 | ecosystem: Host-associated > Arthropoda: Insects > Digestive system > Gut ...
AAATAGGTTCGGAGCATACTGCACCTCGTCTACAAATACCGGCGGCGGGTTATCTTTGAAAAAAGTATTGCTCTGCTCAAATGCACTTGCAAGCTGAATCTTATCGTCCAACGGAACATACCTAGCATCGCCTGTAACTTCTTGAAGAAGTGTTGTTTTGCCGACTTGCCTAGCTCCTGTAACTAAGACAGCTCCAAACATCTTTGATAACTTTGCAATCGCTTCATCTGCGTGGCGTCTATAATACACGCTTTGCACCTCCTCGCTCGGCAGATTTAACATCATATGTTATTATAGCCGAAATAATGCGGAAAAGTCAATATGAAATTGCTTTGCGTTTACGTTGCGTTTATACTGATTGTGTAAGAGTATAATACATATTGTACTCTTACAATTTTCTTACAATTTGGCACCGTCCACCATACACATGCAGCTTGAATGATATTTGCTTTTGTAATATAATTTAATATAAGCGTGTGGCAAGATTTTGTGCTTGTGTTTCGCAAGCATTGGCAACAATGGTGGGTTCATTTGTCTTTATCCACAATTACTCTGTCATCTTTGTTATCGTTTCTGACATAATGAGTTGCCACACGCTGTTTTTAAGCGGAGGATTTTATGGATAAGATTTGTGACATTAATTCCCGGAGTGGGGTAGCAGACTTTTTAGATATTCCATATAAACAATTAACTTATATTCTATATATAAAGAAGGTTGACAGTCTTTATATATCATTTGAAATACCAAAAAAGTATGGCGGGTTTAGACAAATAAATGCACCAAAAGATAATCTGAAATCACTACAAAAAAAATTGGCTGACTCTTTGTGGATGTACCAAGATAGTTTATGGAGAGAAAAGAACATTAAATCCAGTTTATCACATGCCTTTGAAAAAGGTAAAAGCATTTTTACAAATGCAAGAATACATAAGAATAAGCGGTTTGTAATGAATGTAGATTTAGAAGGATTCTTTGAAAGCTTTCATTTTGGACGCATTAGAGGTTTTTTTGAAAAGAATAGGGATTATAAATTGCCGATTGAAGTTGCGACTGTCCTTGCACAGCTTACATGTTATAACGGGCATTTACCTCAAGGGGCTCCGTCATCTCCAATAATTACAAATATAATCTGTCAAATACTGGATGTAAGACTACTTGAAATTGCGAAAAAATATCGTTTGGACTACACAAGATATGCAGATGATTTGACTTTTTCAACAAATGAGAAATCATTTATGAAGAAACAAGAGTTCTTCTATGAAGAAATGCAAGTTGAAATTGAAAATGCCGGATTTCGGATAAATCATAATAAGACAAGGTTGCAACACTATTATTCAAAGCAAAAAGTCACAGGGTTGGTGGTAAATGAAAAAATTAATATAGATAATATCTATTACAGAAAAACAAGAGCAATGGCTCACAATCTTTATAAAACGGGCATCTTTAAAATCGACGGCTCTCCGGGAACAATAGAACAATTAGAAGGACGATTTTCTTTTATAAACCAAATTGACCGCTATAATCATTCATTTTATGACAAAAAGTATAACTTCTACAACCTTACAGGTCGAGATAAACAATATCAGAAGCTCTTGTTTTATAAAAATTTTTATTCAAACAGTAAACCTCTTATCATTACTGAGGGTAAAACGGATGCAAAATATATTGAAGCTGCACTGAAAAACCTACATGCTGATTACCCTACTTTAATATCAAAAAAGAGAAACGGTGCATTTGAGTTTAAAGTATCATTTTTAAAGAGAACCACTAGGCTAAAACACTTTATGAATTTAGACCAGTATGGTGCAGATACAATCAAAGGAATATATAGGTTTTACTCGCAAAAAGATGATAACGGAAAATATCCCAACTATTTAGCGATGTTCAATAACATTACTGAATCACGTCCAAGATATCCCGTGTACTTGCTTTTTGATAATGAATTAAAAAACAAAGATAAACCGTTACGAGAATTTGTCAGTTATGTAAGGCTTACCGAGAGTCAAAGGAGTGATTTTGAATCGAACTTAAATATTAAACTCATTGAAGATAGTAACTTGCACCTAGTAACTAATCAATTAATGGGCGGAGCAGATGAGTCAGAAATTGAAGATTTATTTGATTCGGTCACTCTTTCACAGAAAGTCGGAGGTAAGACTTTTTCGCGAAATAAAAACTACGATATTAACAAACACTACGGAAAAGAGATATTTTCAGATTTCATTGCACGGAATTACAGCAGAATCGATTTTACAGAGTTTAGATGCTTGCTTGATTCCATTACAAAAATATTGGAAACGTATTGAAATATTAACTGAAATATGTTGCTTTAAATATCATTCACTTTATACACAAAACAGTCACTCTATCCACTATAATGCATCAGCAAATATAATTAACGGTAACTATGCCCCATTATTGGAGTTACAAGAATGGAACGATGATGAGTTGCCTTTTTGAAATGTAAGACATTCTACTTGTAACCAAACTGACAAACATACGCTTTACAGAACGTTGAAAGTTCGCCTTGCGTTATTCGCCAGTGCACTATACAATATAAATATCGTGATCGTGAAGTTCTGGAAGTGAGGTAGTGAATGGATATAATGACTACGAAAGATGCGGCTGCGTTGTGGGGTATTTCCATACGCCGTGTACAAATGCTATGCAACAGCGGAAAAATTCCATCCGCTATGAAGATAGGGGATGTGTGGCTCATGCCAAAAGGAACGGAAAACCGCTTGATGGATGATACAAGGAAACAAATACCGTAAATACAAAAAAATGGGCAACCCAAAACGAAGACAACAAAATGCCCGAATTTCCGAAGGCATTTAATGCGCTAAATGTGGGGAGGTGTACCGAATGACGCTTAATGAGCTGTTGAACGCAAAAGAGGGACATCATTTTGAGTTCAAAGAAGCAAAAAACCATTTTGGAACGAAAGAAGCGGCAGAATACTTGTGTGCCATAGCCAATCATGGCGGTGGACGGCTTGTACTTGGCATAACCGATAAACGCCCGCGCAAGGCGGTTGGTAGCAAAGCCTTTGAACAACCCGAATCCTCTATCTTGTATTTTATGGATAAGCTGCGTGTGCGCTGTGATTTCGAACTTTATGAGGACGAACTCGGAAAGCGTGTTCTCGTATTTGAAGTAGACAGTCGCCCCGTGGGTTTGCCAGTACAGTTTGACGGAATAGCGTGGTGGCGTGATGGCGAGAGACTTGTTCCTATGCCTGAAAATGTACGCCGTGCCATCTATGCCGAAGGTGGACATGACTTTACTGCTGAGATTTGCAAAGGCGTTACCTTCGATGACCTTGACATTGAATCCATAGAAATTTTCCGCAATAAGTGGCTGGATTACAGCGGGAATAGACGCATTGCCACATTGTCTGTGGAACAGTTACTCCGCGATGCTGATGTACTGGAAGATGAAGGTTTGACTTATGCCGCCCTGATTCTTTTCGGCAAACGCAAGCCGCTATTGAAACATTTGCCAACAGCCGAAGTTGTTTATGAGTTTCGTACAACTGAGGCATCCGGGCCAGCAGGGGCGCGAGAAGATTTACGCATGGGTTTCTTCAAATTCTTTGACCGCATATGGGAACTTGTAAATCAACGTAATGAGAATCAGCACTATCAAAAACGCTTTCAGATGTTGCCTGTGCCTACATTCAATGAAGTCGTTGTGCGTGAGGCACTCCTCAATGCCGTAAGCCATCGAAACTATCAACAGCGAGGAAGTATTTTTGTCCGGCAATATGCTCGTAAACTTGTTGTGGAAAGTCCGGGTGGCTTCCCAGCGGGAGTGACTGCGGAAAACATTCTGAATAAACATGAAGCGCGCAATGGTCTTATTGCTGCTGTTTTTCAACGGTGCGGACTTGTAGAGCGTTCCGGGCAAGGCATGAACCTTATTTATGAGCAATCAGTGCGCGAGGCAAAGCCATTGCCGCATTTTAATGGCTCTGATGATTTTTGCGTTAAGCTCACATTGGATTTGAAGGTGATTCATCCAAAAATGTTGGCAATGATGCAACAAATAGGCGAAGAAAAATTAGATGTTATGTCCACAGATGATTACTTGCTGCTTGGTGCAATTTACCGTGGTGAGGATATGCGTGGAATAGACATCTCACGCTTTAATCACCTTGCCGAACTTGAAATTATAAAATATACGGAGCATGGGATAGAACCCTCAAACGGCGGTGTGATTTTGGCAATCGGAAGTTTATCCGAAGATGCTTCTGATAAACTTCCGATAAAAACTTCCGATAAACACCGAGCTGTGTTAAGTTATATGGAGAAGCATGATTACGTCACAACTGCGATGCTTGCGCAGCTACTGGATATTTCTCAACGTGCAGCACTTGATATTGTGAAAAAACTGGAAAATAAAGATTTAGTTGTGCGGTCGGGTAGTAAACGTGATGCGAAGTATGCTTTGAAAAACGAATAGCAGCAGGGAGGAAACAGCAATGGGAATACTGCTTAACAAAATACGCATACAAAATTTCCGCTCCATAGAATCAATGGATATAGAATTAGGCGTTGCAAACTTGTTAATAGGACAGAACAATGCCGGAAAGTCTAATTTCCTCCGCGCAATCAATGTTGCACTAGGAGCAGTTATTGACGTTTCTGAATCAGATGTTTTCATAGCTCATGGAGAGAGATTGTCGAAAACAAAAAGTGCAATTATTGATGTTTTATTTCGTCCAACTGATGCAGAGGGTAACATTATAAGCAATTTCTCAGATTTTTGGACAGGCGTTTTTACAGTGGACTGGATTACAACAAGTCCTGATGGTGCTTTTGCCGGAATACGGACAGAAGTTAAATATGATGTTTCCAGAGATAGCTATGCTATTATCCGTAAATGCATACAGCAATGGAACGATTCTATTGAAGCCTCTCAGGTTTCAAAAAAACTGCCGTTTAATGAAGATATGCGACAGTATATATCGTCTTTCTATATGGATGCAAACCGTGACATCGTTCAGGATTTACGAAATAGAAAATCGTTTTTCGGACGAGTTACTTCAGGTCATAATATGAGCGATGCTAAAGTGAGAGAAATTGAAGAACAGTTGAGCAGTGTCAATGCGATGATAATTGAGAGCATACCTTCTTTGCAACAAACAAAAGACAAAATTGCCGCTATTGGTCAAACGATTGGCTCTAGTTCGAGTAATGTTGAAATTGAGCCACTGACCAGAAAATTGTCTGACCTTAATAGAGGTATGGATATTGTAATGCAAGATGGCGGTGCAAGTTTTCCTATTTCACAAAATGGATATGGCACGCGCAGTTGGATTTCATTCTTAACACTTTCCGCTTTTGTTGATACTCAAACAGAAAGAATAATTGCAGATGACGATGAGGCAGAGCAATATGTAATGCTTACTATGGAAGAACCCGAAGCTCACCTTCACCCACAGGCACAAAGACAGCTATTTAATCAAATCCAGAGTTTTGATGGGCAGAAAATCATTAGCACCCACTCTCCAAGCATTGCCGCTCAATCTTCACTTGCGGATTTCATCTATTTCAGTAAACAAAACGGAAAGACTACCGCCATTCACTATAAACCAAAAGACAATGCGGCTGTATCCGAAGGGAAAATTTCTCGGGAAGTGTTAAACACTCGTGCCGAACTGCTTTTTGCGTCTGCGGTTATACTTTGTGAGGGAATTACAGAAGAATTGGCGTTGCCTGTATACTTCAATAAATATTTTGGATGCTCGCCATACTCGCTTGGGGTAAACATTATAGGAATCGGTGGGCAGAATTATAAAACATACCTTGCTTTAATAAAAGACTTCAATATTCCATGGCTGATTTTTAGTGATGGAGAAGCAAATGCAATAAAATCTGTAAAAGCCGCTGTCAGAGATGTTTTTGACGAGAATTATGAAACGCTAACTAATATCGTGATTATTGATAATGGAAATGATTTTGAAAAACACCTCATTGATGATAATTATAGTGAAACAATAATTGATGCTATTTGCTCTCACGAGGATGAACCTAGTTATTTTGACAACTTTATAAGTGAGATGCATGGCAAAAATGGTAAAGGTGGCGTTCCTCGTAATTATGATGGTGACGATGGGAGAATTTCCGCTCTTAAAGATTTATGCAACAAACATAAAGCGGAATATGCCCTACCTGTAGCTCAGAAAATCATAGAAAATGACGATTTAGGCAGGCAAATACCACGTCTGGTTAAAGCCCTCTTTGACGAGGTAGCGACTATGCTTGGGGTGGGTAGAGCGGCGCAAGTAACCCAAACGGAGGAATGAAGATGAACCTTTCGCAGAAACAGCGAGAAATTGTGAATCATATTGACGGAGCATTGCTTGTTAAAGCTGGTCCGGGAAGTGGTAAAACGCGCGTATTAACTGAACGTGTTAAACATTTGTTATCAGCAAAAAAGCGCGGCAAAGTTTTAGCATTGACATTCAGCAATATGGCAGCAGAAGAAATGCGCTCAAGATTAGAAAGCGACCCTGATGTTGGTGACTCTATTGAGCGAGTTTCAATAAACACAATTCACTCTTTCTGCTTGGATTTGATTCAATCCCGAGGTTATCTTGTTGGACTGCGTCCTGACGTTTCTCTGTTTGAGAATGATACCGACAGAACTGCAATACTCAGAAGTGTGATGTTGAATGAACCGGAATACAAGGCTATATTGCATACACAAGAGAAACCAAATATTTTTCTGTCAAATTGCCTTACTATGATTTCCGAACAAAAGCGAAAGTTGCTTTTACCGGAGGCATCAAATGAGCATGAACCATTTACAGGGATATATCGAAAGTATAACGACGCACTATATGCTCAAAATGCAATGGATTTTGATGATATACTATTTTATAGTTATCGCATTCTTGCTGAAAATCTTGATGTGGTAAGGCTGTATAACTCGGTTTACCGTTATGTTTGTGTAGACGAAGCTCAAGATTTGAACGAAGCACAGTATCGAGTGATACAAGCTCTATGCGGCAAAGACTTTTACAATATAATGATGGTTGGCGATGAAAATCAGTCTATTTATGCTTTTAATGGCTCAAGCAGTAAATATATGACAGAGTATTTTGTTCATGATTTTACACCAACAACTTATACGCTTGATGAAAACTTTCGCTCTGCGAAACAAATCATTAAATACGCAAATAGTTTAACAGGCAATCAAGAAGATGTTTCGCGATATGTCTATGATGGTGAACTCAATATTGTTTCTTTTCAAAACGAATTAGAAGAAGCTAAATCAGTTATCTCTACAGTAGAACAACTAATGAATGACGGACATCCGGACATTGAGGGCAATGTAACCTATAATAAAATAGCTGTAATTGCAAGAAATAAATATGTGTTTTCAAACCTAGAAACAGAGATGTTAGAATCAAATATTCCTTTTTATATTAAACAAACTCGCTCAGGCGTTGCTTGTGAAACAGATTTTTCGAAGGCTTTTGACCTTGTCCTTAGGTTGATTGTAAACCCTTTAGACTTGTTTCATAAACAGTCGCTTTGCAAAATGGTAGGTGGAGATGCGCCCGATGTTGTTTGTAGCGAAAGCACCGATAACGTAATTGAGCAACTGTTGTCTGAAAGTGACTATAGTTGGTTAAGTGGGGCTGTCAAAGGAGTAACATCAGACGGAGCAGTTAATTTTGACAACATATTACGTGTCATGGAAAGCTCTATTCCATCTTCACTATCTGATGATGATAGATATATGGTTGCAAAAGATATAGACGAGTGGGGAAGCCATTGGAAGCGTTTCAAAGCTCGTGTTCCAAGTGAAAATCGGACACTGGTATCTTTTCGCAACGCAATCGCTTTAGGAAAAACACAAGACCTTGATTCAGATTCAGGTGTTGCACTTTTAACCGCTCATATGTCAAAAGGCTTGGAGTTTGAAGTCGTCTTTGTTATCGGATTGACGGAAGGAACTTTTCCGGATTACCGTGCGGTAAGTGTAGGCGATGATGCAATAGAGCAAGAAAAGAATAATATGTACGTTGCGGCAACTCGTGCAAAACGACTTTGTTATCTTTCCTACCCTCTAATTAAAAAAATGCCTTGGGGCGATAATAAACCTCAACAAGCATCTCGGTTTATTGCTAATTATGATAATACTAAAATTTAGATTTCGCAAAGTGCTGACATATAAATAATCAGCACTTTGCTTATCGTTCTACATCATGCGTTCGTTTGTGAGTCAGTTGCGTCCTACGCCGTTCCTCATACAAAATATCCTGCACACTGCGAGAGATTTTTTCAACTTTGCTGACGGCATCTTTAAGCGCAACATATTTATAATTAAGCTGTTGTTTCTCGGCAGTAAGGGTTGCATATTCCTTTTTCCACGCTCTGTGACGATTCCTCGTTTCTCCATCTGATGAGCGGCAACACCTAAATGAACTGTCGGTATTTTATCCGTAATGCCTTGCCTTTCAAAACTTCGGTGGTCAACACGTTCGGCATGTCCTGTGGCTTCAAGATAATGATTGTATTCTTTGGATGACTTTGACACTATTACCATAGAGCTATATTGCGTAATGGAAGATGAAACTTATTAAAGATAGGGGTATTAAAAATGGATGAACTTATAAAAAAAGTGTCTGCGCTTGGCGTTCCGGGATTAATATTTGTAATGGTTGTTGCATTTAGCGGATTCAAAGGCGCAGCAGCTATAACTTTTGCACTTGCTGCTTTGGGAGGCCCTTTTGGAATGATAGGAGGACTTGCTTTCTTAGGCATTGTAGGCTTAATAACACACACTATAGCTGAAAAAGGTACGGAAGCTGTATTAACAGCAGTCGTAAAAGAGCAGTTGAAAACGAAATCAGCAGAGGAAATAATTGAAGAGATAAACAAGCTTCCTATTACAAAAGGCTTAAAACTTAAAATAATAGACAAGATAAAAAGAATAGCATTAGTAAATTCGTCTGATGACTAAGTTCTCCTACTGACAGAACCTCTTTGGCAGAAATACTTGACAACACCCTGAAAATGTGTCATATTATCACAAACTAAGAAATGGGAGCGAGTGTTTTGAAACTTAACTTACTTGTACATCTGCATACTCATGTGCATCATCATGCACATAGTTTTGTTATGCGAACAAGTGAGTTAATAGAGAATTAGATTATTTGAAACTATATAATCAAAGCCTCTTGACGAATTGTTCGGCAGGAGGCTTTTTAGTTTTAGCAACGAAGAAACAATAAAGGAAAGGATTCGATTAAAAAATGAGAAAAATAATAATCGCTCTACCAAAAGGGCAAAGACTCTTGAGAAAAGCTTATGAGATTTTTAAAGACATCGGCTACTCATCAAGCGAGTTAGAACGCGAGATAGAGCTAAGAGGGCGCAAACAGTTGGAATTCCAAAGTGATGACGGTAGAGCAACATTTCTTTTAGCTCGAATCGCCGACATTCCGCAATATGTTGACAAGAACTGGGCGGATATCGGAATTTCTGCTTTTGATTGCTATCGAGAGTATGAACTCGCAAATATGACACGTGGAGGCTCATTGCGCGGCGACAATTTCACGAGCGATATTTTGCCTGACTTGAAATTGTGTGGAAACTCTCGTTTTTGCATTGCAGGTCAACCTGAACTAAAGGGATTTTACGATAAATGCAAAACAAGTTCCGACAAAATCATAACCATAGCAACTCAGCATCCAAATATAGCCGCAAAATACTTTGCCGAAAACAAAATTCTCGCTGATATTGTAACAATTTCAGGCTCAAGTGAAGTCATGCCGAAATACGGAGATGTTGATGCAATATTCGATATAGTTGAAACCGGAAACGCTTTGAAAGAAAATGGACTTATCATATTTGACCAAGCCATGACTATAAAGACTAAGGTACTGGTCAGCAAAGCCGCTCTAAAATATGATGACAATATCGGACGAATGATAGGAGAACTGCAAAATGCGATTAAATAGAGAAGTTAAGCAACGAGCAGTCGAATTTGACACAGAAATCGAACAAGTAGTCCGTACAATTTTGAATGATGTTCGTGAAAATGGCGACAGTTCTGTTAAAAAATATAGCAATAAGTTTGACCTTCCGTTTGAAATGGGAGACCGGATTGATGATGACTTCATACGCATATTAGAACGTGCACAAAATCAGATAGAAGAATTTCACAAAAAACAAATTCCAAACGGTTTTGAAATAGAAAACTCAAATGGCGTTATCATGGGACAGATGGCAAGACCACTTGCACGTGTTGCTGTATACGTTCCCGGCGGCACGGCTTGTTACCCCTCATCGGTGCTGATGAATGTTATTCCCGCACAACTTGCCGGTGTAAAAGAAATTGCGATTTTCACGCCACAGCCAAATAATATTATCAAAGCGGCAGCAAATGTCTGCGGGATTGACACGATATATCAAATCGGCGGCGCACAAGCGATAGCGGCGGCGGCTTATGGCACAGAAACTATTCCCAAATTTGATAAAATTGTCGGCCCGGGCAACAGCTACGTTGCAATGGCAAAAAAGCTCGTCTACGGCGAAGTAGATATTGATATGATTGCAGGTCCCAGCGAAGTGCTTATAATCGCAGATGAAACAGCCAATCCGGAGTACATAGCCGCCGACTTATTGAGCCAAGCAGAGCACGATATCCTTGCACGTTCGATTTTAATTGCGACCGACGAACGAATAATCACACAAACAGAAGAAGCTATCGATAAGCAACTACAATACTTATCCCGTGCAAAAATCATCAGAAAAAGCTT
>Ga0123355_10019554_pt1 | contig 10781 bp, 10 predicted proteins | sample TergutEmb28metaG_3_FD_89872 | JGI IMG/M metagenome (GOLD analysis project Ga0123355, IMG submission 89872) | Embiratermes neotenicus P1 segment gut microbial communities from Petit-Saut dam, French Guiana - Emb289 P1 | ecosystem: Host-associated > Arthropoda: Insects > Digestive system > Gut ...
GTATATACCATGTTTAAAATATTCAGTACCTATATTTGTTGAATAAATATATAAAATGCAACGTTTAGAGGTTAGCGGTGCGGTACGACCATTATAGTCGTCGTTAGGCGTCAAAGGGTTAAACACCTGAAAACCAAAATGAATTTACAAATGCTCTTCGTACCTCGCAGAGAACACGGTGTGCTGTATCGGGAAACATTGTCTCTTTGTTGTGTTAATCACACGGAATACCGAAGAAAAAAAAGTTTTGTGGGCAAAACGTTATGATTATTTGGACCGTCACAAGTCAGAGTCTTCGGCTGACGGTTAGTCACCAAGGTCTGCCAGTCAGTCTTGGTGTCGAACACCCCTAGGGCTTATGATGAGGCTTTAAATTTGATCAGTGGCACCGCTCCCAAGGTAGTGGAACAGGTGGATGCCCGGGGGGCGGGATGAGGGCCCCAGGGCGGAAGTAGCAGCGGAGGGACGGATCCGGGTGCAGGGAGGTCGCACGGCTGTGGCTGGGACGGTAAGACCGGGGGGGCAGTGCGACTGGTCAACTGCTGGACTGTCGTTAATATGTACTGGTTATATAGGAAGGCTCAGTGCGGACCTCGTGGAGAACATAACACGCTCCCATTAAAAAAGACCTCTTAGTTAATGCTGCATGGTGAAATAATTGCTGTGTATTGTAAAAATCATATGAATGTATGAATAAATTTTGCGAATAAAACGCATAGTCCTTTGTGTTAAGCCTGGTGGTGCAAATAGTTACCGCTAGGTCTTAAAATGTTAATGTGTTAGAGCAGAAACGGAACGTGATGGCACACGCGCAGAAACCAGATTTGGTTTGCCAGCGAAACGGACGAGTCCATTTATATCGGCGTGGGTGTCAGTTCAGTCGGCTGCTGGCAGCCGAGGTGAGCGCATCAGCGGTAGTAATGCTGGATAGACCGTGTCCGATACAGTGCACGACTGCTGGCTACCCCCTCCATTCGCCTTTTCCCCCTTCACTTCTCCACCCGTTCGTTTCCGTGTGCCATCACATTCCGTTTCTGCTCTACCACTGCGGACCGTACAGCTGCTAATTTGACATTCATAGCCGTGAAGATCCTCAAATCGCACTCTCAGTCAGTGAGTGTCCTGTTGGTAAGAAAGACCGAGTTGCGCGCCCTCACGGAATTTGCAAGTGAAGTTGCAGTTACGCGTAGTTTTAATGTTAGCGTTTGCTGCCAAACTTAAATGGTTCCGAACATAGGCGTAACGTGTCTAAAAACACTGGGGGAAGAGGGGAAGGGTATTGGGAACTTTAATTTACGAAGAAACCGTGTTAGACAGATAGGGAAGATTCGGGGGAACCAGTCCTTAATATACACACACACCCCTTTCCCCCACTCTCACCCCCCAAGTGTACACATTCCTTACTGATTATTCTTAGATAGAAAAATTTTGGAGGGGCATTTGCCCCCACCCCCCACCCCTTGCACCCCCAAGTTACGCCTATGGTTCCGAAAATATTTCTGTGATGTTGCGTTGTGTTGACTGGTAACTAGTTACCTGCCTTAAAAAACATATTTCATACATCTTCCGGGTTAAATCGTTGAAACATTCCATGCTTTTGTATGTTATGTAAATAATAATAATAATAATAATAATCAGACCAGTAGTAGTATATGGATCCGAATGTTGGGTCTTAACGGAAAATATTAAGCAGAAATTATTGGTATTTGAAAGGAGGATATTGCGAAGGATATTTGGCCCAACACAGAAGGCAAATGGAGAGTGGAGACTCAAAACAAATGAGGAACTGGAAAACGTAATTGGATATGAAAATATAGTAAGCCACATTAAAAGCAAAAGGTTGAGCTGGTTGGGACATATAGAAAGAATGCCTAATGAAAGAGTGGCTAAGACCATATATAAATGGAAACCATACGCAACAAGACAGAAAGGAAGGCCAAGATTAAGATGGGAAGACGATGTGAGAAATGATCTGAGAAAGATGGGAGCGAAGAACTGGAAACAGAGAGCGCAAGAGAGGAAGCAATGGAACGAAATAACTGAGCAAGCCAAAACTCATAAAGAGTTGTAGAGCTGAATAATAATAATAATAATAATAATCTAAAATATAAAGACCTTACAATAGAAATACAGCGCTTGTGGAATGTAAAAACAAAGGTGATACCAGTAATAATAGGGGCGACTGGGACTCTTTCAAAGTCATTCAGAAAATACGTGAGCAACATACCAGGAAAACATGAAGTTAAGGAACTACAGAAAACAGTCATATTGGTCACTGCACACATACTTCGGGAAGTACTAATGTAAAAGTACAATAGATTCAACACCGAAACTAACGATATACGCACCATGAATAGTAACAACAGAATAGCTGCAACACTGCATTCCCTAGGGACATAGTTTGTCTCAGGAATGTAAGTATAAATACCCTGCATAAAGGAGGAGGAGGAGGAGATGATGATGATGAAGATGAAGATGATAATGATAATAATAATCATCTAATACAATAATATATGTGACTGCAAATGGTCTGCCACCCGGTGGCAATGGTTGTTATTTCGATGATATTTAAACGAAACACAAGAAAAAATAAAACTCTCTTATTTTGCATCTACAGTGTGTTTCTTTTATCGTTCGTTTGATCATCGCTGCTGTCACGGAATATGTCGGACGATGCAGGTTTTCTATGCGATAAAGCTGCTGTGCTCGGTGCGGAGATGGTGAATGAGAGACCCTCTTCCAAACGCGATCAGCTTTGCAGCAATAAACGTTTGATATTAAATACTGAATAAACTGGATAAATTGAAAGATTTTTCTACTCTTCAGCCTAAGACATTCAACTCGTTACGAACGTACAGACAATTGGACTTGCTACTACCTCTGTGTGTGTGTGTGTGTGTGTGTATGTGTTTGTGTGGGAGGAGAGTGACCTCGTAGACCCACAGAATTTTCTTTCTGTGTAAAAAAAATCGCTGGGTGTTGACGTCTACCGGAAATAAATTCCTGAACACATTAATACTTCTTTATTCAGAAACAAGGCAATTATCGAATCAAACTCAGAATATTCTGTCGAGATCAGTTATTGAATTATCATTAAAAATCCCACGTATGCAACAGTAACCACTAGAATTGCATTCACGTTAGTGGTAGGTGTCACCGCTGTGCAATCTCATGGAGCAGAGCCATCTACTAATTGACATACGAACTGAAAGGTACGTCTACAGCATACCGCTGTAAGTTAAGTTCAAAGCATGCCACCATTACAAAGTCTTGGGGTTGTATCTTTCAGAAATCACGACTTGACGAGCACGTAACACACTTTGGCGAAAGCACATGACACATTATATAGCACAGATTCAACATCGACATACCATTAATCTGTAACAGTGTCTAGCAGTAATATGTGTGACTGATATCATTGGCAAAGAAGTGCTGATTGTTACAAATTAAAGGAACAAAATACACACACTATAATGTTTTAATTTACAAAACTCCTACATGTTTCGGGCCTCACTGGCCCATCATCAGGGGGTGTATTTGTACAAAACAATCGCCGGGCTATACTGTCATCTCCAGAGCCACCTCAGTTCAGTGTATTGGAGATGATAGTATGACCCAGCGATTTTTTTTATACATTTGTACTCCCTGATGGTGGGCCAGTGAGGCCCGAAACATGTAGGAATTTTGTAAATTAAAACATCATGGTGTATGCGTTTTGTTGGTCAAATTTGTAACAAGTATATCCCCAAGGCATAGTGTGAAAAATGTGAAGTGCTGATTGCAACATAACCAATTATTTAAATAATATTTTGAATCCAACAGAAATCAGACAATTGGTGTTAGCAAATTAATCATCAGATGTACACAGACACATTACACGTTGCTGTATAACCATGGCATTAAACAAACTCTCCAAGTAAGAGCATTCCTGAGTAATCACTAAACATACCTCCATACAGGAGTTCAGTGCAATCTTCAGAATTTCAGTTGCTCATTTCTGCTGCATCCTAGGCATTACTGGGCATAGAGTTTCTCGCAGTAACTATTGTCTTCGATGTAAGCAATCAACATGATGTACCTTTATTAATGGTTCTTATTCTTCATGAACAATGGATTATTACTCATCTTACCCTTTTCCGTTTAGGATGTACCACAGTTTTTTTTTACCTTGTGTCCAAAAATAAAGCCATATCATCCCACAAAATGCCTTCCCGCTCACATTTCCAAGTGCCAAAATTCCACTAACTGTGATTGGTGGCACAAAAAATTGTCGGATGGTGCTGTGTTCTGTGCCGAAAATTGCAAACAGCAGTTCCAAGGCAATTGGTATAGATGTCTCTGCCAGTCAGAAGCGGAACCAAGTGGTATGTTGGTAGACATGTTTTTCATCACATAACAAATGTTGACGAAGTGGTGTACCGTGGTATGGCAATGTGTTTATGTGTTTGTATTCGGTAGTATTTCGTCTAGGGTAGGATTGTTTCGTGAGTGACTGATAAAATGGTTGTCATAGCTCTTTAGACAGCTGTCTTAATCGTTATTTATTAAGAATACTTTCGATTTTTGCTCGCATCGCAGTAATTGTGCAACTTGTTTTCATTTTCGGTTTTGTATCTGACCAGTTAACATGGAGAACGCGAAGACCAGATCTCTATTTATACTCGGCAACCCACTTAATGTAGGTGATCCCCAAGTAATCGGGATAGTAATTGCCGTCTTCACTGTTCTGATTACAATAGGTAAGGTAATTTACATAAGTATGTGGAAACTGTGTGTGTCGCTGTAAACATATGGAACTGTAATTGAACATAACCTATATGTAATAGGCATTGCACTACCTTTTTGACGTGTTCCCATGGACTCTGCGCATTAGCTTTCAGATTTTTTTTTTCCTGGACACACAATATCCTTCATATGCCAATAGGTTTGTTTTTTTGAACATGGTGGAAGTATGATATTGAGTTGGCAGTAGAGTAGTTTGGAATGGTTATGTTACATAGTTTTTTGAGTGATAGATTTTTTGACACTGGGGGGTTTCTCCTCACATTTGTTAGTTGATGATGAATAAAAAAATTATGGTATGTAATACAAGGCTTATTTGTGTTGACAGTAATTATGATTAACACAGAGTAAAGAAATTAAAGGGACAGACAAGGTGTTGGATGGACTCAAAGTCACTCATTTATGTTTTCTGTTGCAATACAGGTGTTCAGGAAAGGAACTGCCCTTAATGGGAGGTACGAACTTGCAAGGAATGTGAAGTTGATTTACTTCATATGGGATGCATTTGTTTTCTTTTTAATACCTGCCACTTGGAATCATTTGTGTGTATTACTTCCAAAGTGGGTTATGTATATGGTTGGGAAGTTTACTATTAGGTTTTCAGAATACAAATGGCATTATATGTTTTTCAGGATTTTTATTGTGGTATTACAAGAAGGCTGCAAGGAAGGCAGTCTTGCTGATGGGGTTGAGTGATGCAGGAAAAACGTTGATTTATACTCAATTATTGCACCACAAGTTTGTTCAGACCCACACGTCTGTGAAGGAAAACAGTGGGGAATATGACTGTGGCAAAGTAAGAAGTGTTATCATTTACAGTGTATACAATTTATATTCAATGTTACCTACTTGATGAAGTGTTAGCCACACTTCTAGATACTAATGGTAGCTGTTAAATACCTCTGAGTAGAGACAGAATAGAATGAGAGTAGTCATTTTTTTCATAGAGTGTTGTTAATTTTTGATTATATTGTAGACAGATTGTGCACCTTATGAGCACAGCTGTTATTTCTGGTGCATCAAGTGGGTGCCACTGCCTGCTTGATCATGCTCAAAACCCTTCATGACACTTCCAAATTGGTGGATCAGTGAATGAAAGATGTATTGAATATGAGTGTTATTGTACGTGGAATTATAGTTTATGGACCAATTGTTGTCGTGTATATCACATCTCAATTTTTTGGGCAGTTGACACCTGTGAACTAATTGCATTTATGTGTTGTCTTGTGTGCAGTATCAGTTGTCAGCTGTTATTTAATTACATATTACAGACTTTGGTTTCTTTACGTATGTGTGTGGTTGTTCCCTTTTTTTTTATTGTACTCTTCACCGGGTACTAGTATTGGCTAGTAGTTGATTTTTGTATGCTCTCTGCTAGCAATAATGTTGAAATTTTACTTAGATGAGCACATAAAATTTTTATGGTGCAGACCTGGGTTGTACAAATTGTCAAAAAATCCAGGAGTTGTCTCAATATTTTTGGTGCCAGAAGGATGACATGAAGCAAGTTCCTCATTGAGGACCCACAATTATTATGTACCATAGTACAAAATTTAATCACCAAGGTGACCTGGCACCCAGAACTTGTGCATCCTTGCTGCAGTGAGCTACATAACGATATGAGGTAGATAATTCAATTATTCCAGGAGAGAACTAGTTCAATGATAAACACAACAAAGCAAAAGATGTTTGACAGTGATGGATACTTCTTGAAGAACACCGAATTTCTATAGTGATAACAAAATTATTGAAATAGCTGTCTCCAGTGATGGGAATTTTTGGCAGAATGGTACGAATAGTCGTCAGCAGTAATGAGAATTATTGGCAGAATGGTATGAAATTTGAAACTTGTCAATTGGCATGACAGGTTGGTGTTCGGTTGGAAACTTAAGTGAAGTTACATTTGATATGGTTTGTTTTATTTTTTTTCGGTGTTCAGTTGGAAACGTAAGTGAAGTTACATTTGATATGGTTTGTTTTATTGCTTTATACAATTTTTGTTGAATGTTGGATAATTTGTGTACCTGAAATTGATTTTCATATAGTTGCTAATATTTATGTACCAGGGATGAGAAGTGTTGCTTGTGGATGCAGCCATTCTAAGTGGTTCTCCAGAAATATCACTAATCATTGATAAGCCTTTGTAGAGTTTCAGCACCCCAGAGACCACAGTCTGAATTTACAGCACTGTGAAAACCTCTGATGTTTCTGTAGGTTGTGTGACATCATGAAGAGTATATTAAATTAAATTAGAATTGAGCACGTAAATACAGTAACCTATTTACTTTGTTTCTTTAATGCTAAAACTGTCATGTTTGTAGAAAACAGTTCTATCCTGTATTTCTTCAGACCTATGTATGAGTTTTGTTTATTGTGTCCTTTGATGTCTTAGTATGAGACACCTGTGTCACAAGTTTTTCTTCATGAGGTGTTAATAATTTTCAGGGTTTTTTAAGAATTGTTGACATTCCGGGACATGAACGACTTCGAGCGAAGTTTTTTGATGAATATAAACAAGCAGCAAAGGGTATTGTGTACATTATAGATTCCGTCAGTGTCCAGAAGGACATTCGAGATGTGGCTGAGTAAGTAATTGCATGTTCAGAGTTATGTTTGTCTTTTAAATTAATGGTGCCTCATGGATCAGAAAACATTCACTTTGAACTTTTCTAGTGTCTGTTAGCTTACTCATAACTTCATGCCCATCATGTTTCTTTGATACCTTGTCCCTGTCCACCATGTTGCACGGTTGCAGCATTACACTGCAGAGAGTACGTATTCCTACACATTTGGGAGTTTGTGTGTAGACTGTGCTGGTGTTTTTTCTTTTCACCAGTAAACTGCAGTCAGATGCCATTCCCTGGCCTTTTTTGACCATAGAATGCAGTTTATTGATTTTTTAATATCAAAGAAGCTACAAAGACAAGCTGACATTGCAACTGTGGGGAATTGACTGCCGCTTAAATGTGGCTGTAAAGACATACATTGTCCCATTTTAAGGTGTCTTTGAAGGGTTCTGCACTCTTGGGATTGTCACAGTGTAGAAAGGTAGTTTCTGACGTTTTGGGACAACCTGTTGGTCCCTTCTTCAAGGATCTTGATCCTGGAAGGTGGGACTGAAACGTTGCCCCAAAATATTGGTACAACTCTACCATTATGTGCTGTGTAAAGTTCCAAAAGAGGCAGTTTTCATTTACAGTGAGGCAGAACCCTGAAGTCATGCAAAGGGCTTAAATAGAGTGTCTTATCACCCACCTACTTTTGGTTTTTTACCTGCTGGTATCTGTTTCAGACTTCAATGACAAAGTGTTTTGCTGTGCATGAATTATATGATGAATTAGAGTATAAAATTCAGAGTAACGGTGAATGGGCATAGATTGAAGAGGAAAATGTGTGTGAAGATAGAGAAAAATGAGCGAGCTTTGTCAGAAGAAGCAGACATGAATGTGGATATGTCAGTGGATCATCATCGTGATGTTGGATTAAAATCTTAAAAGGGAAATATGACATGTCTGCTGTTTTTTATTTTCCAGATTTCTGTATACCCTATTGTCTGACCCTGTAGTGGCCAACCACAGCCTCCCATTTCTTATTTTGTGCAACAAACAGGATCAGACCATGGCAAAAGGTTGTTCAGTCATCAAGTCACTACTGGAGAAGGAAATGTAAGCTGAATTCACATTTAATTCCCATTTTATGTAATGAACATTAAGCATGGAGCCAGGATACCTCATGTGGTTGAGCCGTCCGTCTCTGGGCTGGCTCAAGGTTGTTCCCTGGAGGCACGACCGGTTCTGATAATTCTCGCCTCTCCTAACCTTTTATATGGCTATCGTCTACCGATTGGTTATTGTGGGAAAGTGAAGGGTGAGGGCGTTACCCTCAAGTTTTCTTCGTGGGTTACAGCATAGGTGTCCCATACTTGTCTTCTAGTTTTCGTTTAGTTATCATCTGGGTTCTCTTTCTGGCTGGGCCAGGCATCCTGGAGGAGCGGGAGGCTCCACTCTGAGTTTTTCTCCAACAGGGCTATGCAGGCGTCTGGGATGTTAGTAAGGTAAAGTTTGGTTTTGGCTTTGATATTCCAAATTTACGTTCCGGTCATGTTTTGGGGCATTTCCTGGCATCTGTCTAGTGCTTGTGCCAGGAGGGGCAGGTGCAGACTCACCTCCCATAAGTTGGGTTATTTTCTTCAATATTTTGTTGAGTCAAAGTAATGTATTTTTTTGAAGTGTTGTTTCCTTTCTTAAGTATAACTTACACATTGTAAATTTACGTTCAGCCAATGGCTATGTTCATATTACTTATTTACTGATTGGCTGCGAATCTAAGTGTACATATTGTAAGTTTACGTTCAGCCCATCGCTGTGTTGATTGTAGTACTTATTTACTGAATGGCTGTGAATCCAAGTGTACACATTATAAGTTTACGTTCAGCCGATGACTGTGCTGTTTGTATTGCTTGTCTACTGATCGGCTGTGTGTGTTCCAAGCATAGTGTTGACATTCTACTGTTTTGATTGCTACTGTTCTTATTCGCCTTTTGTTTAATGTTGAGCTTATTAATATATATTTCATTATATGTTTTGTATTTATTGCTTTGGCATTTGTGTTAATCACACCCCACGAGAGTCAATAATACGGAGTTCGGCTGCCCAAAGGACTAATGGGAGATTATGTGTGAGCCTTCGGATCAACATATAGTGCCTTTCCCCTTTCGGGTAGCTACCTGAGGGCTTGAGGTATAGTGACTAGGCTGCAGGTTGGACTGAGGAACTAAATTTTGATTCACAGCAGCAAGCAGAAGAGATTTTATCTGTTCTGTACATTGTCCGGACCAGCTCTGGGACCCCTCCAGCCTCACATTCAGTGGGTAATGAGGGCTCATTCCCCAGGGGTAAAGTGCATGGACATAAAGCTAATCACACACCATCTTGTATGCTTGGAACTACACCACCTTTCTTCCATATGCTGTCATAGCAAGGTGCTTAATTATGCACAGGGTCACGTTTACCATTACTTGTACACAAGCTCCATAGGACTTGGGCTTTTTGGTCTACCTTATTTTATAAGGATCAGATTTTGGAATGTAGGCAGCTCTTGTTTTATGCAATTTCTTTTTGCTGAAATTAGCTTTAATGTGAATTGAAAATTTATGCCAGTTTTCAAATTTATGCCACAGTTGTTGGTTTAATGCGATTTGCCATAGAGTATTTATGGTCATGTTTGTCTTCTGTAGGAGGCTAGCAGAAAGTTACGGTACTGTCACTCCCATCATTCGTATGTATGGATTGATTGTGTGGATGATATAATTACGCGACTCACTTAGTTTCCTCTTAATAGCATTGGCTTTTCTTACTACATGTATGAGAGACGTACATCTGCATCACCTAGTGCTATGCAAGTGTAAAACTGGTGAGGGACAGTCAGTATTTAAGAGAAATTAGACATAATATGCCTACTTGAAAGAGGTGAATGAATTGTTGACATATTCCGTAATGTTAGACTCGCTCATAGTAGCATATGTAGTGCGTTATAATGCTGACAGAATTAAAGAAAGTGCTAGGTATTTAGATTACATAAAATGCCAACAGTCTGAAAAAGCAAGTGTTTGTGTAGCAAGACTACTACAGTCCTACAGGAATGAACCATAATGAGAGCTATAGATGTGAGTCTCCTACATTTTTATTGCATTAGAAATAGATAACTATATTGCATAGAAATGTATGTATACTGTATGAAAATGTGTAGTGTTTATACAGTACAGGGTGCGGCAGAAAGAACACCCCGATTTGGGAGGGTCATAGCTTCGGGTGGGGAGCGCGTCATCGAACAGCGGTGTACGTGCCGTTTTCAGTGTACACCATGGCATGGTTGGGAGAACATCGAGCCTTTATTGTTGAGGAGTTTATAAAAAATGGCGGGTTGCCGGTAGCAACACAGCGTGCATCTCGCATCCTCTTTGCGCTTGGTCGACGGGAGGCTGTTCCTGATAAGAAAAC
>Ga0123355_10019555_pt1 | contig 10780 bp, 4 predicted proteins | sample TergutEmb28metaG_3_FD_89872 | JGI IMG/M metagenome (GOLD analysis project Ga0123355, IMG submission 89872) | Embiratermes neotenicus P1 segment gut microbial communities from Petit-Saut dam, French Guiana - Emb289 P1 | ecosystem: Host-associated > Arthropoda: Insects > Digestive system > Gut ...
AGTCAGGGTTATTCAATTGGGTCGGGAATGTGGGAGACTTGCGCAGGATTTAATTACACGCCATGCAACAGAAAAATTCATAGGAATTTTATACGCTTATTCAAAACCTATACAACTCGATATGAAGTCATTTGCTGTCTTGAACTGAAGTCATTGCTTTGCGATACAACAGATCTCCAAATATCAGCAATGCACATTTAAGTCACCATATGAGTGTGTCTGTCTAAATCAGGGTTGACCAACTTCGACCCACAAGAGGTCTAAATAATTCGTTACGGACTCGTCTGAAGGCCTCACTCGTGTATACATATTTGACTGTTGAGTAACAATGTAGGAGGTCTTACAAAGCAAACACAATGAAAGGTTGATTTATTGTATGCTTTCACAAAAGTGATGAATTATTGTCAGTAAACATTTCCTATGCTAATAAAGTTTCCACGTTATTTTTTGTATACCTATATTAAGTTTATTACATTGTATTACTGAAACTTTGGCTGACCGAAGTTTGCAAATACTGTCCTAGAGGGCCACATTTTGACCAACCCAGATCTAAAATATTTCCTGCAGACTGCGTGTTGAATCATTTACTGTGGACACCTGAATGTGTGCGGCAGAGTCGTAACTACGGTATAAAGAACAGTGATCGAAGTTATCACAGACAATACAGCGACATACAGCTCATGCAGATTTGTGCGCGTTCTATTCGTATCTCTGCAATGGTGCTCGCGAGAGTTTTTCCTGGCAACTATGTTCCGTAGGTCAGTTTGTGGTCACGTGTTCGTGCATGAATCGCATAGTTGAGGCGTATAGAAGGGTAGATATGTTTTCTGCCAGTATTTTGTAGTATACGAGTGAATAGAATTTTTGCGAGTGTTGAAACTGATGTGGTATGTTCCAAGAATTTTTGTAGTACGTGATGTGCGTATCGAATGTTGAATGAAGAGGCGTGTGTTCGTGTCATTACAGTAGCTTGTATTATACGTGATTAGTTGCTCGCTTATGCAGTGTGAGGGATACTACTCGTATTTGTAAAGCAAATTCAAAGTGCGTTTGATGTCAATTCTGCATATATTTTGTTGTAAGTTAGGTTGAAACAGCTGGCATTGAGGGCCAATCAAAATTCAGAAGGCGGGTCACATGACAGTCGGATCTGTTTTGGGAAGGAATGCCTTGTCATCAGAACTTGAAAGAGAATTTTATGTTACGCTGTAGGCATTCATGGTGAGCAGTGTTGTACATAAGAACTCGGTCTTGTGTTCTTAATTGTCCTGTATTTTGTAACATGGGAATACGGTATTGATCATATAGTGGAGTTTCAGAATCTGAAAGCGGAACGACAGGGAAGTCGCCATTTTCTCGTAGTACGGCTATCGTGTGTGGTTCGTCCGAGGGTGAATTTGTAGACAGTTCTGCAACAGAAGTACTTTGTGATTTACCGTGAAAGAAGACGTTGGGGATTATTGCGTTATATAAGAAGCACTATGTGTTTTCGGAATTACGCACATTAGTGTTTGCATGCGTAAGTGGTTATGTTTCAAGGACTGAGAAACCAGCATTATTTTTGTGTCTTGCAGGTGTTCGAATGTCAGAGTGTTACATTTAAAATATAGCTTCCGAAGCTATAATAAATACCTAACTACAAACTATATTACTAAGAATTTGGGGGTGTATCGTTTTTGGCTGTGTGGTTAGGAAATAATGGTTATGAGCATGGAAGAGCGGCAATGAAAATGTAAATGCCTCTCTTGTTGATGATGGGTATTGTGTTTTTGCAGATGACTCTGGCATTCGTACTTTGAAGTAGTGTGGTTATGGATGCTGTGCTTTCACCACAGACGGCTCGTGAAGTCACATCAGCTCGCCTTTGCTCCATCTGAACTTTTCTTCAGTCGTTTTTCCTGCTGCTATCATATACTTCCACCAGGGCATGGTAGGAAAATTTTTGTTATATACATTATGTTATAAGGGAAAGGAAAAACTAGTGTAAAATTATTTTAAATTTTTAATTCCATTTACAATTCAGGTCTTGGTCTTCTGGAGATGTGGACTGGTAAAATGGAATTAAATTTTACGATTTTTAGAATTTGTAAAACATCTGTTATTGCACAGCTGTTAGCACAGTGTTGATCGGTAAGAGTATTTTGGATGTGTTGAGGTTATTAGTGCCACTACCATTGCATAAAGTAGCATCGTATGAGTGCCATTATGAATTTTTCTGTCCCTACATTAAAATGTTTAAAAAAATGTCTTTTTGTACTTAAATTAATTAAAGTGATTTGCCTGTTTTGGTATCACTGCAATTAATTATACACATACTGTAGTTGTATGTAAGTTCTGTAGTGTACATAAATGATCTTGTATATATACTCGTGACACACAGACATGTTACATTCTGTGAATTTTTGTCATGTCACTTCAGTGTTCTCTCTTTCTGTATGCTGGTGTGTTAGTAGTTTTAGCGTTAGCTTTTTATTTGTTTACATGTGAATGAAATCATAATTCATGCATTTATATATTCCTTTTTATTTTCATTGTGCCTTAACGCCATCTTTACTTCATGCATTTGATAATTGCCAACATACGTCAAGAAAGCATGGTATGGTGTCATATTTTATTTCAGGAACAGAAGCATGCCTTAGTAGGTGTGATGATATATAAGCGAATGCCAGTGAGTCCCTCAGGTTGCATTTTTAGACTTTTTTATCGTTGGCAAAGTACATATATTAGAGTTTCTATTATATTAGATGTGAATACTTAGAAAAGTGCAAATGAAGATTGAAATCATGATTACATTACAGTGCTTATTTCTCATTATTGCTACTGATGTAGAATTTACATTATTTTAAAGTGCTGGTGACTGAAAAGTGGTAAAAAGTTGCATGTTAGTCAAGAAATGAATGTGGCCCTCTGGTCTGTATCACTTCTGTTTCTTTGTCTGTATGTTTTTCATAATCTCTTAACATTCAAATAGTAGTAGTTCTCTTGGATGCCTTACTGTGTGAATTTTTTTTTCCCCCCCATTACCACCCAGGCTTTTGGTTTAGTAATAATGTGTTTTGTGTTTTAATTGTATGCCTTTAGATTCCCTGTAAGCTTTGTAGCTTCTTGTCCAGTAATATGTAGAGGTTATGGTTCTGTGTTTTATTACAGTGCTTAGTATTGTCTTTGGATATTGTAATGATGGTTATGTTATACTTTTAGTGTAGTATGGGTGTGTAATGATGTTTTTCCAAACCATCACATGCATTGTCTTTTTGTTGCTAGTGCTGCCATCCAATTTATGCTGTGGTTTTATTTTGTTATTTAATAAATATGTTAAGAAAAAATATTGTGGCCTGTTTATGTTTTGCTTGTTCAGTTTTTGGCCCCTTTTTTTACATGTGTAAGTGAAACTTTCTGTGTAAATGTCCACTATTACATCTTTTTTAATTATCTTCAAGATTTCGTAGTATTTCATGCACTAGTATGTTTGTGTTCATAGTTCACATTGTATTTTACATAGCTGGGTTTTGTGAACATCATACCACTGGTGTACAGACAGGCAGTTTCTTGTATCAAAAGAAATTAAATTAATTAATTAAATTGTGTTAGTATACATGCGAGACAAATCACTGTGCCATGTGGAGGTTGTAGTGGTGGTGATGATGAGGACTTGATGTGTATTAAAAATGTGTTTTAAGAAACATATATTAACAGTTGTGCAATAACATTTAGATGGTTATACAAATTGTAAATGCTTGTTTCAAGCTTTGTGGTATTAACAACTGTAAGCAGGATAACTGTGTGTTTTTTTTTTTGTAGGCACTAAATCTTGCTTTTCTCACATAGTACTCAACCAGCAGTTGCATATATTAGAATTCCTTCAGTGTTGACATTACCTTGATGGCAGCAACCATTTGTATAATGCTAGGTTAGTGCCACATACTTATGTTGGCTTCATCTAGGTTGAAGCATTGAGATATGAAGGAGCAGATTTGGTTTTCATTATCTTTCTCCTGCCATGGTCCTTTAGTATCTCCATTTTTAGTACTTACTCATGTACTACAGTCCAGCTCCCTTGTTTTGAAGCTAGCTGGGTGAGGAAGAGGGGAAAGGGGAAGGGAAAGGGAGGTGCAGGGTTTGGGGCTCATACCTGTTTTATGGCAGATGTCAGTGAAAAAATACCAGCCCCAACCTAGAACATAAGGAGTCAGCAGTGTTACTGTAATGTAAGTGATAAATGCTTTTATACAGATAGTACTTGATGAGTCCTATCCTGCCCAGTCCAATTCCCACTCCAATCTGCCTGCATTTCTTAAATACCTTTCAAGTCTCTGGTTACCAGAACTGAACAGTGCCTACCACTATGGTGTCACCAGCTGTCACCTTCCAATGTTGTTGAATGCTGCTGTTGTCCCAAGCAGGCATTTAGTTCAAATGTGGCCAATCATGGCAAATGGACAGCTGGAATGCACTGAGGAAGAGTGGGAGATTGAAAAGACAGAAGTCAGGAATTTGGTTAGGTGAACCAAACCAATTTAATTGCTGCATATGTTGATGCCCACTTTTTTTTTTCTGGATGGGAGGTGGGGGGGGGGGGGGTGTAGTTTTTGAAGAAAGGAAATTGGTATCATCAGCAGGAACACTTACTTAACGATAGTATAAATATAGTGTGCCCTATATATCTCATTGTTCATATTTGCCATTTTCAAGAGCTTGAGAAATACTGATACATAAAGAAATCTGCGGAGTTACAAAGTTACATGTAAAAATAGGTGCAATTCCTGACAGAAATAGTTGGGCTTCCTTATATTTCAGGTTAAAATTAAAATCATGTGCCTATACTTTAGATGTATTCTGCATGTTAATGGAGTGGTTAGACCATACATTTGCGTTTCTCCTTAGTTTTCAAGTTCTTTTTATTTAGAAAGTTTTAAGATATTTTGTGTCTGTTAATTGCCCTTGTATTTGACAGTTTTAAAAATATTTCTGAAGTTACTTGTAATTAAACAGCGGCAGGCTTAATTTGTGTAACAAGATGGTGTTAAATCCTTGTTCATATTTTCTCTCTCCCTTGTCCCTTGTACTTGCACTATTCACAGGATTGGTGTGCTGAGGAGACATGCTTGAAACAGACTGTATGTTTTTTAATGCATAGTGTCTTCATCATGTCATGGAACATTTTACAGTGATTCTTAATGAATGATGTTATTCACAAATTATGCACTTTGTTTGGAAAAGTCAGTTCCTTTTTTACACATGATTGTTTGAAATAAGATCTGGAGATTTGAATCTTGTTGGATGACGCATGCTGGGCTGTTCATTGTGGGATGAGAAGTGAGATGTAGGCAGTACTTATTCATAGAAATGAGATAAAATGTTGAAGAGCAGAAGAAAATTTTGGGGCAGTTGGGAGGTTGGAGTGGGGAGGTGACATGTGTGTTTAGCACATGTAACTGTTTTGAACACATTTTGCTTAAAAACAAAATTTGTACATTCATTTTGGGTGTTGATCGAAGTTGCAAGAAAGTGCACTTTCATACAGGTGGTGAGGTTTATGAAGTTAATGGTCTTCCTTGATATGTTTAATTCTGAATGTAATGTGGATGATACACTGTCGTTCTGTAAGCTGTGGCACCACTTTCTTGCCATGTCCATATACTGCCAATTTAGTGTTATGTTACATCATCAAACTATTTTTCGAGGAAAACACATATTTCTTGGTCTGTATTGCAAAATCTCAGTGGAAGATAGTCGGCATTTTGGCTGCCACAACCGTGTGTACATATTATGAATGTAATCCAAAGGAGAAGCTACACCCATTTTGTTATGTATTTGTCTCGTCTAATTGCAGTAAATAGTGAATAAGTAGTTGCCCCTTTAACACAAGACTGTGGCTTGTGTTAAAGGAGTGTGGGGTTCGGTTTAGGGGTTTCTAATTGTCATTAGCTCAAACTGCTTAGTGTTGAGTGGTTGAATAATTTACTGAATGACAGATTGACTGGCGCCTTAGGAACTCTACTTCACATTAACCAGTAGTGACATGTTGAACAGTATTTGTGTAAATGTGCCGGGTCCTTCTGGATATTACTTTTGACCTTTAGTTTTATTATGAGGAATTGTCACTTTTGCTCTGGATGCAGCAATGTAGGGAGTTCATTGAATGGTGTGGGAGCAGTGATCTGAAAGTCTCATGCTGGGGGGGAGGGGTAAGGTGACAAGTTTGGTTTGTGTTGGAGGAAATTAATATTGTATTGTGTTGTTGTTTTTCATGTTGGATCTTCATGGAGCATCTTTGCAAATGTATTGCATATTGTATGGTACTAAAATCAAATATATGATGTGTGAGATTATGCAAAGGACTGAGGAATGGCAATGTGAAAATTATCTTGATCTGATTTTGCTGAATGGAACATGAGTTCTGCCGTTTATGCATTCCCCAGGAAATGTGAATATTTCAGGGACTAGAATAGTGTGATATAGGAATTATGGAATTGTTGGATGTTTGAAGTGTTTGGTTCAGATTTTTATAGTATCTCGTAGACACAGAGTTTTATCTCCTGTCATTTTTGTAAATGCGTTGTTTTAGGAGTGTTACGATTTTATGCCCCTCCCTCCCCCCTCTTTTTTTTAAATAGAATCTTTGCAGTGTGCTGCATTGGTTGTGAAATTAAAACTGAAGAATGATTATATACCTCTTTGTCTATCTGCATGTCTGTACCAAAACCACATACCTGTCTCTTCTGTACATGCAGCTTGTATAGCACACCATAAAATGACAAAATATGAATATCTCACATGTATATTTTCTTTTGTTGCATGCGTTGTGTCTTGTTTGTGTAATCAATATAAGAAAGTATGCTGGAGCAGTGTAATGACTTGTTACTGTAACGATTTAATTATCATATCTATGCTAAATTGGGATAAGGGCAGCATTTATGTAGTTTTCATTGTAAGCTGGACACAGTATAGTAAAGTATGTATTACAAGAACTATGTGGTGCATATTTCTGCACTTGTGTTCATGAAATCCAGTCGTTAGTTTTTGAGTTAACATGATGTCTCTTTAGGATTACGGCACCAATGCTGTTAAAATCCAGTGTGCCCTTCATACCTGTTAGTGTTACTACAGACTCCAGATATCCTGCTATGTGTTTGTTCATGAACGTACTGCAGGTGAAAAAGTGTGAAAAATGACCGTTCTTATGCGGTGACCAGATTTCGTGGGTAAAGAGGGGATGATGTGTGAAACATTGTCATGTACTTACTCCTTTTTGCTATCTGTTTTGGGTGTAGCAGATCTCTGACACTTGGCTAACTTTAATAGAGGGAAATTATTTTTCCAACCACTTGCGTCAATCTTGTATCGGACTTATGCGTGAGGACGGGCACCGCAGCGTTCGTCACCATTCCAGTTTGCCTAGAGGCGGGGTCCGCGTGTTTGCGTTCAGTTTGCAGTCAATGTTACGTTATTACTCACTTAAAGAAGGCGCTGAAAATGTTATCCTTCGGGTCGCATCGAACAAACGCTTCCGTAGCACGTCGGAAGTTGGTAGGGTAAGCGCCGATGGGAGGCGACAGTTGTCGGATAAATTGATGGCCCTAAACGCTTGGATTTAGAGTACTTACGTTTTCTAGTTGCAGCGAGCCTTTAATTTGCTAAGAAATATGTTAATGGAGAAGATGGGGGTTTTTACATAGCCGGTCTCAGGACAGAGACTACAGCAAGAAAGTAAAGGGATATTAACCCCGTACTTGTGGCACCAATACTTGTACGTGTCTGCAATCTTCTGGCAGAAGATAAACGATTTCTTGCCTTCTCTCTCCCTGTTCGGATGCGTATGTACTGAGCACGATGTTCTTACATAATATTAGAAAATGTCGTCGGAAAATAAAAAGACTCAGATTCCTTTTTTTCTTAGACAAAGTCGAGCCGCGCACAGACATTTCCCGAACGGAGTCTGTACATAGAAATTGGCGCAGCTGTGTCTGGTGGCAGCGGAGAACGATTGTTCTGTTTTGAACACGAGCCCCATTCACGACAAACGTTTTATTTGTAGAGTCGACGTAGCTCTTCCATATCGTTGCAGGAGTTGCCTGTCGCGACTGTTACGATCTGAAAGACAAATAGCCTCCGATGTACAATGCAAGTAACAGTGACTTTCGGGCGCCGCAAGCCAAATCGTAGTTCCGTGAAACATGCACCATTATTTTTGAAATGGCAAGCCATATCTTTCGTTTTTACAACGATTCAGTTGATACGACACTCACTGGCGTCCGTAGAGCAAATGCTGACATAGTTTCAAAAAGTTGAGGGACTTGGTTGCTGAATGTCTGAAGTAGGTAAGATTGATTTTTTTTGGGGTGGGGGGGGGGGAAGACGTTTCTCAGTGTAATAAAAGAGAGCCTTGACGTCAGTTACCCTTAAATATCTTTGGGGGAAAAAGAGTTGGCTGTCCTATTATCCATATCAAAAGCGGATCGAGCCTTGTACCAGCCGTGTATTAAGGAGCTATGCATCGTTAAGGTATGAATTATGAAGTCAGGTGTGAAAACCTTTTCGAGAGTATTAACCATTCACATCGTCTAGTAGGAGCGATATGCCGAATTATTTTCATTAAATTGTATTGCCGTACGTAATTCTCATCCCCGCCGCGCAACACTCGTGCACGTATAGTACCATATATCGGTACTTGTTTTAGGTTTGGTACCCATAATCCTTTTCCAAACTGTTCGTCGTATTAGCGTTTTCCACCTTGATTGTCCAGCTGAAGTCAGAGTGGATGTCCATGGCCCGGCGCGGCTGGCAGTTCCTGCTTGTCTCCCTCTCTTTCTCGCCATCATTTCTGTGCGGGGTGCGACGCCAGTTGGTTCAGTCTGCAGCCTGACATCGGCAGGAGTGTGGTACGTTGCTTGCTGCCTGCTGGCAGGTTTGCCACAATAGGCAAGCTGTGTCCGCCATCTTCTATAGGGCTTCTCACTCGCTACCTTATTACGGTGCAAGTGGATTGCTGGCCAAGTGCTGCTTCAAGTGGTGGTGATATATGCGAATATTAAACCACAAGTGTTTGTTCAATTCTTCAAGAATCTTTGTATTTACAAAAATGTGCTTTGCAAGTGCTTAGTGTTGAAGGAGTTTCGTTAGAGGATAATCATGCAGTAACTTACAAGAAGATGCTTGATTCAGCGTGCTATGTGATCCTTGTCGACACGCAGTACAGAGAACCAGTGGTTAGCTGACAAATTATTACAGTAAGTTGCTAATAGTGTACATCGTTGTATTCAGAGTTATGAATAAGCTTTCAAGATAAGGTGAGGCCGTTTTCCTGTAGATTTCGCTTGTTGGCTTCTACTTGGTGCTGCAGGTGGACTTTATTGTCGAACGTAGCTTTCGATTTGTATTCCGTAATACTGTCGATGTGGCTTTGAAGTATGAAATAATACAACGTTTCAAGCCTGCAGCACAGCACATTGTAAAGTTAAAGCGATGTGCCTTATACACCTAGCATGATATCGCAAAGTACATGCCTGCATGACCCAGCTGAGTCGATTGTAATTTTGAGCCTGCTGAAGTTATCTATATGAGTAGACAAATCCCAGTGCGGAATGTACCGTGTTTATTGTCCTCCGGTTGATGTGACCTGATGGTAGAGGTAGTATATTCAGAGTGCGTTCAAGGGAAGAACTGTTTGCGAGCACATGGGAACACGTGCTGCAAGTATGTATTGATAACAACTGTAACTTGGAATAGTCAGCAGTACTGTTCAAATCCTGATAACTTCCAAGCCGTTGTTTGTGTCGTAAAGTGCTTGGGTAATAGATGAAAGAAAGGGCTTTGGTTTTAGCCTTCGTGTGTTAACACGATAAAGTTGGCCTTGGATGAATGAGTTGGGCCTGGCACAAGCTTGTAGGTACGGTTATGTCATTGCGCAGATTAACCACTGCTACTGAACTGTGTTCTTGGCTTTCTGTAGAACAGGGCTGGCGAACCTTTTTGAGGGCGCGCCCCCAAATTGTGTATAAATTTCGAAGAAATTCTTTTGCGTGCCCATGGGAATTTTGAAGAGCCTAAAAAGGTCTTGGAGCCGTCCATAATTACTTATTGCGTTATTATTACAGTTACATTGTATAATTAGCTAATATTATATTTCTAATTAACGCCTTCCCGAGGACTGCGATAAGGAAGACAGTTTTGAAGTAACTGGTGTTGCTACTACCCGGCTAAAAAAAAAGATTACAAAACGTTTCGTCCAATGTCACGTATTTGGCACAATACTGATAAATAGCCCGTCAACCCTTCACATCGCTCCCGATTTGTGTAAAGATGTTTCACTCGAGGGCAGTATTATTTGCTAGCAACGGTAATTCGTATAAAGTCTCTACGCAGTTAGATATGTATACACACGTATTCTTAAGAATATAGAGACGCAGGTCGGGCAACAAAAATTAAGATAGTAGTGAGTGCTACATGCCAAGATCTTCCCGCGTGCCATAGTTTCGTCAGCCCAGCTGTAGAAGTTATACACGAGATTGGGTAAGAGACAAGATGACATTAGTCATTGAATATCGTCACGGACGTTTTGTCCGGCACTTTGTTAGCTGTAGGAAAGAACGGCTGGTTTGTTTAGCAACGAAGTATATGTGTGTATGTTTATATATATATATAGATAGAGAGAGAGAGAGAGGTCCCGGGTTCGATCCCCGGCGCTACCAGATTTTCTGAGTAGTAGTGGGTCTGGAACGGGGTCCACTCAGCCTCGTGAGGTCAAATTGAGGAGCTACTTGAATAAAAAAGTAGCGGC
>Ga0123355_10019556_pt1 | contig 10780 bp, 9 predicted proteins | sample TergutEmb28metaG_3_FD_89872 | JGI IMG/M metagenome (GOLD analysis project Ga0123355, IMG submission 89872) | Embiratermes neotenicus P1 segment gut microbial communities from Petit-Saut dam, French Guiana - Emb289 P1 | ecosystem: Host-associated > Arthropoda: Insects > Digestive system > Gut ...
CTGTACGCTCTGCCCACACTGTATTTATGTGTTTTGTATTTATCTGAGAACAAACAGCGACTTGTGCCACTTACAGCATAAATTGATTGGTTTTTATAACCGAGATGAAAAGTGTTTACAGCGTGGTATGGACTGGGTCTTTAAATAAAGCAGTCTGCGCTTCGTCTTTATAGGGATAAGTTACAGCCTGAAGATGGTTTTATGAAAGCCGAAATGTGTAGCTGCTGTGTTCTTTTAATTCATTATATTTTATGTAATAAAGTTGTGTTAAGACTATAAATTTATATATATGTTATTAATTATTGAAAACATAAAGGGGATGCCTCACCTGAAAATTATCCTAACTGTCCTGTTTTCAACAGAACAGGCAGGGGGCTTTATGCATACAATGTACGAACTCTCTTGATGTCAGACTGAGTTGCCGATTGCATCTTTAACTTCCTCGATCATCTCCATAAAAACATGGGCACCCCAGAAACACATGAAACAGGTGACTTCAAAAGTGCAAACCAGCAAGTAATTACAGCCAACCTGATGATATGATGCTACATCACTTAAATTTACTGTGTGACAGAGGCTAGAAATGACAATTTGGTATCAGAACCAACTAGATGTACTAATGTGTATGGCTTGTATTCAGTGGATACAAGGGTTTCCTTCATCCAGTCAGGGCAAACACAATATTTACAGTACCAGTAATTTCAAGTAATGGACAGTTAGATGTGTGGGAAAAGATTTTACTGGGTTTGACACATCTTGTCTAAATCCAGAACTGAAAAAATTAAAAATATGTATGATATAACCCAACTGTTTCACAAAACTGCATTACACAAACATTTGTGGTTGGTAGGTGTTCAGTGACTGAACTATATTGTGGGGTAACCTTCATATTCTTATGAAACACATCACCTAAAAATGAACATACAGAAGAATTTGGTTGTTAAAAATTACATTTACAGCAGGAAGTAACAGACAGATAAGATGGGGAACAATAGCTTAAGAACAGATTTATACTGCGTGCATACATATTCTTATATTCTTTGTCAACCTAATGATGGCCTATCAGGCTGAAGCATGTTGGCGAACCAACACTGGAATAAACAATTGTTGTATCTGACTGGATTTACTTTGATTGTTAACTTATGGTTCATTTACATATTTGGTCAAATCAGTAGGTTATGTAATGATTAATAACAACAGACAACATTTCCATGGCTCATGTCACTGCCTCAACGTGCTGTTGATCTGACAAACACTTCTAATTTTTCACTCATTTATGTATACAATGTAAGAAAATTTCCCAAATGAACACATCCCAGGACAGTCATGGCTAAGTAATATCTGATTACATTATGAAGCTCCTGGTTATTTCATACCAAAAACTCGTCAACTGTACATCCTAAAATTGCACGTTGTTTTATCCACTATGAGTCATGTAATTGCAATACACTAAAAAAGTCAAATGTCTCTGAATTTGTTTAACAGATATGACTTGAAACAGAAAGATAACAAATTTCATACCATATGCAACTGTAGTATTTTGTACATGTTTAAACTGTGTCACGTCATCTAAAAATGCCTTAGCAGAAACAAATGTAATTAATACTCTACAGCATATTTTGCTATACAAGTACAAGTACCAAACATTTAAGAATGTACATTTTCAAACAACCTGGAATGAGCAGAAAATGCAACACTGGAAGTTCTGAAATGTGATGCCATACAGTCTGGCAAACTGGTAGTAAACTGTGTGGCATCATATATCCCAGAAGAGCACAATTTCATCACAAAGGACCTGTATAACTTCCAAAGTATGTAAAAACTTTTTACTGGTATACATAAGCAGTTACAGCCCACTGCAACGTCACTACCCATGCTTACGACATCTTGCCCTTAGGCTCTTGTGGCCTGCATATGAAGTTCAATTTTGGTTTTTAAGGTTTAACTACGTCCTGTATTGAAGTGGTAAAAGGTAAGATGGAGTTTTCCATGCCCATGCCATAAAGACATGCAGGTGAAGCTAAGCTATACCTCCACTCATTCTTAACCTTGGCATTGGATGGCAGTGAGTGGCTAACTTAATGCTCATATATGTGTAAGTCAGGGCTATCAAGTCATGTCAGGCAGACATGGTTCCCTCCCACTGCACAGCGTCCTTCTGCCTCATTCAGCATAAATATGGCAGCTGCAGGGTATGCAAAAGTGCCTCATTATATGATATGGCTAAACTGACAGCCAAAAATACACGATGGCAATTCTGCATTATTATAGGAACACACAAAATTTCAAACATTGTGCTTGGCATGTAGAATTATTAGTTTTCAGGTCAATGTATTGGTCAAAGTATAACAACTTTCTGGTCCATCATACTGGATTAAAATAAGCACAGTTGAAGATTTATTCAATAAAAGGTGTTCCAGCTACCTTTTATCAAGAAACAAAAATCACCATTACTGAAATGAGCTGTGACATGACATCTGACATGTCCCACATACATACAGCTGGGAGAGACAACATTTTTTCTTTTAACTAGGAGCAATCCTAAAAATTTAGAATAATTGTTGCCAATGTATGTGATCCGTGTAGACCAGTACGCACTTTCTAATTAGCACTGTAACCCAATTATGAACTGCCTGATGACAATGCGAAGGAAATGCACGCCAAACATTCACTGTAATACAAACAAATGAAGAAGAAGAAAAAGAAGAAAGAGAAGAGGAAGGAGAAGAAGAAGATGAAGAAGAAGAAGGAAAAAAACCTTTGGTGATCAAATTGTTTGCTGCCAGAGGCAAGTAGTTCTGTTGTATAATAACTGCTCCAAAAAATGGGAAAACAGACAAGAAAATATTTTTTCCCTGTGGCACAACAGGCCAAATTTGGCCTAGTCCATCTCATTGCTGAGGTTTCTAGATCACTCAGTACTAGACTCGCACAACCGGCAGGACTCCTTTGAACGAGTGATCGGCTCATGGCACAGGCCGTTACCTACCACACACACAACAAACACAACAGATGACCATCCATGCCCTCAGTGGGATTCGAACCTTCGATCCCAGCAAATGATTGGCTGCAGATCTATGCCATAAGACTGTGAAGCCACCAGGATCAGCCTAAATATAATTACTCTGGGAATACTAGATGCCATGATAACCATAGACTAATTAATGAATGTACCATCACAACAAATGTTGTTAGTCACTGGCATTTAGCAACACAATAATATTACAGTGATATGTAAATGATTATGTGTAACGAAATTTCTACATGTTTTGATAGTTATGGGGCTAATGTGTGCTTATTCTATGCTCTTCAAGGTTTCACCAATGTGTCTTGCAATTTATTTAGTACACACAAGCACTGATTCACTGTCCCTATGTCTTATACATCTGTTGAACATGCCACATGCTTTTATTACAAATATGAGCAAGTGTGTATATCATATTTCACACAATAAATATCTATAACTCTCAACAGCTACCACTTTGTGAAGAATTCATGAAAAAACATACAAAAATTTCTCAGGAAAAAAATATCCACATCTTCATATTGTGAACGTTTGTCACTTTATAATAATTTCCATAAATAAAGTACTCTTTTTTTTTTTTAAACCTCTCTTCAGTTTTAACATCTTAAGTAAGAAGTTAAACACAGGGTGGGCCAAAAGTAGGTATACGGTATATATATATATATATATATATATATACTGTATGTAATTTTTGTCACTTACAAGTGGGTAATATTGGTAACTACTGTATACAGGCAAGAGAGAAAGATTTATAACACTATCAAGGTACATGTGTCAATATTCTCATGATGGCTGTGACTACAAACACTTCACACTACTTACAGTGTTTAGATATAACAAATGAAGGTAAGTACAATGTACTTGCATGCCTCTATTCAATTTTGTAATTGCACAATAAAATATAACAACATATGCACAATGAACATACGAAGGCATGTTTGAACATTCACAACTTTCAAGCAGATAAATTTGTGACACTACCCTCGATGATGATGATGATGATAATAATAATACACAACAGTGGTTGTCAAATTTCTTACTTCAGTGATTTACATTTCCCCCCATCGTTCTGTAAATTCATTCTTCGTCAAATACCACGACTTTCATAAGCAAATACGTTGGGCATGTGAATTTACCACCTTACTTAACCTCACAGAAAACCGTTATTTTTTTGGTACAGGAATGTTAAATTTTACCAGATTTCTTTCTCATTAAAACAAATCATTCTTAATTTTGTATTTTCAAGGAATGCTTAAAAAATGCCCAAAATTACATTAAAGCAACGCAAGTGTTAAAATTTATTCTTTGAAATTTGTATAAAAAAAAGTGTTTAGACAGCAGGCCAGGTAACATATTTCTCCCACCAGACTATTCATGAAACAGTTATCATTTGCCGTAAAGTACTGACACGAACGTTGAATTTGAAGTGAAATTTTAAAAATTTTCATATCATGCAACGCATGACTTTGGATCAGACAATTAATACAATACAAGAAGGAAAGCGGTAGTTCCCCTGCATTTGTTTTTGTTTTGTCTGCAGCTTCGTGTTTGATTCATGCTTTATTGTAATAGATTTGATCAAGACAGGCCACCTACATGTAAGGTAACATTGATGTATGCTCTTGCAATCACTGTTTCGATGGAAAAGCAGTAGGTATTAAATATTATGAGTGTGTGTCTGTATTCTTGCCTTCATTACCCAGCATGCAAAACACATATTTTCTGCATTGGCTCTACCATACTTTCCCACATTCATAAAGGCCACAATTTTCAGAAATGTGGGCTTTGATTTGCTCTACAGCTTTTGTCTGAATTTCTGTCATTCTGAGAAGAGTTCAGCAAGACATTATCATAAATGTACATACATCTTCATGCGAAGTATCTGTCATTTTTGTCAGATTTTAATAAAACTTAAATGTTCTCAAAAGATTTAAAAAAAAATCATTGAATATTAAATATCCCGAAAATCTGTCCAGTGGGAGATGATGTGTTCCATGCAGACACATAGATGGGCAGCCAAACATGATGACGTTAACAGTCCGCTTTTTGGAATTTTGTGAATGTGCCCCAAAATTGTTAAGAGTCACCATTATACCAAATTTCACTTCACTTATGAATTAAATGTTTTATGTTAATGTTGAATCCTGTTTTCTTGTCTGCACTGGGGACCCTTGCTAAACAAAATATTCTTACAGAAAACCCTCAATCATTTTGAGAACCATTTTCATAGAGCTATACCACACTAATAACTCAAATTTGATATAATTTGTATAACAACATTTCAACAAGTCAAATCTGTTATAAGGTGGAGGTAGAAGTATGAGAACTGGCAGCTGGAAAGAAAAATGGCTGAATTCCTTTGAATCTGAGTAACTTCAGAAATACCAAGGGTCTTAGAAACAAATGATGAGGCAGTAAATTAAGTGTCCCTTTCACGTCCAAAGCTTCACTGCATATAGGCATTCACACAGGCTTTATATGTATCACGGTAAATATATTTTGGATATGAAAAATTTGTAAGTTTATAAGCAACTCAGTTATATACTAAGACTACGTAAAAAGGTGAAGTTCAACCTAGAACAGGGCATGAAGGCCCACAGTGAGTAGAGATGTAATTCTACCCTTTCTTTAACTTCAGTACTGGATAGGTAGGGTGTCAACACTATTCCCCAACCACTATATCCCCAAGAATGACCTGGTACCCCTTGTATAAGAAGCTGGGTGGGGCCCATAACCGGGATGGATGGATGCAGAAAATCTTGCCCCCACAAGAATTTGATGCCCGGAATGCCTGGCCTGTAGTGAGTCACTAAACCGACTGCTACAACCTATGAGTTTCACTGTATATAATTTGTGTTACTTCTTCTTGAGGATGGTGATTTATTGCTGCAGCATGCAGGAGAGTTCATGTGTATGGAATGTATACAACTGCCTTCACTGTTTGGTGTACACGGATGTGTTATAAAGTTTGTAATGTTCGCAATAAGTCAAACACTCAGCAGGTGATCAGCAGTGTTGAAGTTGGGTTACAAATAGTAAAATAAATAATGACATTTCCAAAATGTTGGATTTTAACACAAGTTTGATGTGACTGATCACACAGGAGGGTACCAATATACTTGCAAGTTAGTTTAACCCCCTGGTGTACTGTAAGGCCCATCAGACATTTACCGGTTATGGTAACATCAGTCATGATGAAGGCTGTAACACATATCACACGAACACAAAATAATGGACTTCATGAACAATAAATTTTATTTTATATTTAATTTTTATACATTTGTAGTTCCGTGCATCGTAATTCTAGGTTGAAGAAATCCAACAAGATGCAACAGTATGCAGATATTTATTTACTGCTAAATTACTCTACATGTTTCGGGCGTCCGTCGCACCCATCATCAGGAGTACACAGAATTGTAGTTGCGGCCTCTGGTACAGATCATACTTTCTGGGGAGCAAGCTTCTTATCTGGTCACGTTTGAAGAAGCTTGCTTCCCAGATAGTATGATCTGTACCAGAGACTGCTACTACAGTTTTATGTCCTCCTGATGATGGGCGCGATGGATGCCCAAAACATGTAGAGGAATTTAGGAGTAAATAAATATCTGCATACTGTTGCATCTTGTTGGATTTCTTCAACCTCGAATAAATTTTACATATCCATACAGAATTTATGTGGTATTTTCCAGGTGCCTTCATGTTAAAGTATTTCAGTACTTTACATGTTGTAAACAAAGCAGAAAACCATGGTGAAGGTCAGGTGTTAACAATTTTTATGGAATTTTTTCCAAATTCTATGTAATTATTTGTAAGAGTACTACTTTCTCCATATATTGATTTAGACAACTGCTGTTGTAAATGTTTCCAGTTATAAGGTACAGAAGCACGTAAATGTGCTGAACATTCCGTTGGCACAGCTATCCTTTATTATAATTAATCTCACAATATATCTAGACTATAACCATCATCATCAGGTAGACTGCTTCAAAATATGTGAACTATGCAATAACTGACAATGCTGATATTTTTGTTACTTTGGCATCCAACATTAACATAAAATATATAATAAACAGATGGACAAAAAAGCATAAAATCTTAAAACCACTATCAGAGGATTCCCATACCATTAGTATTGTAGCAATCAGTCAAGTAGCAGAGAGCTATCACATCAACAGACGTACACACACAAACCCAAATGGTTAGTCCTTTGTGTAACCCCACGCAATATTTAACCTGGCTTGTTACCTTCAATTGGCTTTTTCTGTGTACCAACTGGGTGTACTGTTCATTATCTACCGCAATGTGTTTTAGTGACGAGCGATGTGTCCCAGATTTAGTGAAGCATGTGTACAAACAGGAAGTTCAACATATTCATGCACTGGTGATTAAGCAAAGGGGATGTCACAACCAAAGAACATGTTGAGAAGCATGCGTATTTGATTAAAGTACGATTATGACCATGAATAACCAAAAGAAATGCTAAATGAAGGTGAAACCAACCCGTAAAATTTAACAGAGATACGAAGTGGCCAATGGTGGACAAACATAACTATTCAACCTTTGACAACATAACAAGGAAACAAGGAATTTTTGATTACCATACTGCGGAGATGTCTCAACAAATGCCAGTTGAGTATATATAAATTCTGAATGCTAAGAATTTATGTCCTCATGCAACACAATTCATTTTTCTTCATATTTGGTATTGTTTATTGACAAAAATGTGAAATTCTACACAAAGTGTAAAAATTCATCAATTTTTGTCTCAAGGAAAGGCTCTTGTTTGCAAAAGAAGGTTACAGTCAGCATACAAGCTGACAGCCGAACTGTCCTGAACACCTTTGGTATCCCTTGTGAATGCCTATCATTCTTTCAAAAGAATGTTTTAGTTACATGCTCAAATGAATTTTGCTTCTGGCTTTATCATAGGAACTAGCTGCTTCAATTGACATGCATTTTCAGGATTCACCCTTTCACATAAAAACATTTAAAAAGAAAACATACAAAAATTTGCATGACTTTTTTTTTTTTTTGCTATTAAAACTATAAAACCATCTCTAAAGAATTTACATGAAAATTGACTACTAAGAATATTAAGCACCTCAGAAATGGTTATTTTCTTCTTCTTGTATATCTAAAGAAGGATTTCAAATTATAAGAACAAATTAAACACAACTGTCACAAGGCTGCTCTTATAAAACACTTAATGCACAAGTACTATATGCAGCACATGCACATGCACATGCACGCACACACACATACACACACTATTTCACTTATCTACATCTTATGTATAACTCATTTACTAACATCTTCATATTACGTACGTAACCTAATTATCTTGTCTTACAATCAATGTGTTTGCCATTCAATATTGTTACTTTTAAAATATTAACAGCTTGATATTTTTGTCTGTAATGTTACGAATATATTTTCTGATACAACATATCAAATACATTTCCTTGATGCTAAAATTTCTGTTTGTTTTATAGAATAAAAACTGTATTACTACAGTGAGAGCTTAGTTCTGTTCATATCAAGGACAGAAGGATCAAGTACAGATAATCAAGCACTCTGGAACAGGACCATTAATTAAAACTTGACTGTATCCCGCTGGCATTTCGTAAACATCTTCATTACAACTGCCATGATACAAATATTCAGTGAAAATATTTGATATTACAATGAAAAATGATAATGACTAGGCCAAGACATCACATGTCTACCACTCGATACTGTGATGTTAAAAAGCAATGTCGAACTTCACTTCTAGAAAGCTTCAAAATAATGCTGTTGCGATTACCCTCAGTACTCGAATATTACCATAATCCTCTCTTTTGTGTGTAATTCCTTTCTCTTGATTCAGCACAACTCACACTACAATGCAACCAGCTTTAACATTGCAAGATTCTGCGATACAGACATTAATGTATATTGAACAGCAAATCTCTCAGATTTCTCGACAACGTAACGGTTCCGACAAATCACAGTTACTTGTGATTTGCTTGTGTCACTATGACATGTAAATGGGACTTCAAGAATTCAGTAATTAAAGGTTACATTATGTATTACACTGTACGTTAACACTTTACTTGCTAAACTTATTTACTAACTTACATTATCAATACATCCCATTCACAACTAACAATTAGATATAAGACCAATTTCTTTACCAACTCTTAATAATGCAGTGTTCTTTTCAACAAGTTATCATGATTTGCCAGTGTGAATTAGGATCCCAGAAGCAAAGTGACAGAAATATTAAAAAAAAAAAAAAACATTGATGCAATTTTCTGTTCTATAATAGCACTTTTCATCTACAGAAAAGCAACATAAGCAGTACTGCAGTGCTACATCTATTGTATGACATATTTTAACACATTGTTTTAATAGCTATTGACATAAAAGTTAGTTTGCTTTGGAACAGGCCATGAAGGCTAAGAGGGGGCATACAAGTATAGCTCTACTCTTCCTTTAGCCTTGGCACTAGATTTGGGGGGGAGAGGGTAGGTGGTCAAAGCCATGTCCCAGGCACTTTACTCCCAGGGAATCAGGCCTGGTACCCATTGAACATGAGACTGTGTGGGTCCCACAGCCAGTCATCTGATTTAATATCATTACATAAAGCTTCAGCTAAATGAACATAAGAAATACTGTCATGTAAAAATAGAGAGCTAAAATATTTATATATTTATTAATAAGCTTTTGTTTAAAAGTATTATTCTCTTCCATGTGTTTTGAAACTGGTGCAGGATGATAACTTGCATATCGGTCACAAAATGTAGCAAGAATAACAACACCATGATTGTGACTACCGGTCCATTTTATTCACATAATTTGTTCTTTGATGACTTGAAGGGCAAGGGCCACACAGTGAGAAGGACCACAACACACTGAAGTGGGCAACAGCAAAATGAGACAAGCTGCTGATGAAAAACGAGATGATGACATAGGAAATTAAGAAAGTTTTCATTCAGATGGGGCTGTGAATGTAACAGAGGGTGACTTATTCTGTATCTCCACGTATATTTCAAGGTAACTTCTTGCTAATGATAAAACAAGAAGTGGGATGCCCTCTCAGACAGAAGCCTAAACAGTGAAAAATTGTTAAGAATGCAGAATTTGTTTTATATGGATGACTCCAATATGTGTGACCATTACATTATTATGTAATGTCTGGCCATGCAGTAAAAGCAACTACTATATTACAACTGTAGAAATCTTTTATGTATTATGTCACACATATATATTACTAGAGATTCTAGAAACTACTGTTTTGTTAAACATTTTATACCAGAGATGTAACAGAATATGTGAAGTTAACAGAGGCTATAAGAGCAACAATGAAATATTATTTCCTAGTTCTCATTCAGTAATTATTTTAATTTGAACATTAAAAATCTTTTTTCTCAAAACCAGTGTTTTGTTGAATAAAGAGAGACCAACTTGATGTCACTTGCTTTATTATTTCTTCATTTAATGCTCAACATGTTTCGGATGTTAGTACATCCATCCTCAGGAACTTGCAACTTATTTGTTGAGTTATTTCATGGGTTGTATTGCTCTGGTTCGATGTGTGTTGGTGTTACGTTGTGGTTTGGCTGTGGTGGTGTGGTATCTGTATGCAGGCTGAAGAACTAGTGTCTCAGCCTGCATATGGATACCACACCACCACAGCCAAACCACAACGTAACACCAACACACATCGAACCAGAGCAATACAACCCATGAAATAACTCAACAAATAAGTCGCAA
>Ga0123355_10019557_pt1 | contig 10780 bp, 5 predicted proteins | sample TergutEmb28metaG_3_FD_89872 | JGI IMG/M metagenome (GOLD analysis project Ga0123355, IMG submission 89872) | Embiratermes neotenicus P1 segment gut microbial communities from Petit-Saut dam, French Guiana - Emb289 P1 | ecosystem: Host-associated > Arthropoda: Insects > Digestive system > Gut ...
AGGATAGAGACAGGTGGCGGACGCTTGTGAGTGCGGTAATGAACCTTCGGGTTCGGTGAAATGCGGGGAATTTCTTGACTAGCTGCAAACCAGTTAGCTTCTCAAGAAGGACTCTGCACCATGCAGTAAGTAAGTAAGCAAGTAATTAAGTAAGTAAAATAATTTAACTGTGCTATGTACTTCTCCCAAAGCAGAAGTTTGGTGCCAGGGGTAGGTAGAATGAAATGAGGAAAGCCCATCTTAATTTTAAAGTAACCATTTAATATAACGAGGAACCAACAAATGTTCTTTAGATGGACAGAATATCATAGAAATGCAGAACGTGCGCCGAAGTTAATGTAGATTTATATGTGTATGTATTTATATACTCTGCTGAAACGTAAATTTCATGGTACTGGAAAAGAAATTGATCCTTTTCAATTTTTTTTATTAATACATTTTCTTCGGCGGGCAACACAAAGAACACTGGCAGGCGATGGTTGTTATTTAGTGCTGTATACAGGCAATCGTTTAAGATGGTTATTTATGCATTTATTCCTGACATTTGTGAGTTCAAGTGGGTGTGGTTCGGAGGTGGAAGTTTCCGAAATACCAGATGTTATTTGATCTGACAGAAGGTTGTTAGATGGACAGCAAACTGGGAAATGAAATGATTAATACTGAACAGGAGAGGATGTTATTGACTTTACTAATAGAATATTAACTGAATGCGTAATTAGACGTGGGGTTCGTAGAGAGGCAAGTAATGCTTCAGGAACTGCCTTTAAACTTTAAACTGTTTTTTGCGAAGCCCGTAGTTTTGCTGCGCCTTAATACCACTTTCACAGTTATAAATTATGGATATTAATGGAAGGTAAGGTTGTTCTGTATTGTTTGTACCTCATAATCGTAAACAACGGCAGGCATGTTTACATCCCAAAACGGCCAGAGTGACAAGTACGTCGACTATTCGAAATAGTAGCAAGGTAAATAGCAAGTACAGTTACTACCTGAAAATATCCGCCAAAACTTTAAAGCATGCTTTCGACTGAAAGAAAAGTAGTAGTAAATATACTTATCATTTATGTTGGTGGCTTTAATTGTACATAAAATGTTTATAATAAATATATAACTAATTTTACACATTTAAATGCTTTAGAATGAATGGTAAGTAAAATTGGCGCTCAGAAAGGAAAAATATTCGTAAACATACTTACATCCCGGAATCTCAAAAACGGTTAAAATAATTACCAGTGGAAATGGGGTCAAAACTGGTGATAAGTTTTTTTATCTTAGTAATTAACAAACTTGATGCATAAAATGTTTGTTTTACAATAAGTTTATTTCGTAGCCTCTACATGTTTCGAGCACATGTGCTCATCATCAGGAGGTCAAAATTACATTACACAGCCTCTGGTAACATCACACTTATAGGTGGCCGTCTCGTGCACGAAACGGCCACCTATATGTGTGATGATACCAGAGGCTGTTTAATGCAATTTTGACCTCCAGATGATGAGCACATGTGCTCGAAACATGTAGAGGCTACGAAATAAACTTATTGTAAAACAAAAATTTTGTGGATCAAGTTGGTTAATTACTAAGATATATATATATATATATACTGAAATGCACGGTCAGTAAAACATAAAAAAAAATTGGTGATAAGTGTAAGTGCCAGTTGAAATAGCGTTGAAATTAAATGTAAGTACACTTGCCGTCTACTAAATGACACTAAATATTTTGCGATTTCGAAAACTTTTAACTTTCAAGTTGGAAATGGTGTGGTAAGTGCATTTACTGTTTAGTTGAAAGCTTTAGTTTATTGCATATGTGGTGGGCAAGTATTGATAATAAGTAGAACAACGGACAATTTTACCTTCAATTACAATCTGTATTCTATAAATAACTTGGAAAAATGGTGTTAAGCGAAGAGAAAATGGACTCCGCAAGAAAATTCTGCGAGAAAAAAACCTTGTAATATTTATTGTTTCATTTTTCCTTGCATAGAAAATGCGACTTTTATTTATAAATACATTTGCAGCTCAATAGCATTTAGATCTTAAAATATAGCTTTGTTTAATATTTATTGATTACTGTCTTTGTTTTTGGTATTGTTTTCAGCTTCTTGTGTAAAACATTTGTTAGAGGCACTGTAAATGTATTTGAGTGTCAAACGATTTCGTGCCCAATTTAAATCGTAAAACACTTTGACATTTTCTGGTGTGTCTCAAGAAGTTCAATATGCGTGCATTCTGCTTCAGTCTAAGAAAATTCCGTAGATATTGTAGGGTCTTAATTGTTAAAGGAGTGAGCTGAACATAACAATTACATGTCCGAGGAGGCGTGTAAAATTAAAGATTACGGATTGAATATAATATTATTGAAATATTTGTTTAATGATACATTACGGCTCTTATGTGCTTCGGTTTGTAGCAGCTATTCAGTGTGCCTCTATCAAAAGGACTTTCACATCCTTCGCTCACAACAGGATAAATTTATTCTGCCGTTTGACATGATGTTGTGTAAGAGCTACACGAAGTTCAATTTGCCGTAACTTTCGCCTTCCAGATCAAACATCCTTTTATGTACGTACTGACCTTTCTAATCTCCGATTAAAGCATTTCCATCATTAATCAACAAATGCACCCGCCTTTTACACGTGTAAGGACAGGCTTGCTCTGTTTCACAACACAGAAGCTGTAGGGATATTACGTTTCGGGTTCTCTATACTGCATGTTCCGGTAGTTGGTTACATGAAAAATATAGGGTAGTCATTTGTCTTCCTGACAAGACCGCCTTAACCACCGAATGTAGCCGTAGATGTACGGCAGGAGAATATAGCCTAAGCACCTGATATTGTACACATGTACACCTCCTTTTGCAAATGTCTGGTTTTGGAGGGAAAGCAAGGGGGGGTACTATGTACACTAATGCGTAAGTGGGGGCCTGAAACAGAAAGACCATTCCTGCCGAAATGAGGGTGGATGAAATTAATACAGAGTGCGTGCTTCGTCATGTATGGCTAATGGGCGCAGATGGGATCTAAAATTGTATGACACTGAAGACTGGTTGGAAATTCACTTACTTTGAAACATGTGCTCTGAATACCTCCCTCAACATTTAATGAAATCAAGCTTCTGAACTGTCTCTTGTTATGAGTATGGTTAGAATTCTGGCTCCACCAGACAATTCCACGCGAAAATCACGTGCACCGTGTTTGGTGGTAAGGGAACCTGCTAATTTGAAGGGGCGTTCTTTCGTACACCGTTATATCATCATCATTATCATCATCATCATCATCATCCGGTCCAAGTTAGGCCATGATAGACTTGTTTCGTCCTCGTCTAATGTTCCTTGTAAAGGCCTTCCAAGTCTTCTTCTTCTTTTAGTGTATATTTCAGCACTTGTTTGGAATTCTGTTGTCGTTCATTATACACTATTATAAATTTAACAAAATACAGTGTCCCTTGAAGGTTATAAAAATATCTTGCAAATTGAATGAAGACATATTTCTGATAACACGTACTGTATACTGGTTTAGTCAAGACGACTATTACAACAATGCATTAATTGCTTAGATATTACACCGTCAAATGGCAGAACAGAGATGAAAAATGTATTAGGAAAACTGAAGAGACTTTTGAAAACTTTAGTTACAGATGGAAGAATAATAATAACATGGATTATAATGAAATATAATTTTAAGGGATTGTGAAGTAGTTGGAATTTTGACGTTTTGCTGAGAGTATATCTCAGTATATTTATCTCAGTAATTAACCAACTTGATGCACAACGTTTTTGTTTTACAATAAGTTCATTTTATGCCTCTACATGTTTCGCGCACATATGTTCGAAACATGTAGAGGCATGAAATAAACTTTTTTAAACAAAACTTTTGTGCATATAGTTGTTTAATTACTGAGATAAACAGATGGAATTCATTTTCTGACACAGTGGTATGAAATTTTCTCTTTCGTGGTTTCAATAAATGCCCCAGAGACATACCAATAGGAGCAGAGCATATACAAGTTCAATTATTAGCAAGCATTTCGGTGACATATTTTACTTCACGCAACCACAATTGATTTTCTAGCTCATTTGCTGTAATAATACTTTATACTCACATTTAATTATTTTAAGTTCGAAATTTTTTTTATTTCATACAAAATAAAGTGTTTTCTTAACACTGGTTACAGCTGAAGCTGTCAGCTGATAAGCAGTTACTACACTAGCTTCTGGCGAGATGGATCTATTTTCTGTGAATCCGAAATCACACTTTTGAGAAATGTATCATTACTGAATTAATCAAAGTTTAGGTATATTTTGATATTATATTACTAAATTCGCATTCTTGAATCAGCTATTGTTGTGTCGTTTAGAATTTTGGCTATTATCCTTTATTGTGAAGAATTTTTCAAATGCATAATTTACATCATCGAGTGGTGGAAAATTTTATGAATTGGAAATGATATGGAAGTGCTGGAGTCTTATTTGAATAGGCGATTACCAAATTGTTTTCGATCAGGAAATCTCAGTGACAATAACGAGAACCCGTTTTGGTGTTTGTAGCCTGGACTGCCCGATTACAAAATACGAGGGGAAGGTACCCAATTATTTAGGTTGATTTGAATTTGAGTGAAAACCGGTTATTCTTTTATTTAATTACTAAGAAATTATTTATAATTTTTAATGTTTTACTTGCGGTGAGTGTTCGTGATTGTGACATCTTCAGTCACGTGTTTTCTTCCTGTAGGTGGATACGGAAGGAAACTTATAGTTATAGGCAATAGAGTCTATATTCTCCCGAGATGTTGGCATCCATCCACAAGTCAACACCATTTATAATAAAAAAACTTCCCAAGCTAAAATAACAAACCAAGTCATAAGGAAAGAACTAGAGATCTCTGGAATACAAGACGTGAGACTCAAATACAAACAAAACTGGATCAACCAACTTGAAAGAATGGACAACACCAGACTCCCGAAACAGGCCCTCAACTACAAACCTCGAGGAAGATGAGACCGTGGACGCCCCAGGAAACGATTGCAAAGCGTCGATGCCGGAACAGGTCAAACGACCTAAACCATAGAGGAAGATGATGATGATGAACTTCCCAAGCTGAGAAAATTTTGATGTTGTGAAGTCGCTAATATTACCTTTACAAGGGAAGGCACCCATTATAAAACTCTTGTTTTTCTTTGGTCGGAAATATCATAAAGTGATATCAGTCTCTTAATCATCCTACACATTCAGCTGTAACTTTGACTGCACGTGAATGTCAGATTACGCACTGCCCACGAGCAGCATAATCGAAGCAACCTCTACTTCCTCCTATGGTCTTGCACAGTACCTGGTTTCTTTTACCACGCTGTCTCTGATCTTGCTAATGCAAATGTCTCCCTTTCATGTCATAGTGCCTATGCAACTGAAGTGCCTGTCATTTCAATCAGTGAAGTCTGTGTACTTACAAGCAATGAGATCGGTAAGAGCTTGATGTAAACCAAATTTCTGTCGCTATTAGTAACTTGGCAATTTAAGAGTAGAAATTGAACAGTAGTATAATGCAAACTGATTATGAAGAAGAAAATAAGTCTTCACTGCTCATAAGGGTTTGGTTTGTGCCTCACAAAGAACAAAATGTTGAACTTTGAAAAGACCAATAAGCGAACGCTGTACAGCAATTTGTCTCATACTGCGTTCTGCAGAACTATGTGGTTTTTCGGGTGACTGCCATGGTTTCCGCGAGCGCATTTCCTTCCTACTGTAATTGGAAAATGTATCTTAGATAATTTAACTTGCATTCTTTACTTTTTCCTACCCATCCTTGTTCATAGTCTGCACTGAGTTTTTTTAGTGTAAACTACGACTAGTAAAATACATTTCTCACAAATTTGCTAAATATTTCACAATTTACCCATTTGAAGGTCATGTATATACAGGATTATTTTATTTTAAAGCTACAAATTACACTTTTAAACTCGCAAGGTTTCCGTGAATATTCAAACATAGCCTCCAGGATTACATAGATATCGAGCTTCTGAAGACCAAGGGCTTGAAGTATTATTGATCTGACCCTGGTTTAGTTACTGTTTACCAGGATGACAATCTCTATGCAGCCAGAGCGGTGTTGCACACACATTACAATTTGCGTTCCAGCATCCCACATTACAGACAGCGGTGACAATCTGACCGCTATTCAGTTCGCAAAATGTTCGTGTCACTGAGATCCGACGGTATAATAAAATTATTATTCATACAGCATGAAAGACAGGTCGGATTTTGGGGACAGTGGGCTTCTTTCATACCAGCTGTAGGGTATTGTTTTTAGAAACTGCGATGCTGCCTCATAGAATAATAGAACGCTTATGTATGTGACATTTCATTGCGTTTACTGTATGCTTGTGTGATCGGTTTCTGGGTACACGGATTATGATTTAAACAGCACACGGGTTTATACAATGGTCATGTGGTGTTCGATCCGCGGACCAACAAACCGACAACACACTGGATTAGCACACATGAACGAGTGTGCTTTTATAGGACCTGCAATGAAATAAATTGTATACGTCAGCACTACCTTTTTTATTTATACATAAGGCTACATGTTCAACCCATCAGTCGGTCATCTTTAGACCTACATAGCAGACTAAGTCATTGGTGCTGGGTGCACATTGGGATCCCAATATGTTTACATTAATAAAATAAAATCTGGTAAGTTTCTTTTCTAAGGAGGAATAAAATATATAACACGCATTTATCTTTGACGTTTTGCTGACCGTGCATCTTAGTATATTTATCTCAGTAATTAACCAACTTGATGCACAAAATTTTTGTTTTAAAATAAGTTTATTTCATGCCTCTACATATTTCGGGCATATGTGCTCATCATCAGGAGGTCAAAATTGCATTAAACAGTCTCTGGTATCATCACACCAATAGGTTTGATGGTACCAGAGGCTGTGTAATGCAATTTTGACCTCCTGATGATGAGCACATGTGCTCGAAATATGTAGAGGCATGAAATAAACTTATTGTAAAACAAAACTTTTGTGCATCAAGTTGGTTAATTATGGAGATAAACGCATTTATCTGTTTAAAATGTTTAAAATCAAGGGTTGACATTTAACAATTAAAACACTTCCTATTATCACTTTGGTATCCTGTGGTAATGTGTTGTTCTAATATACGTATTATCCGCTCACACGCGCAGTTCGTCGGAAGAACCATCCGGAAACATCACAGTAAAGCCAACACAAGACAGCTACAACACGCCATTCTACTTAGTATATACAGTTCAAAAGGAAAGGAGTGGATTTTTAGATTCCTAATTAGAACTAGCAACGGATTCTGAAGACGACGAAAAACAATCCAGCTCAACACCAAAAGCAACAAAGACGAAGAGCCAACCCCTACCACATAAGTGATCGGAACAACAGAAAGTGAAAGCCAACCAGACGAGTCCCTCCGGACTAGCAGTATCTGATCATCGTTTCGGAAACGTACGACAACACGTGCACCCCGAGAAGCTGTAATAACACAAGACCCACTCCGGTTGATAATACATTAGAACCTCACATTCCCACAGGCTACCCAAGTGATAATAGGAACTGTGTTAATTGTTAGATTTTAACCCATGATTTTAAACATTTTAACCAGATAAATGTGTGTTACATATTTTATTCGTCCTTGGCAAGGAAATTACCAGGTTTTGTGTATTTTATTAATGTAAACATATTGGGATCCCAATGTGCACACAGCACCAATGACTTAGTCTGCTATGCAGACATGAAGATGACCGACTGATGGGTCGAAACATGTAGCCTTATGTATAAATAAAAATAGTAGTGCTGACGTATATAATTAGTTTTATTATACATCCATTCGTGATAACTTCTTTCAAGTTTTATAGGATAATTCTGTGAATCATGTCCCAGACAGTTTCCGTCACATAGAGTCCAGACCTACCAGCATTTCTTGGGTATTATCTTAGGGTCCTGAAGGTAGGCGTCGAGAATTCAGTTTGTTACTGTAACGCCTTTGCCCACCCAACGTTTAGAAATAAACGTATAATTTTTAAGAAACTGAAATGACTGCTAAGTGGTAAGAATTCTAGTAAGAAGCTGTATTCATTTCGACACTCAGACATACTTCACTGGATGGGATAACACTGGGAATTTGGTAGCGAATTCGGTTTGTATAGCAACACAGGTGGTGCGACGGACCTTAGCTAAGATCTAGGCCATCTACGTCATTTCTATGATGTTTCCTTCCTTACAATTAGAGTGGCGGTTAACTCTTGCAACATGGTATGTATGTAGCTAGGATAAACCTCAGCAAAGAAGCCAAAGCTACAAGTATTCAGGTTATAACAAAAGCGTGAATGTGGCAGAAGCTTTTCAAGGACCTGTTTTAAGCGGGCATGGCGAAAAATGCGATTTTCGTAATAATCACGTTTCTGGTTTATCAAGCCGTGTCTTTCTTTTTATTTTCCTGTGGCGCTGCGGCCTAGCGCGGACCATAGCCACCTTGAGGATTCTAGATCACACACAACGCAGCACCAGATTCGGTAGGTCTCCTCTGGACGAGTGTTGAGCTCGTCGCAGAGGCCTCTACTTGAAAACACACAACACTCTCAACCAAACAACATCGATGTCCATGGTGGGATTCGAACCCACAATATCAGTAGGCGAGCGGCCTCAAACCTACATCTTAGATCGAGCGGCCATTGTGATCTGTCACCGCATCAATGGATAGTACCAAATGTATGCTTGTTCTAGCTGCCTTGTTTGTACGTTCTATGCACCCTTGTAATATGTGTAACAACCAGACGCAACACTCCGAGGTGCATGAAACCAGAACACGCAATGCAAAATTCCAGAAGATTTAAATCCAAAATCTGATATCAGTGTATGCAGCCATCAGTCAATACTTTCTTATATTTCTCTTGTGGACGATGAGCGCATAACGTTGTTTTCATTTAAATATTTCTAAAACGAAAAGACTGGCTGGGAAATGCGTTGAATTGCAAATGTCCATTTCGTTCTTCTGTGCAAAGATTTTCGAAAAGGTTTCCGCTACAATAAACCTTTAGTATGTTACACTGGTGTTGTGCGTAAAAGCGAGTATTGTTATTCAAGCAGAATCCGTGACTTATTCCGATTTTAAACCCAAGATGTAATGAGTGGATTATTTTTTGTAAATCTCTAAATCTTCTTTCATGGTTGTTTACATTTTTACATGGATTCACGTGGATTATTCTCGATAAAATGACACAGAGCAGAAAGCACCGAACATTTAGCAATGATGGTACTCTAAGTTCCTATGAATGAAGACCTTTCTTTAACATTTCGACTTACTTGTATCCATAACATATATTTCGTGAAAGTAATGTGCAATGTCTCTATGGCTGCGCGACGCGCCTACAGTTACATCTCCTCATACAGAGAACAAATTTACTGTAGTGCATTGTGCTCGAGTGATGGAAGCAGTGGCACAAAACAGGCCCCTTTTCTCTGACTTCAACGTGTTATATTTTAGTTGAATAAAGAGAGACCAACTTGATGTCACTTGTTTTATTATTACTTTATTCAGTGCTCAACATGTTTCGGATGTTAATACATCCATCGTCAGGAGCTTGCGACTAATTCGTTGAGTTACTTCATGGGTTGTATCTGTAAGAAGTATAGAGGTATCCGTATGCAGGCTGAAGCACTAATGCTTCAGCCTGCATGCGGAAACCACACCACCACAGCCACACTGCAACGTAACACCAACACACATCGAACCAGGTATGTGGAAGTGCAGATACAATATTTAGGAGACATTATCACAAAATGTTACACGCAAAAAACACTCAATCACCATAAGACACCTCGGAAGCCTATACTTGCGAAACACACTCTCTACAACGGCCACACGCATCAAGACCAACTACGCCCTAACAAATAAGAGCGCTAACACAACACCTCTATACTTCTTACAGATACAACCCATGAAGTAACTCAACGAATTAGTCGCAAGCTCCTGACGATTGATGTATTAACTTCCGAAACATGTTGAGCACTGAATAAAGTAATAATAAAACAAGTGGTATCAAACTGGTCTTTTTTTACTCAACTATCAAGATGATGCACGGTCCAATAGACATAAGTGTTATTTTTTGTTTTATAGTAGAACAAATCTCGACTTATAGGAATCATTTGTTTGGATAATTAATAACAGAGTATGCACTATTCGTACGAACAAGTCAATTAACTAATTACGTAAATCATTAAATGAATGCCATATATAAGTTCATAAATATTGTTCGTTAGTTAATGTATAATTAAAGTTTTTAAAACTGGAATGCCTTACATTATCCGAGAATAAATCTTGGCTGCTTGGAACTGAGAAAGTTTCCTTTTGCAGTAACATACATATCACATGAAAAAAATGCTAGTTGTTCTGTAAATAATAGGTAATTAAATACGCTTTGCCTTATAAAGTCTTAGTTCCATTTTGATTCCTTCTGCATTATTTGTAATACTTTTTTTATAGGTTTCATTGCCAGAAGTTTGAAGGGAAGTTGTATGGTGGAGCGTAAGTTTGTTAAATGGACTAATTTGCGTCGGAGTCTAGTTCTGGGCACTTGTAAACACACTAATGAATTGTAAATTATTCCTTTTTGGGTAATTTCCCGGCGTCTGAGTTCTAATTGCCGACGTTTCGGAACTCACTATCGGTTCCATCTTCATAGGCAGGTGAATGAAGTACTTCATACTTCATACTTCATTCACCTGCCTATGAAGATGGAACCGA
>Ga0123355_10019558_pt1 | contig 10780 bp, 6 predicted proteins | sample TergutEmb28metaG_3_FD_89872 | JGI IMG/M metagenome (GOLD analysis project Ga0123355, IMG submission 89872) | Embiratermes neotenicus P1 segment gut microbial communities from Petit-Saut dam, French Guiana - Emb289 P1 | ecosystem: Host-associated > Arthropoda: Insects > Digestive system > Gut ...
CACATACACACACACACACTCACACACACACACACACACACACACACACACACACACACACACACATTCACACACACATAATCACACACACACACATTCACACACACCCACACACATTCACACACACATTTACACACACACATTCACACACACACATTTACACACACACACACATTCACACACATATTCACACACACACACACATTTACACACACACATTCACACACACACATTCACACACACATTCACACACACACACACATTCACACACACACATTTACACACACACACATATTCACACACACACACATTCACACACACACCCACACACACTTATTTCCTCAAATATTCCAGTTTGTGAAATACCTGAGTTATTATCTACATGTAGTTGGTATTAAAGGTGATTTTTAAAGGTGATCTCTTGTATTCCGATACAATTTTCCCAAAGTTTGATAGATACCAACCGCCTAAATTTTCATTTTTTCTACTCTAAAACTACCGTAGCATTTAATTATCTTATCTTATCTGATCATAAATGTTAATTATCTTCATCAAAATCTACGTTATTTCATTGTGCAAAGTAAAGGCAGCAAAAATTCTTAATCTTGTTCTGTATATTTTTTGCTTATCTGTCAGAATAAAATTAATGGTGAACAATACACGCTGAATACAACAGCAAGAATAATACCATTTAGAAGGGCGAGTTATTTGGTTTTGTTTAATTTGTCAGCTACGCTGGGTTCCAAGTACTTATTCAAAAACAGATTTCCTATTTCTAAATTACAATTTTGTACTAGGAAGAAGTAAGGAAGCTTAAAAATTCTTTACGAATTTTGGAAGTAAAAAGCTAGTACACTTATGTATGCAGGTAGAAATATTGCTTATTTCACCGAGCTTAAGCAAAAAAGTATTGCGTACCGACGTTCTACTGCGTCCGGCAAAGAAACCTGACGCTTTTTAAGTTGAAAAAATTATATGACCATTCTCTATGCATTTTTACTATACTTAACTTCGTCTTAAAGCAATTCACTCCTTGTGTATAATGTCTTTGAGGTGGCGTCCAATGTTGTCAACTCGTTTCCAGAAATCCTTTCTGAAAATTCTGCATCGCTCTTTGCCGCATGATCGTAGAATTTGCTGCCACTTCTTCCGTAATGTTCTTTTTCATGTCGTCCGTAGTGCCAGGTCGCTTTTCATCCAGCTGCTCTTGAAATATCCCAAAGGAAGAATTCGCAGGCAATGAGATCGGGTGATCTTGCAGGCCATTTAATATTCTCTGTAAGTGAGGTTACGCGAGCTGGGAGCATTTCGTTGAGGCCTCACACTGCATTCCCCACTGTGTGGGCCGTTGCCCCAGCTTGCTTAAAGCAGGGAGTCTGGATTTCAGCGTGAAGTCTGCCTTGCCTGTTCCAGAAAAACGCGAATTATCTCGATGCAGCGTGCTGAATTTACTCTTAATGCCCTGCCTGATTCGTTTTCAAAAATGTAAGGACCGGCCAACCCCAAGAGACTGCACCACACCAAACAATAAATTTCAGAATGTCAGTGTTCTTGATGAATATCAAGAGGGCTATCAATTGTCCAGTAGCAACAGTTCTGAAAATTGACATAGCCGTGAAATTGAGAATGTGTTTTATCTGCCATGTGAACGTGGTTAATGTCGTCGTTAGGTATACCTAGAGCTTTAAAAAATTCTTCACCAACAGTTTTTCGATTTATAGTGTCTTGTTCATTTAATGTTCGAAGGATGAAATATTAAGCCCGCCTTAGGTTGAGGCATTCTCAATGCAAGGACATTTTGTCTTGTCGATCGCAGAGGAGTTCTGACAACAGTCTGACTCACTCGTTCGGTGTTCTGAGGATTTCTAAAAACAGGATGCTTTCCTGGATGTTTTATTTTCGCGGCAGATGCTGTTTCGCCGACGTCTGTCATCCCCAACAGTGGAGTAATGAGACTAGCAGCACTGTCATTTGGATTAACGTTGAAGTGCCGACGAAATATCCACTGGGTCATAACAGCAGAATTGTTGATTCTGAAATACGTTTCTACAGCAAAGGCGCGCTGTTCTGCCAACCAGCGCCTTACGGTGACTGCAATCCTCCGAGAGACATCGGAATTGCGCTCAAGAATATCTTCCTTAAACTAACATTCCCCTCAAATTTGTGACGCTAAATCGTTAGATTTTTCTGCCGGAACACGTATAATGAACAAGAATGGAGTTTGAAACACGCATGATCCCTTGTTAAATACGTAATCGCTCTGTATATTCATTCGTTACAGACACATATTTGTTGTTATAATTTAATTGTGGCATAGAAGGCACATCCAGCAAAGTCATGTACTTTTTACTTTTGATTCCTTAATGAAACGTCATACACATTTATTTACCTCTATGCTTTAATGATGTGCTGGCCCTAAATTATATTAATCACAAAACTTTAGCCTTTGAATAAAGAATCTTTAAATATCAATGTCACCTCTTATACAGGAGAGAAATACAACTAAATCACATTTTTTCTACTAAATATATTCTACTAAAAATTTCGTCAACATTTATTGAAACTTCAATAATTCAGAGTAATAAACGAACAAAGTCACATATTTTTATTTTTCATGTCCTTCATACTTGTAACTAAGAATGAAATGTGGTTTCTGTGTTTGTGAACTTGGGAATCTTTTGTCACAACATGTAAATATAATTGAAAAGATTCCTTCAAAAACTGCTTAATTGCTCAGCTTGAACCTTGACCACGAAAATTTTGTATGAAATATGAAGTGGGCATCGCGATGTCGAGAAATATACTGGCACAGTAAAGCAATTCGTGGATAGCCCCTGAGACTTCCAGGAGTTTGAGGCTCCCAGATTTCAAGACAGTCAGCACATGAAGGTGGTAAGGTTGTTAGCCCTAAGGACCAGCCGCCTTTGCCTCCAAGAGAATACTCCTGGTACTCATTTGTGTTAGAGACTGAGACGACCTCAGCGGTATATTGTAACCGGAAGGACTGTGACAGTAAACATTTCTAAGGACGCCATCGGGAATCGAAACGTCCACCTTTCTACTGGTAGCTGTATACATGAAATACTGAGTATGCAATAAACGTAAGAAAGGGACATAGGCTTCATTTATATGTTACTCTGGGACACATTTACTTATATTGGAAATGTTATTTAAGGGGGAAATATAGCAATATAGTAGCGGCCTACCGCCAACAATTTATATTTTAATTTTTAAATAACTTATTGCCATGTAGTGGACTGGAAATTTAAGCAAAGCTGAAAGGATCACCAGTGCTTGCTTCATGTGAGAACCTTTTGCAGGCTATGCACGGAATCCACACTGTTCTGGATGTAATTTTGGAATAAGCACCAGGACCAAAGAGACAGAACTTAGCCTCGCATTCTTCTTTGCCAGTTTCGCCGGCATTTTTGGATTTCTTCTGTTGTTTTGAATTTTGCTCCTTGAGTCTCTCTGTAGGTATGTTGCACATGTGTGTTTTCCTCTTTTTTAATCCAAGGTTTTCTGTTCTGCCCGAGACTTGTGCTCTACTTACTTATAAATAATTATAGTCAGGAGTTGTCAGCAGTCAAACCGGCAGTTGTTCCTTTCTGTATATTTACATATTATTCTTTGTGTGTCTGGCTTTAAGGAGGGTCAAAAGTCATTTGGTTTAGAAGATGATTGTTAGGGAGGATCAATCGACAGGTTTGGAGGTTTTTGTTGCTATTTGAAGCTGGTCCACCCACAGCGGAGTCTTACCTCACAGTAACATAAGACTCCATGTAATATTCGTCTTGGAGAATCTCAGTTTTGAAGGAGTAACCCCGATGTATATTCTCAGGACAAAATTAGAAGCAAATCGAAATTAACAGTAAGGGGGAAGTTATACACTGTATTTGTGGGGAATGAGTAGTCAGTTGCCTAGACATCGCACGCATTGTTCACGTAAGCCTTGAAGCCGTCCGTTGACTTATCTGCCAAGGAGATGGACTGCAGTGTGGGGGTAAGGACAGAACAGTCAGTCCATTCTCTATGCTGTAGTCTAGATGCACCTATTCAAAATGCAAATGGTTTTTGTCTAATAACAGGACTACTAGTCTGCCTATCGCAGTGTAATCTTGGGCCACTTTCATCAACCTAGATGGAAGAATTTTGCCTGTTGTTTTGTATGGGTGTGAAACTTGGTCGCTCACATTGAGGGAGGAACGTAAGCTGAGGGCGTTTGATAATAGGGTGTTGAGGAGAATATTTGGGTCTACGAGGGACGAGGTAACAGGGGAGTGGAGAAAACTACATAATGAGGAGCTTAGTAATCTTAACTCCTCACCCAATTTTGTTCGGGTGATAACATCGAGAATAAGATGGGCGGGGCATGCAGCATGCATGGCGAGAGAAGAGGCGTATACAAGGTTTTGGTGGGCAAACCCGAGGGAAAGAGACCAAATGGGAAACACAGACGTAGGTGGGAGTGTAATATGAAGCTGGATCTTCAGGAAGTGGGATGTTCGGGTTATGAACTGGATTGATCTGGCTCAGGATAGGGAGAGGTGGCGGGCCTTTGTGAATGCCGTAATGAACCTTCGGGTTCCATAAAATGCTGGGGAATTTTTTGACTAGCTGCATGAAGGACTCTGCTCCATGCAGTATGTAAGTAATCGATTGCTTATGAGACACAACACAGCCCTACAAAGTGTACAGACATAGGAAGTCTGGAAATTGCACGAGCCATACATATTACTTATAATCTGTGTGACCTGTCTGCTGTTTTCTCACCTAATCGTCAGCAGTAAGTCTTCTGTTCCAATGTAGGTTACGCTTCCTCTACTGCAGACTGATCTGAATGACCATTAGCTGTTTGAGTGATTCATGAGAACAGAATGAAGATGTAGTTCGGTTCCGAGCTCACGTGTGTGTCTGTGTGTGTCTGTCTGTCCACCACTGGCACACCAGGCACACCAGTAATTACTTATTCTCCACAATACAAGAAACTCCGAGTCTCTGTGTACAGTTAAAGCATGCTTTAGGCGTAATGAAAATCGCAGGGGAATTAAAGCTGCCACGGTTAGCTGACAGGTAGTAAATCAAAAGTAAAAATAAAGAAGATCCGAAGATAATCTGAAACATTTGCTACATTCGTGTCTTTACCTAAAAGCATACAGTATTTCCGGGAGAGATGCCGCGGCGGGAGGGACGCCACTTTTTTAGTCCAGTGGTTTTTGGTAATCCTCTGGAGATGGCAGCACATGTGCTTGTTCAGTGAGTCTAGCGAAGTGTTGTGAGTGAATGCAGTGAATTTCGGCGCTGTTTTTAAGAACTTATGACCGATTTTATGCGGCGATGTTATTAATTTTATGATCAATTTTTTTCTAGTGGTTAGAAATATGTTTGAATTAGTTCCAATGGAAGTAACTGTGCAATCACGATACATTGCAGGTTTCAAACGTTGTTGACCTTGCCTTTAGACCACTTAGCCGCCATGTCCTTCATTCCTGTCGGCAATTGGGTAGTGCGACGTCTCTCCCTGAAAATTGGGGAAGACATCACAAAAAATCAGGGGATGTGCCGCACTTGTCTTATTTGTTCCATACAAATACCCAACTAAACGAAAATTTTGTAAAATACCTCCCTCATAACTGAATAATAGGTTTTATTCAGCCGTAAATATTTCTAACGTACTGTCTCATTACATTCCGTTCATTTCTCACATCCTCACGTTCTCACGTAAATTTCCCGTTAATATTTATGTGTCACAGTTACTTTCCTTCTGATAAAAGAGGCTATGGTGTCATTTGTGCCCTTTTAATACTATTTCTTAGAAAGTTTATTTGAATATTTAAATTTCACTTCTAAGTCAAATGAAATAATTTCTGGTATCGTCATAAATAAGAACTGACTGACCCTGTTTGTTTATTCTAGGCATCGTACGACACCCAAACAAATGCAACGGACAGAATGAACAATTTTGGAATATTAAAAAAGGCAACACAAATACGAATCGGTGAGCTTCAGGAAACTTTACGGGCGATGAGGACTATTGTGAGAGCTACGTTGCAGCCGTGTAGGGCAAATTGTTGACTTTGTGTGGTGTACAATTCTAGTAAGCCGGTCCCAGTAGCCGTGCGGTCTAAGGCGTAGGTCTACGGCCGCTCGCCTGCTGCGATCGTGGGTTCGAATCCCACCGGGGGCATGAAAGTTTGTCTGTTGTGAATGTTGTGTGTTGTCAGGTAGAGGTCTCTGCGACGAGCTGATAACTCGTCCAGAGGAGTCCTACCGACTGTGATGCGTCGTTGTGTGTGATCTCCAAACCTCAAGAATGAGAAGGCCATGGTACGCGTTGGGCCGCAGCACCTATTAAAAAAAAATTCTAGTAAGGAGATGTATTAAAGCATTCATTAGCCACACACACACACACACACACACATATATATATATATATATAAAACCATCTGGGCCGGGTGCCGACTGACTACGGGCTGGACGGTCCGGAATCGAATCCTGGTGGGGACGAGACTTTCCGCCCCTCCAGACCGGCCCTGGGGCCCACCGAGCCTCTTGTAAAATAGGTACCGGGTCTTCCCGAGGGTAAAATGGGGCCGAGGCTTGCTGCTGACCACTCACCCCCTTCTAGTGCCGCGGTCAAGGAAGAGTAGAGCTATACCTCTACCCACCCTCTGGGCCACACCGGGCCGGTGACGGGATCACTTACCTTTACCTTTTATATATATAACCATAACAGCAATTATATCTTTAAACAGCATTATCTCAAGTGCGTTTGCAACGTATATACGGTACTTTCTCTTAATTTTGTGCTCTGAAATTTAAGCGAAAAAAGTGGGATTTGTAGTTCTAACTAATTATGGAAACAGAACTCTGCTCCATTACATTTGTCCAATGAATGTGCCGCTGTATTAGCAGAATTTCATAACTTGTTTTTCAAGATTTATCCTAATGTTATCTTTCGACAGATACGGCCTTTACAGAGATAATATATGTTATAAAAGAAACTATTTTAAATTTCAATTAACAACGACCGCTGGAAAATCAGCCGATGTCTTTGAGCTGTGTGTTAACAGAATTACTGTTTCTCTGTCATTCAGTTGCCTTGATGCAAATTTTGAACTCCCGTGAATTGTAATATCCTATACAAGGATGCTGTTCGCTTCTACTGGTAAGACGCTCATCCAGTTTGGTTACTGAAAATTTATTCAATGCTTAAAGGAGAAAAGCAGCTAAACGCATCACTGTTGGGATGTAAGCAGTGGAAAGAACATTATGTTGCTAATCCTTTTACATTTATCTCGGTGAGAGTACAAGTGCATGGACACATCAGAACATCTTGCGCTCTCCTCTCCCACCAAATACCATTCACTTCACCCCGAAGGTAATAAACCTTAAGTAATAATCCACACTGAGCAAGATGCATGTAATGGCTCTCCTAGCCGAGGATGCATATACAGTGATGATCCACACTGAGCAAGATGCATGTAACGGCTCTCCTAGCCTAGGATGCATATACAGTGATGATCCACACTGAGCAAGATGCATGTAACGGCTCTCCTAGCCTAGGATGCAAATAAAGTGATGATCCACACTGAGCAAGATGCATGTAACGGCTCTCCTAGCCTAGGATGCAAATACAGTGATGATCCACACTGAGTAAGATGCATGTAACGGCTCTTCTAGCCTAGGATGCAAATAAAGTGACGATCTACACTGAGCAAGATGCATGTAATGGCTTACCTATCCTTGTAATCAAATAAAGTAATGACCCACACCGAGCAAGATGCATGTAATGCCTCTCCTAGACTTGTATCCAAATAAAGCCACCTGCCACTACCATTTACTGGCTTGCTGTTTATAGCAGCACAAACCTCCCAGAGTGTCGTCTGTCTCTGCGACATTCAATTTCGCACCTTTACACAAGAGCAACTGCACACACCGATTGCAACCGGTACTACAGTACTGGCATTCCTCTGATGTTACCAATAGCAAATCAGTGTCGGCTGGCCGGTCACTGACAGTATCGCGCGGCATTTTGAGGTTGGCTGGCCTGTGGCTCACAGTGACTATTGGCACTTCGCTCCGAGACTTTTCAACAAACCTGCGTGCTTGGAGCTGGTGAATCGCAGTTACAGCGATTTGCTTCGGGGTAGATGTTCCGACTTTCGAGTTCCGATAGTGGCAAGAGTCTTTCTGACTTCCAAAATCCTACATACATACTGTGGAGCCCACCAATTAGTGGAAGTAGTGCAAGTTGTGGCGAAAAGAAAATGTTGTGATTGTAGTAGAGAAATTTCGTATTTATATAGAAACTGATGTGAACAACCAATTAAATGAATAATCTACATTAGTGTATAATTAAACATTTTAAATGTAATTTAACAAATCACCCTAAATAGCTTTTCGACGGATATATAGCTAATTCATGTTAATTAATTTTTAGTAGTGCAAGAACACATATCTTGTAGTAGCTACGGTGGCGCAGGCGCAACCATTTACGTTATATAATAATAATAATAATAATATTTATTAACTGCAATTGGGTTTTCACCCGGTGGCAGTGGTAAAACCCGGTGGCAGTGGTTTCACCCGGTGGCAGTGGTAGAATAAGTGTGACCACTTTGTATTAGCATTATTCGTCCGTAAACTTCTATATACGATTACCCAAACACCGAAGATCTAATACTTTACGACAAGAAGAAGAGAATAAGGATGGCGTATAAACACATATTGCTATATTACTTATAAACTAAGCTGCATAATTAACACATGTTTCAAATTCACGTTAATTTTCAGGCAAGATATTATTAAAAATCTAAATTCTTTACGTCTTGCAGGCGATCTTTACCTATCATTACTTCGGAACAGGAGGATGTATGGATATCTACAGTAAAAAAAGTCACAGAATTTGGTTACCTCAGCGGTTAACACGGTATTTTCTTAAGCAAGGAACTTTAAGTCAAACGTGTGGCATAAGTTAGTAAATAAATATATGTGGCGTAAAATATAAATAAATACTCAAAATATTTACCACTAAGACCGCGTCTTAATTTGGCAGTTACGTGGACCGCGGCCCCTATACACTGCACGAAGTACAACAAGGAAAATAAAGGAAACTTTTCCATCTCAAAATTCAATAATATCTCATTTTAGTCAATTTTAAATACCATCATGAACGTTTCAATATTATGCCTGTAAAAGGAAGAATAGTCCTCATGTATTTTAACGCATTAACTGTGAAGGAAAGGCCTGCACTTCACTATTTTTCCGTGTATTATTTTGATTCTATCTGATGACGGCTGAAAAGCGCGGCCGGAACATGCCGTAGAAGATAAACGAAGACAAAACTACGGAAGTGTTGTGTTCGCTCTGATGATAAAAACAGACCCAAATTTCATGGAATTTCAATTCTCTATTTTCAAATTCAAGCCGTTTCTCTAGTTTTAATAAAATTTTGAATGTGTTTCTGGTTAATCATATTAGTAGTAATAAAATTTTATCCTGTTGGAAGAGTTTCCAAGTTATGCACGAGGTACAAAAGGAATTGTTGAATTAAATATGTAATTAGCGTCGCGCTGCATTTAACGATAATCCTGCTTGCTCTTACCTGCAGAACGAGTCCCCGGGCGTCCCGCGGAAGGGTCTAGACTTGCCTCTCATTGTCCAAGCCACATATCCTCGTGGTCTTGTTGATTGAATTATCCCCTCATTACAGCGCAGACCACTACCGTTAGTTACTGCAGCTTCGGCTAATTCAATTCTGTACCGTCCCTACCCACCGAACCCTTTCCGAAATGCCACTGCTGTAGACCGTCTCTATGATTGATGACTACAAGTGCTGAAGGCCTTACGTAAGGTCTAGCACTGCCCATTGCTGAAATTATATTATCACTAGCGTGATGCAAATTTATTTTAACTTCCCAATTGTGTATATTAAAACTCCTGTCCTCAGCGATCAGCGGTGCTTTTCCTTAATTCCTGAGTGTAGCTGAACAAGTTGCCTTCCAGTACAGACAATTTTCCGAATTTATGTACAGAAACAAGTGTTTCAGAGCGACTTCGTTGTTTATCCAGTCACTTCTTAGGCTTTCTAACTGCACGTTTTGCTAAGTCATTTCACTTTCTGTCTCCAGACATCACACTCATTAGGGTCTTCTCGATATTACCATTGCAGTAATATTTTGATTAGCTATTCATATGAAATGAGTATACTCATCTATATTCCCAAATTCACTCCTATATCTCATAGAGTTTTATACAAACAGCTTAACAATTTAAGCTTCTAAGTTCCTTGTTCTGTTATCTTTCCTATCCTAGTACTTTATATGTCACAAATCTATTTCCAGTCTTACGTACCAGCTTGAAAACTTTATTGCAAACATTTTTTTCTTTGTTTTTCTCTCCAGCTGCGAATTGTAGCGAAGCAATACCAAACGTTCAACGAACCCTTAGTTACAAATTCCAAAGCACACATATTTATCGCGTTATTAAATATATATCGAAAAGAAAGTAATTTTAGAAACTTCGCTGACAACAGATCCGTATGATCTTTATAATCCCCTAGACATTCTCCTGTAATATGTTTAATATAAGTAAAAATAAAGCCCAACATACACGAATATTTTTCATCACACATATCCTTCAAACGTAACATTACTATTTTCATTTTTCCGTGCAAGAGTCTATTTATGTAAATATAGCCAACTATTTGCACTTTTATTATGTTATTTCTAAAATACTTCACATAGAATATCTTAAAAGCACATAATTTTAATTAAAA
>Ga0123355_10019559_pt1 | contig 10779 bp, 6 predicted proteins | sample TergutEmb28metaG_3_FD_89872 | JGI IMG/M metagenome (GOLD analysis project Ga0123355, IMG submission 89872) | Embiratermes neotenicus P1 segment gut microbial communities from Petit-Saut dam, French Guiana - Emb289 P1 | ecosystem: Host-associated > Arthropoda: Insects > Digestive system > Gut ...
GTGCGGCCGGGGCGTGCTGCTAACCACTCACCCCCTTCTAGTGCCGCGGTCATGGAAGAGTAGAGCTATACCTCTACCCACCCTCTGGGCCACACCGGGCCTGTAACGGGATCACTTTACCTTTTATTATTCAAGGTTATCTTATTACAAAACACAAGTGCTTGGAAACTGTACTTAGATTTGTCAAAAGATTCAAACGTCCATTTGAACCGCAGTTTTTGTTACAATGGATCCAACGCTAAATCTGCTGTTCTTTTTCGGTGACGCCGCTAGTCGTTCACGTCTGGCATTATCGTTTAATTGTTAAAGCTGCGTAAGTTAACACGTAATGAAAAGCTTGTGGGTTCCAGGGGGGGGGAATTGGTCGGTAAAGTGGACAAGGCAGACGTGTAAGAGTCCACAATATTAGATGCCAATTTTAGGCGCGTTTGCAGAATTGCGAAAAACGACTATTGGCTTCGTCCTGTCTGTCCGTCCGTCCGTCCGTCTGTTCGCATGGCTCCCACTGAAAGGATTTTCATGAAACTAGATATTTTGGAATTTTTCGAAATTCTGTCGAGAAAATTCAATTTTAATTGAAATCGGACAAAAGTAAAGTACTTTGCACGAAGACCAATGTACATTTCTGATCATATCTCGCTCAATTCTTCTTAGAATGAGAAATGTTGCAGATAGAATTTGTAGATAAAATCAAAACAAACATTTTATGTTCAATGACTGGTCTTCTAAAATCGCTCTGTTTGTGATGCAGAGTGGAAAATTACTGTAGAGCAGATCAGGCCACAGACGACAGTCTGGTGCATGTGCATTTTATGCTGGATAACTAAGACTACAGACACACACTCAGGATATGTGATTTGCTTTCCCGCTGCAACATTGGTTGCATGAACATCCCGCAATGTTACGTTATACGCACATTGCCTGTCTTGTTACTCTTGTTCTCAAACTCACTTTTATATTTGCGGCACGTGTTATTACTCCTATCAGATCGCTTGCATTTGGTTATGAAATTTGAGGTACATGAAGCGACTCCTCAAATTTATTACGCACTGTTTTATTTTTCCGGTTCCCGTTGTGTGTCACTGAACCTCTGACAATATTACTGCTTATATATTTATTAACCTCGTAAAAATAAAATAAAATTACATTTGCGACATTTCAGACTTCGCTGCTGTGTTTTGAGGCATTTGATGTTTGAAGACTGCTTGGTCATCAAAAATGGGAGCGATAGGTTGCCCCGAAACTTTGACAACCAGGTGCCAAACTACTTCACATAACATTCCTGAAGAGCATAGGTCTCAAAATGGATTTAGTGCTCCCATCCAATACAGTTAATTATTTCTTTTTTATTTTACAATGTTAATTCCATGCATTAGTACGGAGTAAATGTCTCGTGTGACACCAAAATATGCACTGTGCTTTAATCCATGCGTGCAGTCTGTTACACACGACCTACATGTGGGAGACCCCAACCACACATTACCGGTTTGCGCCGTATAACGACGTTTCTGTCAACGACGGACCGCATATACTACTGTGGTCCCATAATATTATAATATAATATTGCATTACTTACCGTGTTATTGCAATTGCCTACAGTATTCAGTACAGTAACATGCTGTACAGGTTTGTAGCCTATGAGCAATAGGCTACACCATATAGCCTAAGTGTGTAGTAGACTATACTGTACTATCTAGGTTTGTGCACGCACACGTTCTCACAACGACGAAATCGCCTAACGACGCATTTCTCAGAACGTATCCCCGTCGTTAAGCGAAACATATTTGTGTTCAGTACACACCATGTAGGGAAGAGACACATTCGGATCAAGGAAGAATAGACGTTTGTACACAGAGAGTAATTATATCGTAGACACATAACATTTTTAGCAGTTAAAAAAAAACTATAGTGTTACTGTTTCATCAAAATTATGTTATATTTGCACACATAATTTTAACCAAAACCTGTAAAAATGCTGCACTATTGATACCAAAATATATTTAAGTTTACTGTGATGTGAGTTTTAAAGACATTTTGGTGTCATTTCCCTGAAGATGGCGATACAAAGCACCGAAACATGTAAAATACATAAATTATAGAATAGTGTTAGTTGAAGAATAAGAGAGCAACTTGATGTCACAATTTATTAAGTTTTATTTCACTTCCTCTATGCTCAACATGTTTCGGACATTAATAAATCCATCATCAGGAGCCTGCGACTTTTGTACTGTATCACTGCTTCAGCCTGCCACACGGATACCACCCCAACCAGCCACACCGAAACTTCAACACACATCGAAACAAGAACACACAACCAATGTGGTGATACAATGATGATGGATGTATTAATGTCCGAAACATATTGAGCATAGAATAAGTGAAATAAAACTTAATATTTGTGACATCAAATTGACCTCTTATTCTTCAACTATCACAATGATGCACGTTTCAATACACATATGATTATAGAATAGTGCGTTTGTTTGTGTTACATGAGATATTTACAGTGAATTTGTGCTTTTCGTAATTATCTGAATAAACACGATATTATTTTCATTGGCTGTATTAAACAGCTGGTTTCTGTGATGAGGCGAGATGCATCATGCTTTGTGTGCTTCAGAAACTGAATTCATAAATGTATTTCAGATAAATTCCAAGCTCATGAGGCTTCAAGCATGTCGAAAGCACCAAGGCTACGGTGTCTTAAAATTAATTTTGAACAAATCAGACGTGTATCGCTCGGTGTTCCTGTCAGCATGATGCTAGCCATTAAGACCAATAAATAACTTCCAATGGGGTGTCTGATGGCAGGTTTCGCTAGCTGGAAGCTGAACTGTTGAATAATTAATGCTAATATTAAGGAGATATGTGATGCCCAATTGACGCTGCGGATGAAGCAGTGATGTTATAAAGCGCGCCTTTCCAGAAAATATCCCACCCTGATGATCTTCCTTTTGCTAGATCACATCTCCGCGGTTGTCTTCGTAATTAACAGATGTGTTTATACTGAGTTGTGAGGAATTTGATGTTCTGGCATGTGGAAAATTACGTTAATTCTAGCTGTAGTACGGTGGGTGCTTACTAAGGAGTGTATCATTCCAGAACCTAAATGCACGCCATAATCAACTAGACGCCTACAGTACGAATGCTAAATTCGCCCCTGTGTCTATGTAGACAGCCATGAGGCCGTATGAAGATGTGAAAGTAAATCTCGAAGAATTTTAGTATTTTCTTCTCAGTTTTAAAGAGTGTGGAAAGCTTTATGCTCTGGTTGCTTTAGTCCCAGTGAAACTATCCTGTTATTTCTTCAAAATGTACAGAATACGATTTCAGATCAAAGGTGTTTCTGCTCTGGCAATCAATAAGCCTCAAGGGCAAACGCTTCAACGTATTGGAATATATCGACCATCGCTTTCTTGTTTCGTTTTTCCTTGACCAGACCTATGTGGCATTTCCTCGACCCTTCTCATTTGACTACGTCTCTGTTGCTGCTATTGAAGGGCACAGACACATTGTAGAAAGTTACAGATTGGGAACATTCAATATTTTATATCGAGCAGTGCTTTGAATTATAATATATATAAATAAATAAAGCGGTGTTGATTATTTTATTGTTTCTTCACGCAAATTATTCGCAAGGCGAAAAGTAGTAAATAAAATGTTCATTTTTGGTTCCCGTGTTTCTGATTTCCTTATCCTAATGCGGCTTAATCTTATTAAGAAACTGACAGCGTGTGTTTGTCTGTCTGTCTGCCAGTTGTCAAAGCGATATAATGAAGCAGAATTTTTAATGCGATTCGACGTCTCATCTCCAGCATTTTTTTATAATCACAGGAGGAAATTTCGTTTCTTGTTTTCAGTGTCATGCGTATTTTAAAGCTGTGAGTACTGTGTGTTGTGATGTTGATAAGTGAAACTTGTATATGTCAGTGGAAGAGCGGGCATTTCTGCTACTAAAAATGCGATACTTTCAGTGCATAATATTATAATAGCCTGCACGATGGTTTATACCGGCAGGGGCATGAGATATTTTCTTCTCCAAAGCGCCCTGAACAACTGTGGGGTCACAAAGCCTTCCACTTAATGGGCACTGGTTTTTTTCCCTGCGGAAAAACCGGACGGGACGTAAAGCTAACCACTTACCTCAAATTGATGTCAATGTTGCCAATGAGTGGAGTTATATATATTTTCCCCTCTATGTTCCTCTTTCGCGCAGCAGTGACTGTACGTGTCAGATTAAACCGTCAGTTGGAGCAAAGACAGGAACTGTAAGCCTGAGATCTTCGCTGTTCTGAGATGCACATTGGTTATTAGTTACCGACGTTTCGGTACAACCTATCAGTCACAACTTCAAGGTTGCAGTAGTCCGAAAAGAATGTTAGTTACCGACTATTAAACACGTTATTATCCAACTAATGCACAATATATAATATGTAGATACAATTAAAATTATAAAATATTTAGAAGCGCTCCAACGTGTTTCGGGTCACAGAGGATCCATCATCAGGGAGACTTGTACGGTGCTTGACTAAAAATTACAAGAATGTTTCTATTATGTCCGTTGACATGGACAAGGTCGGTGTTATGGCAGCATATACCGACCCGTTGTGCGTGTATGTAGTTCACTGTAGTGCCTTCATATACAGTGAACTACACACACTCACAACGGGTCGGAATATGCTGCCATAACACCGACCTTGTCCAGGTCGACGGACACGATAGAATCATTTTTGTAATTTTTAGCCAAGCACTGTACAAGGCTCCCTGATGATGGATCCTCTGTGACCCGAAACATGTTGGAGCACTTTTAAATATTTTATAATTTTAATTGTATCTACATATTATATATTGTGCATTAGTTGGATAATAACGTGTTTAATTATCATTGACGCACGGTGCAAAAATGAAGATTAGTTACCGACGTCTTGGGACAACCTAACGGTCCCATCGTCAAGGGTCAAGCAAGCCGTCCAAGGGGAGCTATGATCTCGTTTACACTGCGGCGGAAGTTTGTAATCACCCAAATTTATCTTTAGTATATTTAATAATACACACTGTTGCATCTGTGTCAAGATCTGTGCTAACTGTGATGAAAAGAGCTGGCATCACCACAAGGTCGTCAGTAGAGGCGAGCACATTTCTTTCCATGCAACATTTGCACTTTTTTTAAGTTTTCCAACTTCTTGGAGTAGTCTGCCTTTTAGATATATTTCAGTAACTTCTTTTAAGTCATATAGGCTCTGAATTGCCACTAAGGGCCTTGGTGTGGGGTCTGCACGATGTGGTGGGCCTGTAACAGGGCACTTAGAACTTTCGGTGGGTTTCTTATTTACTTGCCAGAATTCCGGGACCAGACAGCAGGAGGTGCAAACTAAACTGAGAAAGTAAAATGAATACAACTGGAAGAATTTAAGGTTTGAATTTCCCTTATTACGTGGGTGCGTATTGCATCCTCCAAAATATTTTAAGTTTTATCCAATGAAATGACGTTTATGAAGGTTTTCGAAACGTTAAATGTGGTTAAGTTTGAGGACGCCGTGATTCTTCTATCTGATTTTGCATCAGTAGGTAAGCGAAATGTTCAAGAAGAAGAGTTTTCTAGGTCATTCATAACCTTGAAGATGGGGGCAATACGTCGCCTCGAAACGTCATGATCCCACGACCCACTGATACAGCGTCATATCCCAGAATAGTACAATCCTCAGATAAACCGCTGTGATAGCCCCAATACTACTAAATTGTTTCGATTTATTTAAATTATTCCATTGTGGGCCCTGGACAACTCCTTACGAACTAGGCTTAATTTGTAGTTAGATTTTTTCCATCGAATGCTGTGATTATTTGCTGCGTATGTAATTCGAATTAGAATATCCAGAATCTGGAAAGCGACCGCATAGTCAAGTCGCACTGTGGGCCCTCGAGCCTTCCTGCAATAGCCGTATTCCTCGGGCGGCCGACCTCAGCGGACTGCCCGATGACAATCCACAGCCTTCATAACCAGCATTTCTTAGTACGAACCCGCCAGGGTTTTCAGCCAAAACGACAAAAGACATTAGGTTAATTGCGCCCTCCGGTGCAGTTTATAAGGCACCGTTTACTCCGTCTGTGCGTTTCGTATGCAAGAATGGTTGAACCTAACAAAGAACAAGTTCACCCTGCAAATCTCCTCCCTTTGGTAACTTTGAATTGTTTGTACGATTTGAGATTTCGTCAGTAGGAAGTGACACTGTGTAAGATTTGAACTTAAGAGTTATTATTTTTTAAACAAAGAAAGTTTTTATGGATGGAGGATTACGTTAACGGAACAAGAGACAGCAAACTTCGTCTGCCCGGCACTGATTTTGGCAGCACGTGCGCTGTAACGAAATATTTTTATGTAGAGTTCATTGAGATGTATGCCTTTCTGGATTTTTCACCTATAACTTAAATTCTTTGAGCAATAATTGACAAATTTACTTTACTGGGTGGTAACAAACACCATTCATTACATGTCATGTTTGCAATGTTCTTTATCACAACCGAAAGTAAACTTGATTTACCTAAATTTATCATTTCGTCAATTAAAAGAAACCTATTTCCCAAGCATACCAGCTGAACGAGATTTTACTCTATGCATATATATATATATAAAAGGTAAAGCAGTCCCATTACAGGCCCAAAGGGTTCCAGGAAGTTAAGGTTCCCAGATTTTGTGACAAAGGCACAGGATGGTGGTAGGTTGTCAGCCTTACGCACCGGCCGCCTTTACCCCCAGAAAATACTCCTGGTACTCATTTCTGTTAGAGGATGAGTCGACCCCAGGGCCATAGTGCGATCGGAAGTTCTTATGTCAATGAAATCCAGTGACACTAGCTGGGATCGAACCAGCGACCTTCCGATTTGTAGCACAGCACCTAACCACTATGCTACCGCGGTCCTCCACGTTTACATATACACACACATATATATACATATACATATGCATATGCATGTGCATACACATATACATACACATACACACACACACGCACACGCACATACACGTATAAGTACACATGTACATACAATATACATATAATATAAATATACATATACATATAAAATTATAAGCCAGTATCGAGGATTTAAGATAAACGAATGCTTGAAACCAACTTGACATTAGTTTGCAGTGACAACACACTAGCGACATGGATATTATGAGATGGAATGAAAACAGATTTCTAAATTATTACAAATTGCTTACTTCGATACAAAAGTAGAGGGTATTCAGTACTTCTAATGTGACGCTTTAGGCGTTATTTTATATGGGGACGGAATGTGGCCTTTAAATGTGACGTAGAATGCTACTTGCTGAGGAAGAGTGCGGAAAATTTGTAGACTCTCTGAAAGGACGTCAGGAAGTGCTACAGGAAGGTGCGTGTTAGAGCCTTCACGTAGGATTCACAACTCGTTCTGGCGCATATGTGAGGCAACCCAGTTTTGGAACTCTATCAATTCGACCATCTGACGATTACTGGGATTTTGGAAATTACGAAAAATCCTGGAGGGATATTCTGCCGGCAATGAAGACTTTTACTACACAGCAGGACGGCAAGAGAATCGACTTTTTAGTAAGCGGAATTCAATTTTGCTACTGTGCTGCCCCCCGGCTGTCACGAAATCGCAGCTGCAAATGCGCCGTTTGTATATGTCCCACCCCACCCCACCCGCCTTTTCATCAAGGGTAATTGCTCACACGTCACATGGACTAAGTGGCCTGGTTATTTGTTTCACACAAGTATTGCAAACAGAAAGTTAACAGGTTCACACTTGTGACACATACAACTGTGTGTGTACTGGTTTAGCACAGGAGACACCAATAACTTTACTTGTGACACATACAGCTCTGTGTCTACTGGTTTAGCACAGAAGACACCAATAACGTTTCTTCTACTGTCACACAAGTGTCATTCGTGGTAAAAAATTTCTACTAGTTTCACACAAAACATATAAGTAGCTGTTCTAATAGTTAGACACAAGTACTATAGATTTTCTACTAGTTTCATACAGGCAGCATAAGTTCTTTTCTACTAGTTCCACAGAAGTAGTATAAATATTTTCTACTAGCTTCATGCCAGCTTCGTACTAGTTTCATACAAATTACTTAAGCACCTGTTGTACTAGTTTCATACAAGTAACATAATTACTTGTTCCACTAGTTTCATAAAAGTACAGGGGTGCTGATGAGTCCTTAGCCCGACCAGGAAGTAAACAAGCTAATGTTTCTGTCAGAATGGCGTGAATTTCCTTCGGCGCCTTGCCTTGCAGGAAAAAAAAAAAAACTCGATGACAGCTCGCGTCTCGATGTTGTTGAAATGGCGCGCGTCTCTGACATACTTCCAAGCTTGTTTCCTTCTTGGTAGGGCTAGAGACTTATCAGCATCCCGGTAACATAAGTATCTGTTCTAATAGTTAGACAAAAGTGCTATAGATTTTCCACTAGTTCCATGTAGAACAAGTAGCTCTTTACCAGTTCAACAGAAGTAATACACATGTTTCCAACCAGCTTCATGGCAGCAACTAAAATGGCTTCTATATTAATTTTCTTCCACGAATCGTAAGGAGATGACATGTTACATCCTGTCTACTGATAAATACTTCATGACGATTCGGAGAAGCTTATTGTCTTCATCATATTCATGAATAGGACTGCTGTAACTTCACATTTCGCTTTTTCTTGGACTGATTTGTCCTGATGATGGAGGCATTAGGCTATTACGAGACTGATAAATATTTGCCAGTTTATGTAGCCTAATATTCCAGAAGGCTTGAATCTTGGCTAGTACCGCTGTGAGAATCTCAAGTTTCTTACATTTGACATACCTATAGGGACTGCATTCATAAAGCGCCTGTGTTAACATGAATGAGGATTCCAAACCTACTGATGTATAGCATGCAATTAAGACTCATCTGCTGAAGAAGGATTTGTGAATGACATTCCAGCATTCTTGCTTGTGTTAGAAGGAGAGTTGACATTCAGTATGTGATATAAAACATGTTCACTCTGAGCTGATTCGTGGAATCCAAGCCCTTTGCCTTGCTGAATAATTGACACTACGTTGACGTTTTCCCCTATGTTAAATAAGCACTGAAGGATCACGCAACTGAAAGTATTTGCTGTTAGTTGATACTTAGCCACAATCAGACTGACAAACAGCAAACCCACATACTCGTATGTCATGAATATACAGTCAGTATTAGGAATTATTTGAACGGATTTTCAAAGATAACTATCTAACCAACCAACCAACTAACCAATCAATCAATCAATCAACCAACAAACCAACCAACCAAGTAAAAAAGCAAACAAGCAACCAACCAACCAACCAAACAACCAACCAAGCAACCATCCAAGCAACCAACCATCCAACCATCCAACTGTCTAAATCCATGGAGCAGAAGAGTCCCTCTTGAAAAGCTAACATTTCTTCAGGTAATCAAGAAACCTCCCTCTTTCTATAGAACCTGAATGTTCATTACCTCTTTCACAACATCCCTCCAGCTGTCCCTATACTGAGCCAGATCAATCCGGTCCTCGCCACTCCAGCCTATTGACCAACTTAATATTATCCTCCTGTGTATGTCTAGGTCTTTTAAATTACCTCTTTCCTTCATGATCCCCCTCCCCCCAAGTAACCCTGTGTGCACTTTACTATTCTCCCGTAGAAGCTACATTCCCAACCCATCCTGTTTATTTAAATAAAATTAAATGCGCTTATTTATGTGAATTCGTTAATACGCGCTTGGAATGCTTAACGTGGTAGGGTGATTTATTAAGTAATAAAACAGACTTGATTTCAGGGCAGTCTAAACGCAAACTATGTTTTTCTTTTTTCGTGTGGGAGTGGTAACGTTAGGATGGACATTCATGATTGAAAAGTGTACAAGTTCGGAAATATGCACGTAGAGTAATGTTTGTAAAGCACGCAGGTTTGCATCTAAAGTGTTCATTAACATTGCTTGATCCAATTGAAAGCTGAAATCGCTGGATACTTAATCTAAATATTCTTCACTATCGACTTTTATGAAAATTCGACAAGCGGTTTCGAAATGTTACTTGCGCAAGTTTTGTCAAAGGCCGAAAAAGAGATTTTAATAGACTACGCAAGGACGAGGAAGCTCTAAAGGCTCAACATTGTGCTCACCCCTTGTGTTTACGTGTTTAATATGATCGCGAGTAAACACAAGCTGTTTTCCCTAAACAGAAACGGACGGTGTTTTCCATGAGGCAGGAACTGAATTTGTTTAACTTCAGGCTTAAACGGAATAACATTACGTTTGCATAATTTGAGGCTATTCCACCGGTGTGGTTGACGTACTCTGTTTTCTAGAGTTTGAAACGACGTCACTGTGTGATTGGTTCTGACGTTGCAGGAAGACATGGTGGCCTTGTCTTCGAGGGTTGGACTGTGTAAGGCAAAGTATACAAATCGCTGTACTCTGGGATGAAAAGCCGAAAGTGGATGAGACGAGTGTGTGAGGTTTTTGTTGGCCCAACTGCGCTCTGCAATCAGAAAACTGTGCATCGAAATTTGATACCTGAAACCCAGAATGTCCTATGTTTAGCAACAAATAAACACGTATAAAAGCAAACACAAGAGCAAACAGTGTCAATGTATTGCAACTATTCACACTGTCAATGTATTGCAAAGCTCCAAACACTGCCAATGTATTGCAACCCTCTAAACACTGTCAATGTATTGCAACTATTCACACTGTCAATGTATTGCAGCTATATCCACTGTCAATGTATTGCAACTA
>Ga0123355_10019561_pt1 | contig 10779 bp, 12 predicted proteins | sample TergutEmb28metaG_3_FD_89872 | JGI IMG/M metagenome (GOLD analysis project Ga0123355, IMG submission 89872) | Embiratermes neotenicus P1 segment gut microbial communities from Petit-Saut dam, French Guiana - Emb289 P1 | ecosystem: Host-associated > Arthropoda: Insects > Digestive system > Gut ...
CCGAATCCGTTTCCGATGAGTATTTATGATAATGTCGCTTTTGGTTTACGCACACACGGTATTAAGAAAAAAAGCGAACTTGATAACATAATTGAAAAATCGCTCCGTGATGCCGCGATTTGGGACGAAGTGAAAGATCGTTTGAAAAAATCAGCCCTTGGTTTATCGGGTGGACAGCAACAACGGCTTTGCATAGCGCGCGCACTTGCCATTTCGCCTGATGTATTACTTATGGATGAGCCGACTTCGGCTCTTGATCCAATTTCCACCAGTAAAATTGAAGAATTGGTTCTTGAACTTAAAAAGAATTATACAATAGTAATAGTGACACATAATATGCAACAAGCAACTAGAATTTCAGATCAAACGGCGTTTTTCCTGCTTGGAGAAGTGGTGGAGTATACAAGTACAACAAAGTTGTTCTCTTTGCCAACAGACAAACGCACGGAAGATTATATAACAGGGAGGTTTGGATAGTTTGAATAAATTCAAACTAATACCTGATTAAATTGCGCAGCCGAACTTTCCGCTCAAAACACGAGCGGAACGGCTATGCACATATGACCATTACACGCCTTATCTGGCTCACGGTAATGCGTTGGTCAAATTTCATAGAATTTTGTGAGCCAGAAAGGCTAATGGTCATGCGAAGCAGATTCGACCAACAGTTAGAAGCATTAAACAGCCATTTAATAGAAATGGGAACTTTTGTTGAACAAATTATTTCCCTTGCAGCAATGGCATTGATGGAAGAAAATGAGGAATTTGTAAAAGACACAATCAAAGTTGATATGGAAATTGACGACAAGGAAAAGGAAATCGAAACACTTTGTATGAAACTTTTGATTATGCAACAGCCTGTCGCAAGCGACTTGCGTCTTATTTCAAGCGCTTTAAAGCTTATTACCGACATGGAAAGAATCGGAGATCAAAGCCATGATATCGCAAATATTTCCAAATTCTTGACAGGTAAGCAAATTCAACAGGTTGAAAACATTCCGCCAATGGCGGAAGCGGCAATCAAAATGGTTACCGATAGTGTTAACGCTTTTGTTTTACGTGATTTAGAACTTGCGAATTCTGTTATTATATATGACGATGTGATTGACAACCTATTCCTGAAAGTTCGCGATGAGTTGATTGAACTGATTAAAACCGACAGTACAAAAGGTGAGCAAGCGATTGATTTATTGATGATCGCAAAATATTTCGAACGTATCGGCGACCACGCCGTAAACATTGCCGAATGGGTTGTATACGCGATTACGGGCATTCATAAGGATGATTAGTGAATCAAAACTTGATTATATTCCGCAAAAACGTTCAGCTTGCGTATCAAATATACGCGACGCTCCGTTTTTACGAAATCTAACCTAATTTTTGATTCACTAATGAAAAAGCAAAGGAATGTTATGATTATGGCAGCAAAAATTTTTGTAGTTGAAGACGATCAAAATATACGCGAACTAACACTGTACGCCTTAAAATCGGCAGATTTTGAAGTTAACGGTTTTGAGGACGGTACAGCTCTTTATTCAGCGTTAAACTCGGAGAGTTGCGACCTTATAATCCTTGATATTATGCTTCCGAATGAAGACGGGCTTCAAATTTTGGGGAAATTAAAATCAAAACCGACAACATCTGACATTTCGGTAATAATGCTAACGGCGAAAGGTTCGGAACTTGACAGGGTTAAAGGACTTGATTTAGGCGCGGACGATTATATCACAAAGCCATTTTCGCCGCTTGAGCTTCTATCTCGCATTAAAGCAGTGCTAAGGCGGACAAGCGGTGCCAAAACCGAAGTTTTGCGTCTGTCGTTCGGAAATATTTTACTTGACATCGCGAAACATACAGTGTTTGCGGGTGAAACTGAAATTCAGCTTACAACAAAAGAATTTGCGTTGCTTCAATTTTTGTTGGAAAACAAAGACACGGTTTTTTCTCGCGACAAAATTATGGACGCCGTTTGGGGCTTTGATTATGCCGGCGAAAGCCGAACTGTTGATATGCACATTAAAACACTACGGCAAAAGCTTGGAAATAGCGGAGAAATTATCAAAACTATTCGGGGAGTAGGTTACAAAATTGGATAGCTTTTTCACAGTGGATGTAATAACCGTTATATTAATCGTACTTTCCGCCATTGCAATCTTTTTTGTATATCGCGCGAAGGAAAAGGCGAAACTAAAAAAGATGCGCCGTGAATTCAGCGCTAATGTTTCGCATGAGCTTAAAACACCGCTTACAACTATTTATGGCTATACTGACATGATTTTAAATGGAATGGTGAAAAATGACAAAGATGTTACGGATTTTATCTCAAAAATTCGCCGAGAAAGTTCACGAATGTTGGAGTTGATTGATGACATTATCCGTCTATCTGAGTGGGACGAAGAAGCCGCGCAAGGTGAAGCGGAAGAGTTCGATTTATGCACCCTTGGAAACGAAGTTATTGAACTTCTCACACCAAAAGCGGCAGAAAAAAATATAAGTTTATCCATCGTTGGCGGAGTTACCGCGGTTACTGCAAACAAACGAATGATTCATGAAGTGCTTTCAAATTTAATCGACAACGCCATTAAATATAACAAACCAAACGGTTCGGTTCGCGTATCTTTATCTCAAAAAGACAAAACGATTATTGAAGTTGTCGACACCGGAATCGGGATTCCGAAAGAGTATCATAATCGTGTTTTCGAGCGTTTCTTCCGCGTTGACCGTTCGCGATCTAAACACACCGGCGGCACCGGACTTGGTTTATCCATTGTAAAACATATAATTCAGCACCATAAAGGTGATATTTCTATCGAAAGCAAGGAAAATACCGGCACAAAAATTATAATTAGGATTTAAAAAAACACTTGACATTTTTGCGAATTTAGGGTATTATGTTATAAGTGTGCGACAGCACACAGGGTTCCTGAAAAGCGAGAACCTAAGCTCGAAGCTTTTTGGGAAAGAGGAGCAACGCCAAAACGTGTGAGCTTTTGGAACGAGCAAAGTGAGGCAGTTGCGACGAAGGGGTGTAGTGAAATGGTATCACAGTGGTCTCCAAAACCACTGGCGGGGGTTCGATTCCCTCCACCCCTGCCATTACAAGGCTTTTTGCATTTTTTGCAAAGAGCTTTTTTATTTGTCTTTTTTTGGGAAAGTGAAATTATTAGAACCCTCATGGATACACATCAAAGAGAGACAAATCGTGCCAAGAATTATTACAAATTAGAAACCCGTTAGCTGTACGGAAAACGATATAAAAATAACTTGCAAAATTTTGTAAATTGTGATAGAATTAATTAGAGAAAAAGTACGGCTATAATGTGAGGAACTAAATGAAATCACAAATTCCTGTTTATTAAAAGGAGCATTATGGATATGAAAATATTTGTAATTCATAGGTTTGAAGACAAAAAGCAAGCAAAAAAAAATCTTATTCAGCTTATGAAAAAAGCGTCATTAGATATTAAATTTAAATTTTTAAAAAGCAATATTAAAAACTGGCAACAATATGCAAAAAAAGAGATTAAGGCAAGCGAGGCAGTTATAATATATAATACAAAATCATGTAATCAATCCGATAATTCCAAATGGGAAATAGAATTGGCAAAAATAGAGAAGAAAAATATTATTGAAATAGAAAATTTTCATAATGATAAGGCTTATGTAAAATCAGAGTTGTGTTCATTGTATAATTTTCAAACAGAATTTGATGATTGTTTTTTGGAAGACAGTGAAAATAGTTTGGAATTTTATAAACTTATGATTGATTCATCGGAGCAGTTAATTCAACGGCGACAACAAACAAATACATTTTTTATAACAATAATTGGTGTTTTAGTAACAATAGCTACATTTCTTTTTGATAGTAAGACCGCTGATGGGAATAGCTTGTTTATTCTTTATGGATTTGCCGCAGTTGGTGTACTGTTGTGTATTTCTTGGCATAACTTGATAAGTAATTATGGTAAATTAAATAAAGCGAAATTTGATGTTATTTTAAGGTTAGAAGAAAAATTAGGAGCTATGATTTATTCAGCAGAGTGGATTGCATTAGGTAAAGGACTTCGTTCAAAAAAATATAGGTCTTTCACATCAACAGAAAAAAATGTTCCAATATATTTTGCATTGTTAATAGGAGCTTTAACAATTGCACTAACTATATGGTATTGGGTATTACATTGCAAGGTTTAGTAATTAAAAGTAAAAAATATAATTAGGAGGTATTCTAAAATGAGTAAACGTATTTTTATCAGTTTTGCGGTTGAAGACAAGAATTTGAGGGATTTGCTTGTGGGGCAGGCAAGAAATGAAAATTCGCCTTTTGAATTTATTGATATGTCTGTTAAACAACCGTGGGATTCACAATGGAAAACTAATTGTAGAACGAAGATAAAAGGGTGCGACGGATTGTTAGCTATTGTTACCCCAAATACAAAAAATGCCGACGGACAACTTTGGGAAATAAGTTGTGCGAAAGATGAATTTGTCCCACGCAGGGGAATTTGGGGGATGGCTGAAGATAACAAAGAAAGCAATAAAGTAAAAGATCTTGTTATAACATATTGGACTTGGGATAATATTAAGAGTTGGCTTAACAGTTTATAATGCAGCATCTCATTATCCATATAGAGTGCAGTTGAAAAAAATAATCCTTGCAAATATTGAGTGCATATGCTATCATTAAAGGCACAAGGCGGTGGAATTGTTGGATATAAGGTATTCTAAAAGGGCAATTAAACAGATAAAAGTACTTGATGCGGTTATGAGGAAACGTATAGTGTCAGGAATTGAAAAGCTGCCTAATGGAGATATTAAAAGATTAGAGGAATTTAGTTCGGGTTTTAGGTTGCGTGTCGGTGATTATAGAATTTTATTTAATTTGAAAATGGATAGTATAGAAATAACTGATGTTTTACCTCGTGGCAAAGCATACAAAAAATAGGAGGGCGATATTATGAATGCTACCAAAGAACAAATACACGCTTTAATTGATGTTGTTGATGTTGGGGAATATAGCTTTATATTGCATATGCTAATGAAACTTGTGCCCACTGATAACGCATTGCCCGATGAAATTGAGGGAATGCGTAAAGGGTTAGAGCAAATCGCAAACGGCGAGTATTATTCGCACGATGAAATTGACTGGGACAATCTCGACAAAATGGATTTAGATTGAGTTTTCTAACATACCTTCCCTGCCAATTTTATAAAGGAGTAGTTTTTATTAAAAAATTTATAAATAGATTTCTAATAGGTACTTTATCGCTTTTGCTTATGTTTACGCTTGCATCTTGCGGAACAGATGAAAAACCCCATAATCTTGTAATGGTTATGGGGTTTTCTTTTGGTAGCGGCGACCGGAATCGAACCAGTGACAACTCGGGTATGAACCGAGTGCTCTAGCCAACTGAGCTACGCCGCCTCGTCGAAACAAACTACGCTATATTCGTTTTTGGACACAACCCATCCAAAAAGCTCATACGCTTCGTTGTTTCTCCTCTTTCCCATAAATGACACTTCATTTTGCTGATATTTGCAAAATCATAGTGGAATTATCCTCAAATAGGGAAATGTCCACTTCGTTGGGACATTTCGGGAGCCCTGACCGCTAACGCGGTCTTTTACACACAACAACGACAAATGCCATTTTACCATAGCAGGCAAGGCTTGTCAAGTGTTTTATGAAAAATATTTCAAATTTTCTATCAACTAATATTAAAACCTAACCACACGCGAGGTTGCGCCGCCAACAACAAGAACACAACGCCGGTCACCCATAATCTGTAAATCAACAATATCATGGGGCACGGTCACAAGCTCTTCCGCTCTACCTGTTGGCGTAATCCTCAAAATTGTTCGCAAGCGGCTTGCCAATACAACATCACCGGATACCGTGATATTTCTAATTCGCCCTTGTGCGGAATAACTTCCCCGAAGCCGACCATCTCGGTTATAGAATTCAAGAGTTGTATTCCCCCGCCCGCTTTGAAAGGCAAAAACAAAACAATTTTCGCTTTCAAGGTTAAAAGTTGACAGCGTTCTGCCGCCAAAATCAACATTAAACTGCTCTTGCCCATTACTGCTAAACCCAATAAATTCAGTATCAAAAACGGCAACAGAACTTCCATCCCGATTATGTTGAATTGCAAAAACCATACTATTATCAACACGCACAACTGCAATTTCTTCATTTCTTGTAATGTCCTTAAAAGTAATTGTAGAGTACACAGCAAAATCACCCGCCGAAATTTTAGCAACCGCAAGGATTTGGTTGTTCGGCGAAAGCGAAACATCAACAACATGTCCGTCACCAACACGAAGACGGTAAATTTCGTTGCCGCGCCTATTATAAATGGTAACCATTCCGTTTGCCCATGGCGTTTCAGTAACAATCGCTGCATAACCGTTTTGGTTTATAACTCCAAAAATAATGTTCTCATCCGTATTTATACGATATATTTCACTGCGATTTCGATAAACAACCGCATCCTGCCCGCGCCGCGAGCCGTGCAAAATATGATTTCGATTTACTGAAACAAACGGAGTTGAAAAGCGTTCATCAATTTGCCAAACAACCTCACCACGGCGATTGACAAGCATCAATCCGTCTCCTGCGACAAGAAGCGACATATTATTAAACCCAAAAGTTTGGCGCGTCACATGTCCGATTTGCAAACTTTCGCCGCTTATAACCCGAGTCGGAAGAAGTCCGAATGTGATTCTACCGGCAACAAAAATTCCGGCAAGTATCAAAACGGTGATTATTATTCGTTTGAAATTAAAACTGATTTTCATAATTCCACCTTCTGTAAAAACAAACCTTTAGCGGGAGCGGTTGCTCCTGCATTTTCCCGTTTGCCGGATAAAATGATTTTTGGAATGTCATCAGGCAATATTTTTCCAAGCCCGACATTTATAATTGTTCCCGCGATAATTCGCACCATATTGTGCAAAAATGATAAGCCTTCAGCTGTTATAGTGACAAGGTTGTCCATTTTTTCGGCATAACAATCGGTAATCACACGAACCGTATTTTTCTCCTGCGATTCCGCAGTTGTAAACGCTGAAAAATCAAACTCGCCAACAAAAAGTTTTGCCGCATCATTTATAGCGTCAACATCAAGCATAGCTTTAATGTGGTAAGCGTAGTCATGTAAAAACGGGTCATGTTCGATTGAATTTAATATTTGATAGATGTATGTTTTCCCTGCAACATCAAATCGCGAATTAAACTCATCTGCGACATATTCTGCATCTAACACCGCAATATCTTTCGTAAGCTTTGCGTTTAACGCACGCTTGATTGTAGCCGGTTCATGTAGAGTCTTAACACGAAAATTACACACATATTCAAGCGCGTGAACTCCCGCATCGGTTCGCGAACAACCGGTTACAGCAATTTTTTCGTCGCAAAACTCACTCAACCTATCTTCCAATGCTCCTTGAACCGTTTCGCCGTTTGTTTGCTTCTGCCAACCGCAATAATTTGTGCCATCATATCTTAATTTTAACATAATATTCTTCATTCACTTCATCCTTTTGTTTTTTCGGGACGCCCGGGTGTGCGTCCCCTACAAAATCATATTAATCTTAATAATCGCAACAACAAAAAATAATACAAACAAAATCGCGTAACCATCTAAATTTGTTGTTACAAGTTCATTAAGCCGCGTTCGATTCTCGCCGCCGCGATAACAACGGCACTCCATTGCTGTTGCAAGCTCATCAGCACGGCGAAACGCGCTTACAAACAGCGGCACCAAAATTGGAATCATCGCTTTCGCGCGGCGAAAAATGTTTCCGCTTTCAAAGTCAGAACCTCTTGCCGACTGCGCTTTCATAATCTTGTCGGTTTCTTCCAGCAAAGTCGGAATAAACCGCAAAGCAATTGTCATCATCATTGCAAGTTCGTGCGCCGGTAACCCAATTTTTTTGAAAGGATTAAGCAACCGCTCCAAACCGTCCGTCAATCGGATGGGCGAAGTTGTAAGAGTCAATATCGAACTGATTATAATCAAAAACACAATACGAAGCACCATAAACGCCGCAAAATATATTCCTTCCATTGTTATGCGAATAAAGTAGAAACGAAAAATTTCCTCACCATCGGTCATAAAGAGGTTTAATATCGCGGTTAGTAAAATGAAGAACAACAACGGCCTTAACCCTTTAAGCATAAATTTAGGCGGAACTTTTGATGCGGATACAACAAAAATTGTGACAATAAGCAAAAGTCCATACCCCTCGAAATTTTGTATAAGAAAAATCGCGATGATATATACTAATGTCAGCATAATTTTCACTCGCGGATCAAGGCGATGAATTATCGAATTCGCGGGATAATATTGTCCTAATGTGATGTCACGCAACATTATTCAACGCCCCCTTTCTTTCGGAGCGCTTTCAATATCTCCATCTTCCCATTTTTAAGCGTATGAATTCCATCCGGCAAATCAAGTCCGCATTCACAAAGCGCTGCCGAAATCTTTGTAATTTGCGGAACCGACAAACCAATGCTTTCCAACATTTCGATTTGCGAAAAAATTTTGCACGGAAAATCGTCCGCGGCAACAGTTCCTTTGTTCATAACGATAATTCTCTTCGCATGACGCGCAACATCTTCCATGCTGTGTGAAATAAGTATTACAGTAATCCCCGTCTCCTTATGCATATCACGAATTTTGCACAATATTTCTTCACGCCCGATAGGATCAAGTCCCGCAGTCGGTTCATCTAAGATTAATACTTTCGGCTCCATCGCAAGCACTCCGGCGATTGCAACTCGCCGTTTTTGTCCTCCTGAAACATCAAAAGGTGATTTTTCAAGCATTTCATCTGAAATTCCCACCAACTTTGCCGCCTCTCGAACGCGACGATTTATTTCGGTTTCTCCCAGCCCCATATTCTTCGGGCCGAAAGCAATATCTTTGTAAATTGTTTCCTCAAACAGTTGATATTCGGGATATTGCATCACAAGTCCAACTTTAAAGCGAATGTCACGTAAATTCGCACCCTTTGCGGTAGTGTCAACGTCATCAACAAAAACTTTTCCCGAAGTCGGCAAAATAAGTGCGTTAAGCATTTGAATAAGCGTCGATTTCCCTGATCCGGTATGCCCGATAATTCCGACAAATTCGCCAAGCCCGATATGCAAATTGACATCACGAACAGCCGTTTTTTCAAACGGCCCACCCTGCTGATACGTGTATGCAACATTTACAAGTTTAAGCATATTTCCTCCACACACTCATCTACTTCCAATATATCCGTCCGGAAATTTTCACCCGCACGGTTTAATTCAAATAAAAGTTCGGTCGACTGCGGAACGTCAAGCCCAATAGATTTGAGCTTCTCAACTTGTGAAAAAATTTCCCGCGGCGTACCGTCAAGTTCGACATTTCCTTTGTTCATAACAACAACACGTTCCGCCTTAGCCGCTTCATCCATATAATGCGTAACCAAAATCACAGTCATACCATTTTCTGAATTAAGCCGCTGAATTGTTTGCATAATTTCTGTTCTTCCGCTCGGATCAAGCATCGCTGTCGGTTCGTCAAGAATTAAAACTTCGGGCGACATCGCAAGCACTCCGGCAATCGCAATGCGTTGCTTTTGCCCTCCCGATAACATATGCGGAGCATGTTTGATATACTCAAACATGCCAACAGTTTTAAGCGAAGTATCAACCAATTCACGGATTTTCGATTGCGGAACCCCCAAATTTTCCGGCGCAAAAGCAACGTCCTCTTCAACGATGGTTGCGACAATTTGGTTGTCAGGATTTTGAAAAACCATGCCGGCAGTTCGGCGAATATCGTAAAGATGTTCTTCGTCCTTTGTGTTCATTCCACTCACCCAAACATCGCCGTCGGTTGGCGTTAAAATTGCATTAAAAAGTTTGCCAAGCGTTGATTTTCCCGAACCATTATGCCCTAAAATTGCAACAAATTCACCTTTTTTAATTGCAAGATTAATATTATGTAAAGCAACAAAACCCGCTCCATCTTCAGACGGGTAGGAAAAAGATAAATTTTCGGTTTTGATTATGTCGTTCATCACGCCTGCCATCTCCCTGAATTTCCACAAGGTAAAAACATATTTCCGTTCGTAATAGGCAAAGCAACCTCAGCCGCATCAATAATTCCGCCGAACTTCTCTTGCAAAGTCAGCTTTAATATATTCGCCGTCACGGTTGCGGATAATCCTGTCGTGTACGAATTGATAAGGAAAAACAACGGTTTATCCGATAAAACACTCATACAAAGTTGCACAAGCGGAAATAACTCGTCCTCAATTTTCCAAACTTCGCCGTTTGGCCCTCTCCCATAAGAAGGCGGATCCATAATAATTCCGTCATACTTATTACCTCGCCGTGCTTCTCTTGCTACGAACTTTAAGCAATCATCAACAATATATCGAATTGGATGATTTGCCAAACCTGAAACAGCGGCGTTTTCTTTCGCCCATTCAACCATTCCTTTTGCCGCGTCAACATGGCAAACACTTGCTCCCGCCGCAGCCGCGGCAATGGTTGCGCCGCCGGTGTAACCAAATAAATTCAGCACTTTTACATCTTTTCGTCCGGAATTTTTAATCACTTCTCCGAACCAGTCCCAATTTGTCGCTTGTTCCGGAAAAAGCCCGGTGTGCTTAAATCCCATCGGCTTAATTTTGTATATCAGTTCACCAACCGAACTATTATAACACACTTTCCACTCTTTGGGTAGCCTTTTTTGCGAATTTAAAAAGTCCCATCGACCTCCGCCGGAAGAGCTCCGA